>OGEC01000387.1_pt1 | contig 35953 bp, 19 predicted proteins | sample 1570551 | NCBI WGS metagenome assembly OGEC01 (sample SAMEA2582127, study PRJEB24529) | metagenome | biome: Human gut stool | place: China | collected 2011 | reverse complement strand
GAAGACTGGATACTTCTCGCTGAATGGCATCTGTTCAAACATGTTCATATTCTTCACTATATAAATCCAACAATCAAATATATCCATACACTCTGCCTCCGTATGCTTGTCGAACAATGGCAGTTAGATTAATTATAATACAATGTTTGTAATAGAGTATTTCATTCTAAGCACTGTTTGATTAAGTCATGAGCATCTTTTGCATGATATACTCTGCCTGCTTTAACATCTTCTAGGGCTTCTTTAATACCACTTTTCTTTTCGGTTTGAATAACCCAGCCAAACTTCTTTGCCAGTTTCTTTAATAAGTTGAAGTCAACTTGCGGAACAGTTATAGTTGTTGTTATATTATTTATAGCTACATTCATATTGCTTTACTTTAATGTTATTTCTAATTTGCCGCAAAGATACGACTTTTCCTCGTAACTTCCAAGGTTTTAGGGAAAAAATACTTGAAAAGGGGGAGGAGAAAAAGAAAATAGGCGGCTCCCGGAATTGAGAGCCGCCTATTGAATATTGTTGTTTCGATGATGAAACGAAGGATTATTTATTCTTTGATTTCCCAATGGCCTCCAAATGTAGAAGAACCAACACGCTCTATTCTTTTTTGAGCCTTTAGCTTTTCTATATGTTTTTGTATTGCACTTGCCTTGATAGCTAGTTTGTCCACGAGCTCTTGTCTTGTTATATACGGATTGTCTTTTATTAATTCAAAAACCTTTTCAATTGTTTTTGGTGATCCAGTTTGACCACCAGTTTGACCACCAGTTTGACCACCAGTTTGACCACCAGTTTCATTAGGAATAGGTAATCGTAGTTCTACCTCTTGTAACTCGTATTTATCTATTAATTCAGGCTTACCCCAACCTGCCTTTTGCCAAGCAGAGATAATTTTTGGAAATCCAGAACCTATATTCTCACCATATCCTATCATACGGAGCATATTCTGTATTCTTGGGTTGCGTGCTTTTGAAACCCCACCTTCATAGATGTTTTCTATCGGAAGTTTCAAATTTCCTGGATTCCGTAAGCATAGGCAGTCATCATGCTTTTCTATCCTTAAGATACCACTATCCAAGAATAGGTCAGAGTGAATAATCGAGTTGGTAAATCCTTCTCTTACAGCTTTCATTTGTGGTGTGTCATCTACACGCTGATAACCTACCATATGAAAAGGGTGAGGTAAGTCGAATGTCAACTTAGGCATAACAATTCTAAAGAATTGATACAAGTTGTTCTCCCAACGCCCATCGTAAGTTAGTCTGTCTCTATATCTTTCCTCACCTTCTAGATGGCTCATGTCGAGATAGTCCATGCGAAAATTTCCAAATCGCTCCCTTATGGCTAACCCTGTTCCAAACATCATTAGTCCTGCTACCGTCAGTCCTTCTTTTCCTGTTTGTCTATTCTTAGTATATCCACCTAAAAGTCGCAAGAATTCTTTATCGTCCTTATCGTTCCATTCATGGTCGGCATTTAGTATTCTGAATTGATTACGGTAACCATGGAGCGTATTTGTATCAATGTCATCCAGAGTAAACCCATCTAGTAATCCTCCGTCATTGCCATCTTCGTTAGCATCACGAATCATGGCTCTTACTTCCATTTCTGTGCAATGGTAATCACCTTCATGGTTGCGTTTGAAGGAACCTTTGTAAGGATTTTCATTTAAGAAGACAGGCTTCATTCGCCAATCTGCTTGTGGCACGTGGATACATATAATAGATTTCCCGTCTATTGTATTTACCTCTACATCTGAGTCTAGCAAAATGTTTCTATTTACTTTGTTACTATTGATGGTGTTCCATAAATCAGAGATAAGCTTAGGGATGTTGTCAACTCCGATGATAGTAAAACGTTTGGCAACATCCGTTTCTTTTCTATTTTCGTCTATACCTAATAATATATAGCCACCAATAGTGTTGGCAAAAGCGGAATATGACTCCCAAACAGATTTAGGGAGCTCCGTCTTTGCTTTTTTGCATTCCAGGGTAAGTCGTTCGCCTTGGGCAAGCATTTGCTTAATTTCTGTTTCTGTCATGCCTTGTTTTTGTTAGTTGGTGGCAAAGATACAACTTTTCCTCGTAACTTCCAAATGTTTAGGTGGAAAAGTTGTTTGATGGAGAAAGAAAAAAATAGGCGGCTCCCGGAATTGAGAGCCGCCTATTGATATTTAGTTTATTTGATGAAACAAATGCTTACTTCTTAGTCATTTCACACTTTGCATAGCCATCAGCCCAAGGATAAAGCTTGATGTCGTATTTGCCTTCTTCTACAGCGATGTTTGCTGGATTACCCTTTGATGTGAGGTTATCTAACTCTCCACCCCAGTTGATCTTCCAATCATCGTTAGCGCGGAACTTGATTACACCAGTTTTCAAAGTGATGTCTTTGACCTCCCAATAGCGACCTTCCTTAGTTTCTTTGTTGTAAGGAACATAATTCATATCAATGTCGTCGCCGCTCCAACCATTGACTGTTGCGTCACCAATGATACCAATAGTGGTGATAGGAGTCAGAGTGTACTTCTTTGTAGACAAATCAACATCTACCTTATAGTAACCTTCTGTTTCGTCCATGATGATGTTGTCACTTTCCTGACCGAAGAATGCACCGCCATAGTTAGTACCATCCCAGTTTTGCTGAGAACAGAACTTGAAACCATTCTGGTTCAGATACATGAAACCAGTGTAGTTTACACCATCCTCACCTGAGAGGTAGTCAATATGACTCCATCCATTAGCATCGCCTGCCATATAAAGTACAGGCTTAGCAAAAGAGTATGTCAGATTGTTCATGTCGAGTGTTACAATCCATGTACCAGCTCCTGGAATAACCATGGTCTGTAATTTACCCCAGCTATCGCCATAAAAATAGATATAGCCAGAACCATCTTCGCAACCATTCTCTTTGCATCCTAGAGCACCGGTGTCGATGATTTTCCAGTCACCGCCTTCATCGTACTTGCTGCCTTCATAGAACTTAAACCAGTTCTTGTCTGCAGTAGTTGTAACCTTCAACTGATAAACTCCATCGCTAATCTTGTTCATCCAGACAGGAGATTTTGCATCCCACTCATTTCCGTTTATCTGACCGAGCATATAGTAGCCTTTCTCATCGAGTTGAGGTGTTGCTGTTGGAGTAAATTTACCTGTAGTTTCACCTACAGAATTAATGGCAACGGCATCGCCTGATGCCAAGTTGACAGATACCTTTGACTCAACGTTCATATCACGTGCAACGCTGGCGCGTGAATTATTCTGATTGCAAAGAATCTTCTCTAATTCTGCTGCGTTTACCTGAATGTTGTTGCCATCGATTTCACCATTGATGGCTTCACCATTCACTTTCAGACTTTTAAGCGTGTAGCCGGTTACATTTGCATCTGTTGTATTGACAGTGACGAGATTGATGACTCCATCTGCGTCTGGCATACTACTCTCTGCTTCAGGACCCGCTGCAAAGGTGATTCCGTATTTTGCAGCTGAGGCTTCCTGCTCATTGGCCTGTGGGTTTGCCCAATCATCGTAGTCGCCGTTGCAGCTGGCAAGTGTAACACTTGCCAAGACTGCTAAGCTATATAATAATGTTTTTTTCATTGTGCTTTGGTCTTAATTATTTAACTTCTGCTTTATTAGTATCGAAGTTGACATACAACTTCTTACCTGCGGCGGTTGATACACTGTAATCAGCGCCAAAGGTCTCTGCCCAGTTGTTTGGCATATCTTTATTTCGCCAGAAGATGTTACCTTTATAAATGGTGAACTCTGTACGATACCAGTCAATATCACCCACCTTGACAGATACACGAAGCTCTGCGCTGGCAGTGAATGCAGGAGAAACCCATTCGCCATTCTGGTCGGCTGGAGGAGTTAGAGCTACGTTGTCTGCAAAGCCCCAGGTTTCTTGACCCATACAAGCACCAATCAGGCAAACCTGAGTCTTGTAAACAGTCATTGTCCAGTCAATGTTCTTCTTATCTTCAGTAATCTTACCCTTGAAATAGAGGGTGTACCAGCCAGCGTTAGCTACCTTGATGTTTTGGTTATCACCTTCAGTGACACCTGCTTCGGCTTCATCAACGATTGTAATACGGTTGAAACCACGGTAGTCATTGTTCTTTGTACCCCACTTGAATTCACCACCTGCTGGCAGGTAGACAATTCCATAGTATTGTCCAGGTACACCTTGTACCTCAGGAATAGGTTTCCAACTCTTCCAGCCTTCCTGGATAGAACTTCCTATCAAGTAGAGGTTATCTGTGAACTTAGCGTCAGGAGCCTTGTAGGTTGCCTTGACAGAAGGCAAAGTAATTACATTTGAGAATGTCTGACCATAATTAGGGTTTGTAGTACCACCAATAACCGCACGAAGACGGATGTAGACAGGCATTTCCTCAGGAACGCTTGTGTCAGGATGGGCATCCTGGAAAAGTGCAACCACAGCACTGTTTACTTCAGATGCGTCGACATCCATATTTGCTCTTTTGTAGAATGTCTTCAACTGGGTATGAGTAACAGTTGAGTCGTTCTTGAATTCTGGATCGATAGAGACCTGTACATAGTATTCTACTCCGTAAGGTGCTCCACCATAGTTTGGCTGAGAACATGTCAAGTTCAGAGTTTTTGCACTGACGAGGTCGTAAGTATTTTTTTCTGCAAGTGCAGGAGTGTTCAACACAAATTCCTCATCAACATGACTCAAGTCCAATGTTGGGTTGCTGTCTCTATCATCATCGCATGATGTAAAGAGTAAAGGAAGAACCATTGCTGGCAGCAACATGAATTTATATATCTTTTTCATAATTGATTTCTTTTATTTTAAATCTGGTTTCCTAACAATTAGTATTTTGGATTCTGCGTCATGTTAGGGTTATTCTTTGTCTCATTGCCTGGGATAGGATAGATGTCGTAGTATGACTCAATACCAGATCCGTTAGATACTCCGCCCTTGAAATTCCAGAGATACTTAGAACCTGTGAACAATCCAAAGCGAACCAAGTCTGAACGGCGACGACCTTCCAAGTAGAACTCACGACACCATTCGTCGATAAGAGTCTGGTCATCTACACCTGTTGCCAATGCAGTACGATGTGCACGATCCTGAACCTTCTTGATGTCTTCCAAACCGTCCTGGCTACCATTGAGGCGGTACTTAGCCTCTGCACGGGTCAGATATATTTCTGCCAAGCGGAACATTGGGAAGTCGGTATCTGAATAGTTCTGGTGGTGCTGAGGTTCACCATCTGCGTGGAAGTTGCTCCACTTAACGATTGATGCACCATTCAGAGGACCTGTAATAGCATCGCCTGGTGTCAGAGTACGTACTTTGCCATCGCAGCCACCTATACCCATATAGAACAGGGCACGATCGTCTTTAGCCTTTGCGATAACATCTGCAGTGCTGATATGCTTCTCGTTATCCTTAGCAATAACCTGCTCTTTGGTAGGATTATTTATGAGATCTTCTTTCTCAGCCTTTGGAATATCCTCCTCGTTAGGGAAGAACTTCTTTACCAAGTCTACACGTGCAAACAGACATTTCCAAGCATCACTTGTACTTACGTAAGGCATGCCTGCTATGCTGGTAGCATTTACAAGGTAAGAAGTACCTGCATAAGCACGAGTCTTAACACCATCCTGACGGATAGGGAAGATGATTTCCTTCATTGCTTCTGGGTTTTTGTCATTATCGCCCATGAACAACTGCTGGTAACCGCTGTAGCCATTCTTTGCTTCACGGCAAAGATCATATTTATTGCTATCGATAATCTTGTCGCAATAATCGATAGCCTTCTGGTAATCCTTCACCTGACCATTGGTATAAACGGCAGAGTTAAGAGCCAGGCGAGCATGGAGCGCATAAGCTGCACCACGGTCAGCACGTCCGAAATTCTCAGAATTGTTATAAGCACCAACCTCAGCCATCAATGGCTCGATAGTTTCCAACTCTTTATCCAGCCAGTTATAGAGATCTACTCCTGACTTCTCTACAGGGAGAGAATCGTCGAAGGTTTCCTTGAAAGGAGCCTTGCGATAAAGGTCAAGGAAATAATAGTAGTTCAAGGCACGGAGGAAGCGAACCTCTGCAACTTTGTCTTCTTCCAGTTTGCCTGTCTGCTCTGTAATAAACTGGTTGTACAAGGTGATGTTGAAAATCAGACGCTGGTATGTCCAGTTAACACGAGCATTATCCTTGGTCCAGTTCATGTGGGTAATAGGAGCAATGGCTTCATTGTCCTGATATGCCCACAGAGTTTCGTCTGTCATCAACTCTTGTAAGTTGAAAACTGTACGGATAAATCCGCTTTCACCTTCATCGCCACTTAAGTCTGCTATACCTGCAGGACCTTTCTGACCTGTAAGACCAAGAGTAGCATACTGCTTAGCCAAGAGCCCCTCTACTGTGTATGTTGGGTAATTATGTGGGTCAACAGACTTGATGTTCAGTTCGTCTGCGCAAGAGACAAAGCCCATGCACAACATACCTGCCATTGCAGTCTTAATCAATATTTTTTTCATAATAGTCTCCTTTAAATATTTTAGAAGTTAAGATTCAAACCAAGCTGGAAGCTTATTGGACGTGGGTAAGGATTGCTGTCGATACCGCTGCTTACCTCTGGGTCGATTCCCTTATACTTGGTAATGATGAATGGATTCTGGACTGTGAAGAAGATGCGTCCACTGCAAATCTTCTCTGCACCTACCTTGATCAAGGCTGGGAAGCTGTAGCCCAATGTCATGTTGCTACACTTCAAGTATGAAGCATTGCGTACGAAATAGTCACTGGTATTGGTTGGGTTTGTTGCTGTACCCGTGAAACCAAGATTAACAGCTTCTGTTGTCGTATTTCTGAAGGCACCACTTGCGTTGATTTCGTTCAGAACTGCTTTGCTATTCAAGAAGTCGTAGTATACATAGTTGCCGATTGATGCATGGAAGGCTGCACTGAAGTCCCAGTTCTTGTAGATGAACTTGGTAGTGAGACCCATGATGACATCAGGAGCTGGGCTCTTGTAGCAATAACGGTCGTCATCATCAATTGTACCATTTCCGTTGCGGTCAACATAAGCACCCTCGATAGGCTTGCCGTTCTCATCGTAAACCTGCTGGTAAACATAGTATGAATTGATTGGCTGACCAACCTTGTTTACCTGAATCTTGGTGTTGTTACCACGAGAAACCTTGTCGCCTGTCCATACCCAGTCTTGCAAACCTGCTTCCAATTCTGTGATTTCGTTGTGGTTCCATCCTACGTTGTAAGTAACGTCCCAAATGAAGTCCTTTGTAACGATAGGCTTAACGTTGAATGCCAACTCAATACCGTAGTTCTCCAAAGAACCGATGTTCTTCAGAAGTTGGTCACCAAAGGTTGTACCACCAGCAATGGCAACGCTTGCCAAAAGGTCGGTAGTCTTACGATAGTAACCATCTACATTCACACCGAAACGACCATTGAGAGCAGTAAAGTCGAGACCTGCATTATAAGTTGTAGTCTTTTCCCATGTCAAGTCTGGATTGCTTGCTGTTGGGCGTAAAGTCTGGTAATAATTATCACCGAATGGATACTGTGCATAACCATTGCTGACTCTGTACAGAGTAGAATAGTAGAAGTCATCAATACCATTCTGCTGACCGGTCTTACCCCAGCCCAAACGGAGTTTCAATTCATCGAGCCATTTTGCATCCTTCAGGAAAGGCTCGTTGTTGATCTTCCATGCAAAGGCTGCTGCTGGGAAGTAACCCCACTTCTTACCCTTTCTGAAACGAGAAGAACCATCGGCACGGAATGTAGCTGTAAACAAATAGCGATCGAGCAAGTTGTAGTTAAGACGTCCGAAGTAAGATACCAGAGAGTTGTGGGTTCTCCACATTTCGTCATCTTTGCTTACTGGGTCATGCTCGTAATTCCACTTGCCTTCTGTTGTTTCATACAGAGGATTGTTCGCTTTCAAGTACTCATCGGTACCTGTTCCGTAGTTATAACCTGTTCTGTGGTAGTGGCTCTGCTCTGCACCTGCCATGATGTCGATGTCATGAACACCAAACTTGTGTGCATATTCTGCAAAAGCTTTACCTTCTATGCTATATTTATAGGCGTGGTCATAGCCATAATAACCAAAATAGTTGTTGGAGTAAGAATACTTGGAAATAGTTTCATCCTGCTTACCATCTGTATACTGGGCACCGATGGCAGCATGCAAATGCAAGTCTTCGAAACCATGAATCTTGTAGTCTACCTCAAGGTTTCCTGAAATATCATTAGACTTGGCGATACACTTGTAGTTGTCAAGAACTGCCACAGGGTTCTGTGGCATTTGAGCCTTTGCAATACTTGTCCAGCTAGGATCGGTAACTTTGTCGTCCTTAGCCTGCAAGTACTGGAAATATCCACCGACGCAATCATATGCAGCATCATCTACGCGAACAGGCTGTGTAGGATCCATGGTAAGTGCGCCACCGATGGCATCACCAACCTTTGCATAACGGTCCTTCTCGAACATATACTTCGCTGTGAAGTTAACGTTCAAGTGCTTGTCAAGGAAGGTAGGAGCAACGTTGATTGATGTATTGAAACGCTTCATCCAAGTGGTCTTAACGATACCGTTGTTATCTTCGAAACCTAAGCTGACACGATAAGGCATGTTCTTCAGACCGCCCTGAATGCTGACGTTGTGATTGGTAGAGATAGCTGTACGGAAAATCTCATCCTGCCAGTCGGTATCGGCAGTACCCAAACCGCTAGTGTCAATACCCAGATTGGTAAGAGCCTGCTTGTATTCGCTGGCATTCATTACCTTATATTTCTTCTGGACGGTAGACAATGTTACATCGCCATTATAGGTAACAGATGGTTTCTGGCCAGAACGTCCCTTCTTGGTTGTAATGATGATGACACCATTAGAAGCACGGGAACCGTAAATAGCTGTAGCAGAAGCATCTTTCAATACGGTGAAGCTCTCGATATCGTTAGGGTTAATCATAGCCAAGACGTTACTCATACCCTTATTGGTATTGTTGTCAATAGCCAAACCATCGATTACGTAGAGAGGGTCATTAGAAGCATTCAGAGAGGCACCACCACGGATACGAATCTGTGCACCAGAACCAGGCTGACCGCCACCAGTCTGTACGTCAACACCGGCAATCTTACCTACCAACATATCAGAGGCACTGCTTGTGATACCCTTTGACATCTCATCTGGCTTGATAGCTGTAACAGAACCAGTCAAGTCGTTCTTCTTAGCGCGACCATAACCAATGACAACGACCTCGTTCAAAGACTTCTGGTCGTCAACCAAGGTAATCATCATGTTAGATGTTGCTTTGATTGTTTTTGGTGTCATTCCAAGATAGGTGAAAGTAAGATTGGCACCTGGCGCTGCATCAACTGAGAAGTTACCATCCATGTCGGTAATGCCCACTGCCTTACCGTTAACTGTAATGGTAGCACCCATGATAGGCTCACCAGAAGCATCCTTCACATGTCCCTTAATTGCATTACTCTGCGCAAAGGAACTCACCGTCAGAAGCAGACCGCTTGCTAGGGTCAACGCTCTGAGAGGCAATTTAATTTTTACCTGCTTCATCATTTGCTCGATTTTTAAGTTAATGAATTATATTTATTTATCTACTTTTTCTTCTTTTCTTTTTGGCTTAAGTTGTCATCGTTCCTACTCAAAATGTCGTTCTGGCTCTTGTTTAGTCTTTCTGGCATCTTACTTATATTATATAAGGTAGGAATGGGGCGTTTGCCCATAAACTTGTCGTTTCTGTGTGCAAAATTAAGTTCTTTTCTCTTATGTTGTACTATTTTTATGTTAATTCCGTTATTTATTTTGTGCAAACGTTTGCGCAGAAATTACTTGATTTAAGTCAAGAACTTTGAACTGATATTAAGGATATTTCGTAATTTTGCAGCACAACTAATAGCAATGGGCGATAAAGAAACAATAACAATGAAAGATATAGCTCGCGACCTGGGCGTAAGTGTTGCCACGGTGAGCCGAGCATTGAAGGACAGTTCTCGTATCAGTACTGCCCAAAAGGAGCGTATTCAGAAATACGCGCGTGAACATAACTTCTTTCCTAATTTCCTGGGTGAAGCTTTAAGACATAATAAGGTGAAGCCGATGAAGGTGATTGGAGTTATTGTACCTCAGGTGGTACACTATTACTTCATGTCGGTGCTTTCGGGTATAGAGGAAGAGGCTAGAGCCAGAGGTTACCGTGTGATGGTGGCGCAGAGTAACGAGCGTTACGATAAGGAGGTGGCCATCTGTGAAGACTTCTATCAGAACAAGGTTTGTGGCATCATCGTTTCACAGGCGAAGGATACCAAGCAGTATGACCATTTCGAAAAACTGCTGCAGAATGGGGTGCCGCTCATCTTCTATGATAGAATATGTACGGGCGTGAACTGCTCGCGAGTGGTGGTAGATGACTATATGGGTGCCTTTACTGCCGTTACCCACATGATTGATACGGGCTGCAAGAAGATTGCCTTCTACGGCTCGCCGATGAATCTGGAAATCTCCAAGAACCGATATAACGGTTATCATGATGCACTGGTAAAGCATGGTTTGACGGAGAACCCTGACTGGGTGAAGATCTGCGATGACCGTGCCAGTGCCGAAGCAATAACGCCGGATATTCTGATAGGGGAAGATCGTCCGGATGCTTTCTTCGCCATCAATGATGATACGGCAATCGGCATCCTCTATACCGCCAAGCGGATGGGGTTCAAGGTGCCTGAGGAAATCAGCATCTGCGGATTCACCAATGGTGACCGTGCCAAGGCGTGCGACCCGATGCTTACTACGGTTGAGCAGCGAGGTGTAGCCGTAGGCGAGGAAGCTGCCAATATCCTGATTGGTCAGGTGGAAGGCTCCATCCCTAGAGATGAGGTGGAGAAGAGAGTGGTGAGAACACGACTCGTGGTGAGAGGAACAACAAGATAAAAATATAAAAACAATATAACGATGAAACAAAAACCTGATTTAAGTTTCTGGAAGCTCTGGAACTTGAGCTTCGGATTTTTCGGAGTACAGATTGCCTACGCCCTACAGAGCGCCAACATCTCCCGAATCTTTGCAACGTTGGGTGCTGACCCACACAACTTGAGTTATTTCTGGATTCTCCCTCCTCTGATGGGAATCCTGGTTCAGCCTATCGTGGGCACGTTGAGTGATAAGACGTGGTGCCGCTTCGGTCGCCGCATCCCTTATCTCTTTGTGGGTGCTACGATTGCCGTCCTGGTGATGTGCCTGCTGCCGAATGCCGGTTCGCTCGGACTGACCGTGAGCGGTGCGATGCTCTTCGGTCTGATAGCGCTGATGTTCCTCGATACGAGCATCAACATGGCGATGCAGCCGTTCAAGATGCTGGTAGGCGATATGGTAAATGAAAAGCAGAAGGCAAAGGCTTACTCTATCCAGAGTTTCCTCTGCAATGCCGGTTCTGTGGCCGGATATATCTTCCCGTTCCTCTTTACCTTCCTCGGTATCAAGAATTATGCTGAGAAGGGTGTGGTTCCTGATTCTGTCATCTGGTCGTTCTATATCGGTGCGGCTATCCTGATTCTCTGTGTTATCTACACCACAATGAAGGTGAAGGAGTGGAATCCACAGCAGTATGCGGAGTATAATGAAGCGAAGAGTGAAGAGGGAGGCGTGAAGAATTCTAATGCTGAGCCTTCTGAAGACAAGGCCGGTTGGATTACTTTGCTCCGCAAGGCGCCATCTACCTTCTGGAAGGTGGGACTGGTTCAGTTCTTCTGCTGGGCTGGTTTCCTTTATCTCTGGAATTATTCTACGGGAGCCATTGCTGAAACCGTATGGAATACTACCGACCCTGCTTCTGAAGCATTCCAGGAGGCAGGCAACTGGGTGGGCATTCTCTTTGCCGTACAGGCGGTAGGTAGTGTTATCTGGGCTGTCGTTCTCCCTCAGTTTAAGAATACGAAGGTGGCATACGCTGTCAGCTTGATTATTGGTGGCGTGGGCTTTGCTCTCATTCCATTCCTGCATGACCAGTACTTGCAGTTTATCCCATTCCTGATGATTGGTGCCGGTTGGGCAGCCATGCTGGCGATGCCTTTCACCTTTGTTACCAATGCTTTGCAGGGATATGGTCACATGGGTGCTTATCTCGGTCTGTTTAACGGAACCATCTGTATCCCTCAGATTGTGGCTGCCATCTGCGGTGGAACTGTCCTGAGTCTGGTGGGTTCTCATCAGAGCGATATGATGATTGTGGCAGGTATTCTGCTGATTGCGGGTGCGCTGTCTGTGAGCATCATCAAGGATAAGAAATAGGTGTAAGTAACAGAGTGAACGATTAATTGATTGCTTCTGCGGAGTGGAAAATGTGCAAACGTTTGCAAGGTTTGTGTGAGAAAAAAATGCAAATTTCTGATACGTTTTTCATACGTTTTTCTTACCTTTGTAGCAGCAAATATAAATTATAACATTTTCAAGAGCCTTTAAGAGTCTTATGACAGTACAGTTTAATATTGAATATAAAGCAATGTTCGGCGAACAGATCGTCGTAAACATTCAGACGGAGGAAGGTGGACTGAAACTTCCTCTCGAGACAACAGATGGTGAAAGATGGGCATGCGACTGGTGTGTTGAATCGCCAGAAAAATCGTATACCTATTATTATAGTGTAGAACGTGAAGGAAAAGCAGTCAAGACCGAATGGCTTATGATTAAGCATCAGCTCGATGTAAATGCTAAGAAGGCTGCGGTTTATACCCTTTACGATCATTGGAAGGCTATGCCTGAGGATGCTTTCCTCTACAGCAGCGCCTTTACCGATTGCATCAATCATCAGGTTCCACAGAAGATGAAGCCGGAAACGGGCAGCAAGATTGTGCGTCTGATAGTCCGTGCTCCTCAGCTTCGTGATGGTGAGCGTCTGGGTGTGTTGGGTGCAGATAAAGCTTTGGGTGCTTGGGATGTGCAGAAGATTCTTCCGATGACTCAGCATACCTATAATGAATGGGTTGCTGATATTGATGCGACTCATCTTGAGGGCAGTCATCTGGAGTTTAAGTTCGTGGCTTTCAGAAATGCAAAGAACGAGCTTCTCTGGGAAACCAGCATGAACAGAACCGTGAATTTGCCGGAGATGAAGGCAGGTGAGTTGGTATCTTATGAACTCGACCAGGCTTTCTTCGCTCTGTATAACCGCAAACTTGCCGGAACGCTGGTGCCAGTATTCTCATTGCGTACCCGTAAGAGTGCCGGTATCGGTGACTTCGGTGATCTGAAGACCATGATAGATTTTGTGGCTTCTACCGGTCAGAAGGTGCTCCAACTCCTTCCTATCAATGATACCACCATCACTCATACATGGACCGACAGTTATCCATATAGCTGCATCAGCGTCTTCGCCATTCATCCGCAGTATGCCAACCTTCATGCTCTTCCTGAGTTGAAGGATGCAAAGGCTCGTGCTGAGGCTGAGAAGACATGTGCTGAGTTGAACGCACTGGATAAGATAGACTACGAAAAGGTAAATGATTTCAAGATAAATTACTTGCGCCAAATCTTCAATCAGGAAGGTGAAAAGATGATGAAGACAGCCGAATACAAGGCTTTCTTCCAGGATACTAAACAGTGGTTGGTTCCTTACGCACAGTATTCATACCTGCGTGATAAGAATGGTACGGCTGATTTCAACCAGTGGCCAGATCATCAGGTATGGGATGAGGCTGAACGCAAGGCACTTACCGACCCTAAGACTGCAGCTTACAAGAACGTGGCGTTCTTCTATTTCGTACAGTTCGTACTGGACCGCCAGATGCAGGAGGCTCACGAGCATGCCAAGGCTAAGGGCGTTATTTTGAAGGGTGATATTCCAATCGGCGTAAACCGCAATGGTTGCGATGTATGGATGGAACCAAAATACTTCAACCTCAATGGTCAGGCGGGTGCTCCACCTGATGACTTCTCTGCCAATGGTCAGAACTGGGGATTCCCTACCTATAACTGGTTTGAGATGCTGAAGGATGGCTGCCAGTGGTGGAACCGCCGTTTCCAGAACATGGCAAGATATTTTGATGCTTACCGCATCGACCACGTATTGGGTTTCTTCCGTATCTGGGAGATTCCGGTAAGCAGCGTGCATGGTCTGCTCGGACAGTTTGCACCGGCGCTTGCCATGAGCCGTGAAGAGATAGAAAGCTATGGCTTGCACTTCCAGGATGACCGTTTTACCCGTCCGTTCATTACCGATTGGGTATTGGACCGTGTGTTCCATGAGCGTGCCGGCGAGGTAAAGGAAAAGTATCTCGACCGTCTGGATGACGAGCGTTATCAGATGAAGCCTGAGGTAGATACCCAGCGCAAGGTAGAGGCTCTCTTTGCGGATGTAACAGATGAGAAGGAACTTTGGCTGCGTGATGGCTTGTATGCTCTGATCAGCGATGTACTCTTTGTACGTGATCATACCAACCCTGGCGTCTTCCATCCACGTATCTCAGCCCAGCTCGACTTTATCTACGAGTCGCTCTATGATAATGACAAGGCTGCGTTCAACCGCCTTTACAACGACTATTTCTATCGCCGCAACAACCAGTTCTGGTATCAGGAGGCGATGAAGAAGTTGCCTAAGCTGGTTCAGGCTACCCGTATGTTGGTTTGTGCAGAAGACCTTGGTATGGTGCCTGATTGTGTGCCATGGGTGATGGATGAACTGAAGATTTTGAGTCTGGAACTCCAGAGCATGCCAAAGGATCCATCGGTTAAGTTCGGACATCTGAGCCGTAATCCATATCGCTCGGTATGTACTATTTCGAGCCACGATATGCCTACTCTGCGCATGTGGTGGGACGAGAATATCCAGCGTACCCAGGAGTATTACAATACGATGCTCTACCGTCAGGGACCAGCTCCTCATCCACTCCCAGGCTGGTTGGCAAGCGATATCATCAGCCGCCATCTCACCTCTCCATCCATGCTCTGTATATTGAGCATCCAGGACTGGTTGGCTACCGATGAGGCTCTCCGTCTGCCAGATGCCAATGCCGAGCGTATTAATATCCCGGCTAACCCTAAGCATTATTGGCGTTACCGCATGCACCTCAACATAGAGGATCTGGCTGCAGACAAGCGTTTCGTGCAGAATATTACAGAGATGATTTCGCAGTCTGGAAGAGTCTAACTAACATGATTATATATACAGTGCAAACGTTTGCACACTCATTTGCAGAAAAATACCCTCCCAAAACGTGGAGGGTATTTTTGTTTTTTGTATCTTTGCACTATCTTAAGAATAAACAGATAATGATTGAGATAAACTAACGAAGATTCAAAAACAAGAATAAACAACAACTGAACAGTATGAAAAAACTGAATGTATTAGTGATGGGTCTCTTGCTTCCTATGTTGGCAGCAGCCCAGACCGTTAAATCACCTAACGGCAATGTCTCGGTAACTTTCTCTTTGACCGAAAAGGGACAGCCTACCTATGAGATGAGCTATAAGGGAAAGACTGTATGTAAGCCATCCCACTTAGGATTGGAGCTGGCTAAGGATAAACATGCCTCTAAGGGCATGGAGGAAACCAGCCTGATGGATGGTTTTACTGAAACTGGCAGCAAGACATCGACTTTCGATGAAACCTGGAAGCCGGTATGGGGCGAGACCGCTACCATCCGCAATAACTATAACGAGATGGAGGTAAACCTGAACCAGGCTGCTTCTAAGCGCAACATTACCATCCGTTTCCGTGTATATGATTATGGTATGGGCTTGCGCTATGAGTTCCCACAACAGGAAAGTCTGAACTATTTTGTCATCCAGGAGGAGCATACCCAGTTTGCCATGGCAGGCAATCATACTGCTTACTGGATTCCTGGTGATTATGATACACAGGAGTATGATTACAACATTACTCCGTTGACAGGTATCCGTCCAATTATTGCGAAAAACCGTGAAGCTTACAAGAGTAATTCATCTACCACCGTCTTCTCTGATACCGGTGTTCAGACCTCTCTCCAGATGAAGACCCAGGATGGACTCTATATCAATATCCACGAGGCTGCCTGCCTGGATTATCCAACCATGCACCTCAACCTCGACGAGAAGACATTGACCTTCGAGTCTTGGCTTACTCCTGATGCTGTAGGCAGAAAGGGATTTATCCAGACTCCATTCAATACCCCTTGGCGTACCGTGATGGTAAGTGATGATGCACGTGATATGCTTTCATGCAAGTTGACATTGAACCTTAACGAGCCTTGCAAGATTAAGGATACATCCTGGATTCATCCTACCAAGTACTGCGGTGTATGGTGGAACATGATTGTGGGTACCAAGACCTGGAGCTATACCAACGATCTGCCATCTGTGCGTCTCGGCGTTACTGATTACAGCAAGTGTAAGCCTAATGGTACTCATGGTGCAACCAACGAGGAAGTGAAGCGCTACATCGACTTTGCAGCCAAGAACGGTTTGCAGGAAGTATTGGTAGAAGGCTGGAACGAAGGTTGGGAAGACTGGTTCGGTCATCAGAAGCTCGATGTCTTCGACTTCGTGACTCCATATCCTGACTTTGATATCAAGATGCTCAACGAATATGCTCACTCTAAGGGCGTGAAGCTGATGATGCACCACGAGACATCTTCTGCAGCTCTCAACTACGAGCGCCACCTGGAAGATGCCTTCAACCTGATGAACAAATATGGTTATGATGCCGTGAAGACCGGTTATGTAGGTGATATCATTCCAAGAGGCGAGTATCACTACAGCCAGTTGATGAACAATCACTACCAGCGTGTCGTCGAGACCGCTGCCAAGCATCATATCATGGTAAATGCCCACGAGGCAACCCGTCCTACAGGTATCTGCCGCACCTGGCCTAACCTGGTGGGCAACGAGAGTGCACGTGGTACAGAATATGAAGCATTTGGCGGTAACAAGTCTTATCATACCGTGATGTTGCCATTCACCCGTCTGCAGGGTGGTCCGATGGATTATACTCCTGGTATCTTCGAGACCAAGCTTTCTGAGTGGAGCAATAATAAGAGTTATGTTCATACCACTCTCTGTGGTCAGCTTTCTCTCTATCTCGTAATGTACAGTCCGCTGCAGATGGCTGCCGATCTTCCAGAGCATTATGAGAAGTACGATGATGCCTTCCAGTTTATCCGCGACGTAGCTTGCGACTGGGACGACTCCAAGTATCTGGAGGCTGAGCCAGCCAAGTATATCACCGTAGCCCGCAAGGCTAAGGGTACCGACAACTGGTTTGTAGGCGGTAAGACTGATGCAGCCCGCACAGCCGTAGTAAAACTCGACTTCCTGGATAAGGGCAAGAAGTATGCTTGCGCTATTTATCAGGACGGCAAGAATGCCGACTACGAGAAGAACCCTAAATCTTATCAGATCATCCACAAGACTGTGAAGAAGGGTGATGTTTTGAAGATTAATGAAGCACGTGGTGGTGGTTTCGCCATCTCATTGCTCGCTAAATAAGCCTATAATTTCCGTATTTCCGTCCAACTTGTCCGGTTGGTCGGAAATACGCTAAAAATGAGCGTAGATAATCTGTCACAGTTTTCTTCGCTCAGTTCGCTTTAATGTCCTGTATAACAATAACTTAACAATATGAATATCCAAAAACTAATAATTGCAGCATTGACAGCAACCGTTTTACCAACTTCATTGAATGCGCAGCAGACATTCAATGAGATGATGTATTCCAAGGAGAAAACCATGTTTATCCTGAATGCTCCAACAGCCCAAAAGTCTTCTGTAACCCTCCGACTTTATAAGCAAGGACAGGGAGGAAAGGCTTATAAAACACTGAAAATGAAGAAGTTGGGTAATGAACGCTGGGAGGCTACAGTAAAGGGCGACCTCAAGGGAAAGTTCTATACCTTTGATATTGGCAAGGGTGAAACACCAGGTACATTTGCCAAAGCAGTAGGTGTGAACGGAAACCGTGGCGCCATTGTAGATTTGTATGATACCGATCCATCTGGATGGGATCAGGACGTGCGTCCTGCCCTGAAATCGCCAGCCGATCTCGTTGTCTACGAGCTTCACGTGCGTGATTTCTCCATTTCTCCTACATCCGGCTTGAAATATAAGGGCAAGTATCTCGCCCTCACCGAGCCTAAGGCCATCGAATACCTCAAGAATCTGGGCATCAACGCCATCCACTTCCAGCCTGTATTCGATTTCGCTTCTATAGATGAGACCCGACTCGACAAACCACAGTTCAACTGGGGTTATGATCCGAAGAACTATAATGTGCCGGAAGGCAGTTACGCTACCGCCCCTTATTCTCCAGCAACCCGCATCAAGGAGTTCAAGGAGATGGTGATGGCGCTGCATAAGGCAGGCATCCGAGTGATTTTTGATGCCGTATATAACCATACTTTCGATATCAACGGCAGCAATTTCCAGCGTACCTATCCTGATTATTATTATCGCAAGACCAAGGATGGTAAGTATTCTGACGGTTCAGGCTGTGGCAACGAGACTGCTTCAGAGAAGCCTCTCATGCGCCAGTTTATGCTGGAGAGCGTGAAATACTGGATAGACGAATATCATATTGACGGTTTCCGTTTCGACCTGATGGGTGTTCATGATATCGAAACCATGCAGGCTATCCGTGATATGGTAAACCGCATCGATCCTAGCATCTATATTTATGGTGAGGGATGGAGTGCAGGCAGTTGTGCTTATCCTACCGAGAAACTGGCGGTGAAGGCGAATACCCAGCAGCTCAAGGGTATCGGTGCTTTCAGCGATGATATGCGCGATGCGCTCCGTGGTCCTTTCTCTGATGACCATAAGGGTGCGCTCCTGGCTGGTCTTACAGGTCAGGAGGAGAGTCTGAAGTTTGGTATCGTGGGTGGCATCGCCCATCCGCAGGTGGATATGACAAAGGTGAACTATGACAAGGAGCCTTGGACCAACAATCCTACCGAGCAGATCAGTTATGTAAGCTGCCACGACGATATGTGTCTGGTAGACCGTCTGAAGGCAAGCATCGCATCTCTTACTGACAAGAATATCCCAGAAGCAATACGTACTGCCGAGTTGCTCCGCATCGATAAGCTTGCGCAGACCTGCGTCTTCACTTCACAGGGTGTTCCTTTCATCCTTGCCGGCGAAGAGATGCTCCGCGACAAGAAGGGAGTACACAATAGCTATAATTCTCCTGACAGCATCAACCAGTTTACCTGGACCAATCTGCAGAAGTATCCGCAGGCGTTTGCTTATTATAAGAGTCTCATCCAGCTCCGCAAGAATCATCCTGCCTTCCGTCTTTCAACAGGCGATAAGGTACGTCAGCATCTGGAGTTCCTGCCTAGTCAGGATGCCAATGGCAACAAGCAGACTTGCCTCGTAGGTTTCCAACTCAAGAATCTGGAGGGCATTGATGCCTGGAAGAACATCATCGTAATCTATAACTTCAATAAGGAGGCAAAGAAGATGCAGATTCCTGAGGGTAATTATACCGTGGCTTGCTGCAACGGTGTGATTAATGAGGAAGGCTTAGGCTTTGTTTCGGGAAAGGATGTTGAGGTTGCCCCTCAGTCAGCCCTGATACTTTATCAGAAATAGTTTATATATATAATAAGGTGTAATATGAAAAAGATAATAGCTTCATTAGTGCTTATGGGTAGCGCAATAAGTATGAATGCAGCGGTCAACGTGAACCGCATTGAACCTACCGACTGGTATGTGGGCATGAAAGATGCTTCGCTCCAGCTGATGGTGTATGGCAAGGATATCAAGAATGCCGATGTAACGGTAGACTATCCGGGTGTGAAGGTAGACAGCATCGCCCGCCTTGATTCTCCTAATTATCTCCTGGTTTATCTTAACCTCAATGGAGCAAAGGCTGGAGAGATGACCCTCAACTTCAAGCAGGGCAAACAGTCGAAGAAGGTAAAGTATGTGTTGAAAGACCGTGAGATGGCGGGCGATAAGCGCATCGGTTTCTCTAACGAGGATGTGCTCTATATGCTGATGCCAGACCGCTTCGCCAACGGCAATCTGAAGAATGATGCCTTTAAGACGATGCGTGATAAGACCTGCAACCGTGCAGAGCCTAGTCTGCGACATGGTGGCGACCTGGAGGGAATCCGCCAGCACTTGGATTATTTTAACCAGTTGGGTGTAACCGCCCTGTGGTTTACCCCTGTTTTGGAGAACGACAGTCCAAGCAATGGCAAGAACAGCAGTTATCATGGTTATGCTACCACCAATTATTATCGTGTAGACCCACGTTTCGGAACCAATGCCGATTATAAGCAGCTGATAGATGAGGCTCACAAGAAAGGTTTGAAGATTGTGATGGATATGATTTTCAACCATTGCGGCTTCGAGCATCCTTGGGTTGCCGATATGCCTTCAAAGGACTGGTTTAATAAACCAGAATGGCTGGCTCCTGAAAATCAGACTGCCGAGCATCAGAAGAACATCGGTACGGTGGATGGCGCAGCTAAGGTGAACGATAAGTATCTGCAGACCAGTTATAAGCTGACTCCGGTACTTGACCCATACGCCAGCAAGGTTGATCTCACAGAAACCGTAGATGGCTGGTTCGTTCCAACTATGCCTGACCTCAACCAGCGTAACCCACACGTTATCAAGTATCTGATTCAGAACAGCGAGTGGTGGATAGAGAGCGCTGGTATCGACGGCATCCGTATGGATACCTATCCTTATGCCGACCGCGATGCGATGGCACACTGGATGAAGGTGCTGGGCGAGGAGTATCCTCACTTCAATACCGTAGGCGAGACTTGGGTAACCGAACCTGCCTATACTGCAGCCTGGCAGAAGGACAGCAAACTTTCTGAGAAGAACAGCTATCTGCCAACCGTTATGGATTTCGCCTTCTTCGACCGCATCAATAGTGCAAAGAAAGAGGAGACCGATGACTGGTGGAACGGCATGAACCGTCTCTACAACGTGTTCTGCTATGATTATCTCTATCCTAATCCAAAGAGCGTAATGGCATTCATCGAGAATCATGATACCGACCGCTTCCTGGGTGAAGGCAAGGATACCCTGGCTTTGAAGCAGGCACTGTCATTGCTTCTTACCATCAACCGCACTCCTCAGCTCTATTATGGTACAGAGGTGCTGATGAACGGTACCAAGAGTGTAACCGATGGCAATGTACGCAAGGACTTCCCTGGCGGTTGGGCTGGTGACAAGCACAATGCCTTTACTGCAGAGGGTAGAACTCAGGCAGAGAACCAGATGTTCAACTGGCTCAGCAACCTGTTGCATTGGCGTCAGGGCAATGAAGTGATTACTAAGGGCAAGCAGACCCAGTTCTGTCCTCAGAAGGGTGTTTACGTAATTGCCCGCCAGTATAAGGGTAAGAATGTGATGACGGTTATCAACGGCAAGAACGAGGCAAACGAGCTGAATGTTTCCCGTTATGCAGAGATTATCGGTTCTCATGACAAGGCTACGGATGTTACAAACGGTCGCACCGTTCTTATCAACAAGAACGTGAAGCTCCGTCCTCGCCAGAGCATGATTCTTGAGTTCTAAAACGCAAGTAGCTGCGATGGCTTACGCAAGTAGCTGCGATGCCTGATGCACGTAGTTGCGATGGCCAACGCAAGTATATTCCTATATGAACGTTCCTAGAGTTGTAAATTTACACTTCTAGGAACGTTTTTTTCTTGATAAAAATTCTTTCGTTTCATTTTTTCTTCGTACTTTTGCAAGCAGAAGTTTAAAAACTTAATAAAAATGGATGAAGAAATAGGCAAATGGCTATTAGATATATCCAAGTATATAATTACTGCTTATATCTTATCGCAAATGTTTGGTAAAGATAATGATTCCTGGTGGTCATTTATTGGTGCAGTCTTATTGGCTGTTCTATTGTTTGCATTGGGATATTATTTAATTAAAAAAGGAAAAGATAAAAATAAGAAAGGGAAGTAAAATGAGTAATGGATTATTAGCAATGTATATTTTCCTTGCTGTGTTCGCAACAGGATTAGTTATTTATTCTAAAATGTCTGATAGAAAAAGACAGGAGAAATAAGTATGGATACAGGATTGTTTATTATGTATGGCTTTTTGTTGCTTTTGGCAGCAGGAATATTTATTTATGCCAAAATTGATGATCGCAAAGAACAGAAAAGGCAATAATATGGATTACGGATTATTAGGAATGTATATATTTCTGGCTTTGATTGCTGTTGGTTCTTTCATTTACGTTAAGATAGAAGATAAAAAAGAGCAAAAGAATAGTTAATGATTAGATACATTCTTTCTATAATAAGCATTCTCTTCATAACCTTGAGCAGTTGGGCGCAAGGTGGGCTGCCTAGTCGCTATAATGTAAGCTATCTCAATATGGCTGCAGGTATGCCGAATAATTTTGCTGATGATATCTTTCAGGATTCTTACGGCTTCGTATGGATCAGTACGCATGGTGGTGGACTGGTGCGCTACGATGGTTTCAACTTTATGAACTTCGGTTTGGGGTCTGTAGGAATCAGTCTGCGAAGCAACAGTTGCCGTAATGTCTGCGAAGATCCGTTTAAGCGCCTTTGGGTGGCTTTCGAGGAAGGTCCGCAGGTGCTCGACCTCAAAACGATGCAGCCTGTTGTTCCACCTTGTGAGAACAGCCAGGTAGAGGCACAACTCAACAAAGTATTCAAGAACCTTTGCACCCGAATATATTGTGATGCAAAGGGCAATATATGGATGCTGTCTGTCAATCAGCTTACCCGTTTCGGCTTTAACGAAAAGGGCGAGGTGAACAGCGTCTTGTCCACATCCTATCCTTATAATGCTCCCGACCTCGGAATCTGTGATGTCTATCGCAGAGGAACGGTTGTATTATGCAACAATGGAGTGGTGAGCGAGTTCTCAGTGAAGAACAATCAGCTCGTAGCAAAGAATATCTCATCCCTGTTTCCTCCGCTCGAAGGCTGGTATGCCGGTGCCATCATCTCATATCATGGCAAGATATGGATGGGTACGAATCGCGGACTGTTTAATAGTGCAAAGCAGGAATTCCATTGCTCTGCTACCGACCATTCGCTCCAGCACGAAGTAGTGACGAGCCTTGCCGTTTCTCCAGATGACAAACTTCTGGTCGGAACGCTCTGTGGCGTAGATATCTTCAATGATAAGACCGGAGAGATAGAACATTGGAACACTGCTACGGCTGTGAATCCGCTGAGCAGCAACTTTATCAACAGTCTTTTCTCAAAGAACGGACAGATATGGGTAGGCTCTGAGACGGGTGGTGTTACCAAGCTAGCTCCACGTCAGCTGAATTTGGAATTCTACCGTCACGACCCCGCCAACCCGGGCAGTATCTCTCCTAATGCGGTCAATGCCATGTATGCGGCAGCCGACGGAACCCTGTGGGTAGGAACAGTAGAGGGAGGTCTCAATGCCTTGACTCCAGGCAGCATGAACTTTGTTCATTATACGGTGGCAAATTCCAGTTTGCCGCATAATACCGTCTCGGTTCTTGCAGCCGATAACCGCAATCAGCTCTGGATTGGTACCTGGGGAAGGGGCTTTGCTGTGATGAATCTCAGTCAGCCGGGCAAGATTATTCCTCTGGTGATAGATGCAAAGCATCAGCATTTACTCAACTTTGCCGGTGCTTTGGCTTACGATCCTATCAATGATGGTATGTGGCTCGGAACCAATGACGGTCTCTTCTTCTATGATATGAAGCGCCGCCAACTCATCGAACCTTTCAGAGGATGCCTGGAAGTGCGCGGCTGCATTGGTTCTCTGATAACCCGAAAGGGCAAACTCCTGATGGGTTGTGTGCGGGGAATGGTAGAGGTCGACCTCAAGTCGCGTGCTCATGGCAAGGGCGATTTCGCTGTGACGTATCATCAGTATAAACTCGACAATCCGAAGAGTGGAGTCTTCGATAAGATATTGTCTTTCTGCCAGGCTAAGGATGGAAAGATATGGATGGGCAGTAACGGCTACGGTCTGTATTGCTATACCAGCGATAAAAACGGAAAGACTCAAGTGAAGTCGTATACCACCAATAACGGACTTGCCAACAATATCGTGAAGGGTATTGTAGAGGATAACCAGGGTATGTTGTGGATAGCTACCGATAACGGACTCTCTATCTTCAATCCGAAGACCGAGGCATTCTGCAGTTTCTCCCGTGAAGACGGTCTGATCAGTTCGCAGTTCTATTTCAATGGAGCCATCCGCAATGCCAAGGGCGAGATATTCCTGGGCACCGATGCGGGTATGATGGCTGTAAAGGGCATAAACCGTTCTGTGCATCAGACGGGTAAGTTGTGCTTTACCGAACTTCTGGTAGATAACCAGCCTGTCTTTGCCGGCAGCGATTATCTGGAAGAAGACATCTCCAACGCCAGAAAGTTGCGTATCCATGAGAGTGATAAGTCGTTTACCCTCTTTTTCTCAGCGCTCAATTATGGCAGCGAGAGTCAGGGTGTATATCTCTATCGCATGAAGGGATACGAGAATGAGTGGGTTCAACTCAAGGCTGGTCAGCATAGTGTGCGTTATTCCACTCTGCCAGCTGGAGACTATAAGTTTGAGGTGAAATATATCCCATCTATCAATTCCGACAAGGAGCAGGTGATCTCTGTAGAAGTTCAGATTACTCCTTATTTCTGGAAGAGCTGGTGGTTTGTTACCCTTATTATAATAGGTATCATCGCCTTGCTCCAATATGCTTATGTGCGCCGTCTCAACAAGATGCGCGAAGAGGAAGTAGAAGCTCTGTACCGTCCTATCGAGGCAGCGATGAAGGAAAGTGATGAACCAGAAAAGTTGCAGAGTCGCATCCAGATGATTCTGCAGAACCAGAAGCGTTATCAGGACAGTCAGAAAAAGAGCATTGAGGCTGACAGGAAGATGGTAGAGGAGACTATGCGTCCATTCATGGAAGAAGTGATGGATGTGATGGAGAAGAATTACGATAATTCTGAGTTCGGAGTTCAGGAACTGGCAGATGCCTTGGGTATATCCCGCAGTGTACTGAGCAAGAATCTCTCCAAGGAGACAGGTTTGCCAACAGCCCAGTTTATCCGCAACTACCGTCTCGACATCTCGCGCAAGATGATGGCTGATAAAACTTCCAACCGAAATATCACGGAGATAGCCTACCGTGTAGGCTTCAACGATCCGAAGTATTTCACCCGTTGCTTCACCAAGCAGTTTGGCATCTCGCCGACTGCATATAAGGATCAGTTGGATTCTCAGGGTTCAGATATGGCATAGTTCTCCTTGGATTCTTCGGAGAAATAATGTTCCTGGATGTGATAATTTGTTAAGCAAATAAAATAAAACCGAGGGGTTACTTGATATAAGTCAAGTAACCCCTTGTTTTGTATGTGTGGGTACACAACTGGTGGATAAGCACGTAATATCCTTAAAAATCCACTGTTTATGCGGTTTGTCCACCTATAAAACCCATTTGTCCACCCTATATAAACCGATTAATTGTACTTTTGCCACTGAAATTTGATGGTTGATGTCTAGTTTAGCTGACATTTATCATTTCATCCGCAACCTAAAAAGAGAACGGACGAAGCAATAACAAACTGTAAAAATAGAATAAACAAAGTATAAACCTAAAAATTGATAAGCAATGAGGAAACAATTATTCTCTATGATGCTATGCCTAGGTGCTGTTGGTGGCGCTTCTTTTGTCACCCCAATGCCCGCAATGGCTGCAGTTGCACAAGATCAGGTGATCACGGTCAAGGGACATGTTGTAGATGATCAGGGTGAACCTCTGATTGGTGCAACAGTTAAGACTAAAGATGCCAAGACTGGTGCAGTTACCGACTTAGATGGTAATTTCGAAATTCGAGTAAAGGCTAATGCGACTCTTTTCGTGAGCTATCTTGGCTACAAGGAGCGTGAGATTGCAGTGCGCGGTCGTGCCATTATCGAATCTATCCAACTCTCTGCCGACAATCAGGTGCTCGACCAGGTTGTAGTAGTGGGTTATGGTACACAGAAAAAGGCAGACCTTACCGGTTCTGTATCTATCGTAAATGCTGAGGAGATGAAGAAGGTGTCAAACTCTAACATCTCTACTATGCTTGAAGGTAAGGTTGCCGGTGTGCAGATTACATCAGACGGTCAGCCTGGTGCAGATCCTACTGTGAGAATTCGTGGTATCGGTTCTTTCGGTAGCACAGCTCCTCTTTATGTCATCGATGGTGTGCCAATGGGTACCACTATCCGTGACTTCTCTCCTAATGATATCGAGACCATCCAGATCTTGAAGGATGCTTCTGCGGGTGCCATCTACGGTTCTCGTGCAGCGAATGGTGTCGTTATTATCACTACCAAGAATGGTAAGAAAGACCAGCCTTTGAAGGTAAACTACTCTGGTTACTTCGGTGTTGACCAGATTCCAAGTGATGTATATGATGTGATGAATGCCGACCAGTATAGCCAGTACCTTGGTACTGCTTGTACAAACTCCAACACTCCTATCCCTGGTGGATATAAGATGGGTGAGGATGGCAAGTATCACTTCCAGGATGCTACCAATACAAATTGGTTTGACGAGGTATTCAAGACCGGTATCCGCCAGAACCACAACGTAGCCCTCAGCGGTGGTAGCTCTCACAGTACTTATAATGTATCTCTCGACTACTATAACCAGAAGGGTACCTTGGAAGGTGCAGGTCCTAACTATGAGCGTTATACAGCTCGTGTAAACAACACTATGGACACCAAATTCGTGAAGTTCCGTACTAGCTTGGTATATTCTCATTCAGACCAGGACAATATGGGTCTTTCTAATGCCGGCGAGTATGTTCAGGGTCTTTATGGCGATGTAACTAACGTGCTCCGTGGTACACTCTTGATGCAGCCTACCATCAAGGCTTATGATAAATCAACATGGGTTCTCGATGACAAGGTAGGTGCAGCTAATGGTTATCGCTACGATGCCTATGGCTATGGTGTTTACTATGATGGCGTACATGGTGATATCTCTGCTTCTAACCCATTGTTGGTTAACAATATGTTGCAGCGCAATACATTGGTTGACCGCTTCGTAGGTACAGCTTCTGCTGATGTTGACCTGTTGGGTATGGTAGGTATCAAGAGCAAGAACCATGGTCTTCACTATAATGTAAACCTCTCTTATAGCAAGACTGAGGCTAAGGATAAGACCTGGATTCCTTCCTGGATTCAGAGCAACCGTGTATATCTTGCCAAGGAGAATGAGCGCCTTACCAAGGGCTCACGCAACTACAGCGACGCCTTGGTTGAGAATACCATCACATACGATGGCAAGATTGGCAAGCACAACATCAACCTGCTCGCTGGTATGACCTATGAGGAGGAAAATACTAATGTCCTGAATGGTTGGGGTATCAACTTCTCAGAGCCATACTTCCTTCAGCTTCAGAATGCTAAGAATACATACTCAGAGTCATTCGAGTACAAGCATGCCTTGGCATCATACGTAGGACGTTTGAACTATAACTATGATGAGAAGTACTTGCTTTCTGCTGTAGTACGTCGAGATGGTAGCTCCCGTTTGAGCAAGAACATCCGTTGGGCAACCTTCCCATCTGTATCTTTGGGTTGGCGCTTCGATAAGGAGAAGTTCTTCCCTATCAGCCGCGACATCGTTAACATGTTCAAGATTCGTGCCAGCTATGGTGAGCTCGGTAACGAGAACATCGGTGAGTACCAGTATATGGCTAGCATGAACCGTAACAACATGACTTACAGCTTCGGCAACAGTCCTGTAACCGGTTCTGCTGTTTCTACCTTCGTGAACAACAACATTGCTTGGGAGAAGAAGAAGACCACTAACGTGGGTATCGACCTGGCAATGTTCAACAACCGTTTGGAGTTCACTGCCGAGTGGTATAAGAACAAGTCAGAAGACCTGCTTTACCAAGTTCCTGTGCCAGCACAGACCGGTGTTTCCAACACTTCTGTATACATGAACGCAGCCTCTATGGAGAACAGTGGTTTCGAGTTCAGCGCTACCTACCGCAACCGCGATCATGCCCTCAAGTATGATATCAGCGCCAACGTAAGTACCCTGAAGAACAAGGTAACTTCTCTGGGTATCGGTAAGGATTCATACATTTCTGGTCCATACGCTACTTACGTAGGTCAGGAGATTGGTCAGTTCTACGGTTGGGTTTACAAGGGAATCGCCCGTACTCAGGAAGATTTGGACAACAATGCTGTTCAGCAGGGTGCCAATGTCGGTGACTGCCTCTATGAGGATATCTCAGGTCCTGACGGAACTCCTGATGGCGTAATCGATGCTTACGACCAGACCGTATTGGGCAGTGGTCTTCCAAAGGTAAACTTCGGTTTGAGCACTCACTTGGAGTATAAGGGTTTCGACCTCAACATCTCTACATACGGAGTATTGAATTACCACGTAACTGATGATATCTATAATAGCTTGAACTCTTGCTATGGCTATGGCAATAAGGATGTTGCAATGCTTGATGCCAACCGCTGGTCAGAGGATGGTTCTACCTATCTCTCTAATGTTCCTCGCACATATGCAGCCAACAACGCTACTTTGGGTTGGAATGACCTCTTCAGCTCTCGCAAGATTCAGAATGCTGCTTATTGGAAGATTGCCAACGTAGAGTTGGGTTACAACTTCCCAGACAAGTGGTTTGGTGGTTATGTTAGTGGTGTACGTCTCTATGTATCAGCACAGAACCTCTACACCTTCACAGGCTATCATGGATATAATGTAGACTATGCTGGCGGTACCTTTACCCCAGGTTACAACTTCTGCTCTTTCCCAAGTGCAAGAACGTTTATGTGCGGTCTCCATTTCACATTCTAATAATGAGAATAGACAAGAATAAGATTCATTATTATTTAAAAGGACATTTGATATGAAACTATATAAATTATCATTAGCTCTCTTCCTTGGCCTCGGTGCTATGGCTACCACATCTTGCGAGGACAAGTTGGATGTTACCAATCCTAACCTGCAGACCACCGGTACCTTCGGTTTCAATGCTGATGATCTGGAGGAGTGCGTTATTGCAGCATACAACCATATTCGTATGGAAGGTTCTTCGGCACGTGTGGGTTATACCCTCGATGTGACACGTGGCGATGAGGTATGGAACTCATCACAGGTATGGTACATGCCATTCGATGACATGGACGCCCCTGTGACATATGAAGTCTCCATGTGGCCTTGGCGTGAGGCTTACTATACTATTAATGTATGTAACTTCATTCTTTCACGTACCACAGGTGATGATGCTTCGCTCAGCGAAAGCATGAAGCGAATCAAGGGACAGGCTCTCTTCCTCCGCGGTTATTCATACTATACATTGGCTGGATATTACCAGAATCCTGCGCTGATTACTGATTATGCCAACTATTCTTCTCTGGATGGTCTCTATGGCAAGAACAGTACCTACGACGATGTGCTTGATCAGGTAGAGAAGGATTTCGCAGAGGCGATGACACTTCTTCCTTCCCGTGATGCTGGTGGCGAGTGGGCAAAGGGACGTGCTACCTGCGGTGCTGCTGCCGGCTACTATGCCCGCACTCTGATGCAGCGCCATAAGTATAGCGACGCACTCGTTGTACTCAAGGACATCATGAACAAGAAGTATGGCTCTTACAAGCTGATGGCCAACTATGGCGACAACTTCCGTGAGGGTTCTGCTTATGAGAACAATGCCGAGAGCCTCTTCGAAATCCAGTATCTCGACTACGGTTCACAGGGTGTAGATGATGAGTGGACTCCTGTTAATACCAGTCCTAACGCTACACAGGGTCATGCCGTAGAGTCTAACTTCGCTCCAGGTAGATTCGGTGGATGGGCTGACCTCTCAGCTTCTCCATGGTTGTACAACCTCTTCAAGCAGGAGCGTACCACAGCTGGTAAGTTGGATCCACGTCTCTACTGGACCATCGGTACATACGAGACTGACTGGGTTGGTTTTGAGAATGGTAACGTAGCTTACAAGAGCGAGATGACAGCTTCTGATACCATCATAACCAACAACAACTATGGTGGTCTTCCTATCGCTAAGTGGACCAATTTCCGTACCAACCTTTATGATAAGGTGACAACCGGTCTTCATTGCGGTATCAACCTCCGCATGATGCGTTACTCAGATGTATTGCTTCGTGCTGCAGAGTGCGAGAACGAGGTGAACGGTCCTACACAGCAGGCTATCGACTGGATTAACCAGGTTCGTGAGCGTGCCAACCTGAAGGATTTGAGTCTCTCAGACTTCGATACCAAGGATAAGCTCTTCGAGCAGATTGCCAATGTAGAGCGTCCAAAGGAGTTCGGTTGCGAGTACGGTCGTGGTTTCGATTTGATTCGTTGGGGATTCTTCTATGATCAGGGTCGTTTGGCTCAGTTGAAGGAGCACGGAACCTTCCGTCGTTCTCCATACAAGGCTAAGGAAGCAGTCAGCTACTCTATGGTAGGTGTTGATTCAGAGGTGAAGAGCTCTTACGATACATACGTACCGGGTCATGAGTTCCTTCCTATCTATCAGGGCTTGTTGAATGATAACCCTAACCTGACAGGTAACTCAGCTAATACGAATACGGATAACTCATCTGATTTCTTCGGAAGAGGTTGGACTGTTCATCCTGTAGTTAACTTGGGCAACTAATAATATCTATTCCTATGGGGTTTCTTAAGGATAGCCCCATAGGAAAACCAAAATAACAATTTATATATTTATAATAGGATATAATATGAAACGTCTAAATAAATTAGCAGCCGTCTTCTGCGTGGCAGCCATGGCATTGACAGCGATGACAGGATGTGAGGGAAGTGACATGTTTAGCGTCAACTCTCCTGACTGGCTCTCTGAAAAGATTGATTCAATCGAAAAAGCTAACCAATCTACAGAGGAAGTGCTAGTAGGTATGAATGAGGATGTCTATACTGTAGGTAATACTGATTTCTCTTCAGCCTTTTTTACTTCATTCTCAAAGTATTATGTGGTTCAAGACAACCAGAAGTGGAATGCCGTGTTCAATCTGAACATCAATCCTTCTGCAACTAACACCTATAAGAACTTCGCCCTCTTCATCACCAATGATGTGGATCGTGGCGGAACAGGTTATGCCGAGTATGGCGTTATTCGTTTTGATAACCAGCCAAGCGGTAACTCTGAGTGGGGTGACCATATCGACAGAAGCTGCGTGCAGAGTAATCTCACTTTTGAAACTGATAAAGACAAGGGTGTAGATAAATTGGGTGGTAAGGTAACATTGACGGTTGACCGTTCCCGTGTAGATACTTTCATGGTGAAGATTACCAATGGTACTGTTACCAAGACCTACATTCAGCCATCTAAGATTGCTAATCTGAATGCAGACGAGAGCAATACCAACATCCGCTGCTTCCTGGTACCTGAGGGCTCTTACATCGATTTCATGCAGAGCAACGTAGAACCTATCGGCGGTTATACATCTGCCCAGGATAAGGCTCCGGTTTCTATGGTGTTGAACAATGTTCCAGCCGAAGTAGACGAGAATACACCCCTAGAGAAGGCAATGGAGAATGTATCTGCTACCGTAACCTTCGAGGAAGGTGTAACCAAGGTAATTCCTGCCAAGGAACTTTATTTCTCTGCCATCAACGATATGGATGTTTCTGGCACCAAGAACCTCATCGTCATCTATAACAAGACATTCAAGGGCGAGAATGCTTCTACTCCTATCGTTGCACAGAAGACATTCGAAGTTGTGCCAGCTATCACAGCTCTCCATATAGTAAGTGCGCCTACACGTCTCACTTATAAGTATTATGAGGCAGCAGGCATCACTAACCCTGCTTCTGCTGTATTCCCAGTAGATACTAAGGGCTTGACAGTTCAGGCTACTTATTTGAATGGTGTAACTCGTGATATCACACTCGATAAGTTGGTTATCTCTGCAGTGCCAATGAAGGCAGGCAAGCAGGCTGTTACTGTAACTGCTAAGAATGGTGTGAAGACAACATTTGATGTAACAGTAGAGAAGCATGCTGCAACATTCGTAACTCCTAGCCCAGCTATCTTGGGTGCTGAGGATTGTACAACTGGTTGGTGGGGTGCTCACCTCGATGCAGACGTGAAGGTTCCTGCTGGCGAGACTCGCGCATTCTCTTTCACTAACTTGGGTGGTGCAGCTAACTGGAACAACTACGTAGTAGTACTCCGCAATGCAGCTTTAGCTGAGTATGTTGTAGTTCGTTCGGATAACTATGGTTGGACTGGCGACAACTCTGGTCCTTATGGATGGAAGAATTGTACTGCTGGTTCTACTGGTGCGGCTGACTGGGCAACTTGGTTGGCAGGTATGAATGGCGCTAAGGTTGTTGTTTACGTAACCAACAATAATAATGGTACTGCTGACGTCTTAGCTATTACAACAGGTACTGATGGCAAGGTAAATACTCAGTATTACTATGGTATTGATGGAGTTGATGCAAACGACCTCTTTGTAGACTTCACCGTAGATAGCAGCTGCTTGAAGTTTGATACAGCAGCATCTGCTCGCAAGCATTATACTCGTGCTCACCGTAGATAATCCTCGAGGAGAAATCTTTGGCTAAACTATAATAATAAAGGTAGGTCTTGATGCTAACAGGCTTCCATAGACCTGCCTTTATTAAAAATATAAAGGATATAAAAACTAACTAAACGTAAGGAAACAATGAAGAAACTTCATACTTTAGTACTCTTGCTCGCTTGTACTTTGGCAGTAGGCTGTAGCAGTGGAGGCGATGACCCAATTGACGATCCAAAGCCTACGCCTACGCCGACTCCAACACCTAGTGATCCAACGGATGCCGACTTAGCAAACTACAAGTGCCCAACCTATGTTGATAACTATGTATCCATTGCCGACTGGAGTAAGCGTAGCCAGTGGAATCTTGCCAATGTGCACGACCCATCGGTGATGAAGGCAGCCGACGGCTATTATTATATGTATCAGACTGATGCCAGCTATGGCAATGCCCACGAAGGTCATGGACACTTCCATGCTCGTCGAAGCAAAGACCTCGTAAACTGGGAATATCTCGGTGGTACGAAGACGGTGGCTCCTGCTTGGGTGAAGACTAAGTTGAACGAGATTCGTGCTGAGCAAGGTTTGGCTCCTATCGCCAACCCAAGCTATGGCTATTGGGCTCCTTGCGTAAGAAAAGTGAAGGATAATCTCTATCGTATGTACTATGCCATCGTGGTGAACAACTACATCAAGACAGGTGGCACTACCTATGATGGCTCTTGGACGGAGCGTGCCTTCATCGGTATGGCAGAGACTACGGACCCAGCCAGCAACAAGTGGACAGACAAGGGTTTCGTGATTTGCTCTTCTTCTGATAAGGGTAAGAACTGGACTCGCAAATCGAACAGCGACTGGGACGGCTACTTCAAGTTCAATGCCATCGACCCTTCGTTCATCATAACACCTAATGGCGAGCACTGGCTTATCTATGGCTCTTGGCACAGCGGTATCGCTGCCGTGCAGTTGAACCCAGAGACAGGCAAGACCTTGAAAGAACTTCCTAAGTCATACGGTACAGCAGATGATATTGCTCCTTACGGAAAACTTATCTTCACTCGTACCAACGGTAGTCGTTGGCAGGGAGCTGAGGCTCCTGAGGTTGTATACCATGATGGATATTATTATCTCTTCTTGGCTTACGATGGCTTGGATGTTCCTTACAACACCCGTGTGCTTCGTTCCAAGAATGTGGACGGTCCTTACGAGACGATGAATAACAGAGTGCCTGATGCAGCCAATGGCGCAGGTGACAATCCTACCGTCTTGACTCATCCTTATAAGTTCAGCCAGGGATATGGTTGGGTAGGCATCAGCCACTGTGCCGTCTTCGACGATGGCGCGGGCAACTGGTATTATGTATCCCAGCAGCGTTTCCCACAGAATGTAGGTGGAAATGCTTATAGCAACGCCCTGATGATGGGTGGCGTGCGCAGTATCAAGTGGAATGAGAACGGATGGCCTGTTGTCATGCCTGAGCGTTATGGCGCTGTGCCACAAGTGGCTATCAAGGCTAGCGAACTGGCTGGCACTTGGGAAGGTATCGACCTCGCTTATGAGTATGGCAAACAGCGCGTCAGCACCGAATTTACACTCAATGCCGACGGCTCAATGACTGGTGGTACGGCTTGGCCTAATGTGAAGGTATGGAACTTCGATACTTCTTCCAACACCCTCACCATCGGTTCTACCAAGCTCAAGGTACAGCGTGAGGTAGACTGGGAGGCTAGTCCTCGCAAGTTGACTATCGTATACTCTGGCGTCAGTGGTAGCAAGAGCTTCTGGGGCAAGAAAAAATAAATGTTAGTTAGTTTTTAAGGTATAAAAGAATCTAAGTAGAATCTTTGGGGGAGTTAAGCAGTGAAGCTATGACTCCCCTTTTTTGTTAAAAAATAGAGAAGATATACAGATGAAACAAACTGCAATGAAATATTTTGGCATTGTGGCGATAGCCATGATGCTAGCGCCAGCTGCGTCTCGTGCACAACAGCCTTTGGTTGTAGATACTCCTTTTGTTCACGACCCCGTGATGGCGTATGAGAATGGCAAGTACTATCTCTACTGCACAGGTCATGGCATCACGCAGATGGCTTCCACCGACCGCAAGCATTGGACCATCGTTCCTCAGGGCGTGCTCAAGAACAGCGAGATTCCGGCATGGACGCATGATAGTGTGCCTGGTTTTACCACGCATATCTGGGCTCCGGATGTTATCCGCTTCAAGAACAAGTGGTATCTGGCTTATTCCTGTTCTACCTTTGGCAAGAATACTTCTGCCATCGGCTTGCTGAGCAATACTTCCTTATCTGATAAGGATGGATGGAAGGATGAGGGCTGCCTCGTAGCCTCTAAGGGTGATAGAGACAACTGGAATGCCATCGATCCGAATTTCATTGTTGATGAGAAGGGAAATCCTTGGCTTACCTGGGGCTCTTTCTGGGATGGTATCCAGATGATCAAGCTGGATAAGAAGACGATGCATGTCAAGAAGGGCGCCAAGCCTCAGACTATCGCCCGTCGTTATGCCGTGGGCGATACTTCTGCAGAGCCGAATCCTACCTCCAAGTTTGCCGGCACCAATGCCATCGAGGCTCCTTTCATCATGAAGCATGGTGGTTATTACTATCTCTTCGTGAGCTGGGATTACTGCTGCCGTGGCATCAAGAGCAACTATCGTGTTGCCGTGGGCAGAAGCAAGAAGGTTGCCGGTCCTTATTTGGATAAGGCAGGCAGAGACATGCGCAATGGCGGAGGTACGCTGATTCTGGAAGGCGATAAGAAAGAATATGAGGCGATGGGCCATTGTTCTGCCTACTCTTTCCCTGATGGCGATTACTTCTTCTGTCATGGTTATAGCGTGCCAAAGAATGGCGCCAGCATCCTGGTTCAGAAGAAAATCAACTGGACGGAAGATGGGTGGCTGACGCTGGAATAACGTCGCGACGTATCTGTCGCTACGTCGTGACGCGTCGATTGCTACGTCGTGACGCCTCAGATGTTACGTCGTGACGTAATTTCGGGAACATCGGCAAGTGGAGACGCTTACGCTTTATTTTTAAAACACGGACAAATTGAATTTGTCCGGCTCATTTGTTTGGTAGCTTGTAAGTTATTGAAAATAAGTAATTTATAAGACTGTGGAAAATTTGTCTGGACAAATTCAATTTGTCCGTGTTGTTTTTTTAGCCCTTTTTTGCTTGAAAAACATGGGATATGGTGCCGAAACCTATGAGATGCAGGAAAGAAACCTATGAGTTATGATGAAAGAAACCATGAGTTGTGGGGGAGAAAACTATGACTTATTTTCTTTAACATAAAGCTCTAAAGCAGCCAAAAGAGAATAAGAGAGGTTGGAACGTAAACAGTTGGGAATGAGCAGATTTGCACAAAGTTGCCAAATCGGCATAAAGCAAGCGAGTGAGGAATATTGAA
>OGEC01000381.1_pt1 | contig 36336 bp, 32 predicted proteins | sample 1570551 | NCBI WGS metagenome assembly OGEC01 (sample SAMEA2582127, study PRJEB24529) | metagenome | biome: Human gut stool | place: China | collected 2011 | reverse complement strand
TTCCGAACGACTACGGAAAAGCAGTCAAGTGCCGTGGGCACATTGCCTATCGGGAGAGAAACGGAAAGCCCTCGTGGGAAGAATGGCAGGCGGATACCCTTGCAGCAGAGCTGCTGATGCCAACATTTCTGATCAATGCCGAAATAGAACGTGTAGCGTTGACTCTGCCAAATGGGATTCTGTACAAATCAGTGTCTGACCCTAACTATGAAAAAATTCTGGAGATGGCTCAACGGATTGGGGTTTCTTGGTCTGCGATCAGGATCAGACTGCAGCAGATGCAGGTTATAAAAGGCAAACCCATCCACTGCCATCCATTGGACATCATGCGATTTGGAGAATGAATATGATTCAGTTAAAGAACCGTCCCTTTGCCGGTAAAGCACCGACTACTACACAGCAGACAGAATTTAGCATAGGCTGGAGATTTTGCCCTGTTTGTGGAAATAAGTTATACCAAAAAATCGAGGGGTGTTCAGGTATACTACAAGTGAAGTGCAATAGATGCAAAGAAATCCTGAGACTTGATCTGGCCTTTAGATGCCGGTGATTTTCCAGTCATTTTAACAAATACGGGTGCATTGCACCCTGAATATGGACTGTTCGCTCCGAGCAACGGGCCATTGCCGCAAGGCAATGTATGAAACGTGCTCCAAATAGCCGGGCAACAGCTGATTGAGAGATTTTCTTTGAAGATCCCTCAGTTGGTTGTTGTCCGGCTATTTTTTTAGCCTTCAGGAAGCCTGCTCCCGCAAAAAGGAGCAGGCTTTATGTTTGTCCGTTTTTCGTGGATGCCCCAAGCGGCTAGATATCCGTAACAACTCCGAGTTTTCGACTTCTCACGCTTTATCGAAAATTTGGAGGTCACACATGAGTTTTGATTCGAATGCTATTGGTAACCGTATTTTTACTTTGCGTACAAATGCGAAGTTATCGCAGGAAAAACTTGCTGAAAAACTTGGTGTTTCCCATCGCCACCTCGGCGATCTTGAAAGGGGAAGCTCCAATGGCTCTGTAAAAATCCTGATCGATATTGCAGAATACTTCCATGTCAGTATGGATTATCTTCTTTTGGGCCGAGATTCTTCTAGGGATCAGTTTCAAAATGAACTGCAAACCGCTATAGATCATCTTGAAAAAATCAAAGGTCTTTTATAATCACTTCAGTCAAAACCACCGGCTGAGCCGGTGGCTTGAGTAAGCCTTAGAAGGGCATAATACTAGCAAAGCCCCTTAAGGGGCCACGAATGGGTCTGCCAACTGCATTCCTGTCTCGTGGCAGGCCCCTCAAGGGGCCTTTTATTTACGCCTTGGTTCCCTTGCTGCCCGTAAACGGGTCCGTGAATTCCTTAAGGCTTAACTGGTCTGCAATTTGATCTTGTTCCAGCTGTCTCTTGATATACTCCTGGATTCTCTGCTTGTTTTTTCCAACAGTATCCACAAAATATCCTCTGGCCCAGAAATGCCGATTTCCATACTTGTACTTTAAATTCGCGTGTCTGTCGCAAATCATGAGGCTGCTCTTTCCCTTGAGATATCCCATAACGTAAGAAATGCTGTACATCGGCGAAAAATTTATCAGCATATGGATATGGTCCGGGCAGGCTTCTGCTTCAATTATTTCAATATCCTTTTGCTCGCATAGTTTGCGAAGTATCTGACCAATATCCTTTTTGATTTCACCAAACAATTTTCTATAAAAACGATTTTCATTATGCTGCATTCATTCTGCCGGGCTTATGAAAAGGCAGGCATTTTTCTTGCTTTCATCATCCTGCAAACAGATGGTTAAGCACTACTGGGTATCAATATCAAAAAAGTCTTTATTTGAGTTCAGAATTCATTGAAGATCAAAGGATCATTCGGATTGCAATTCCTGTATGAATATGCTATGATTACGTTGAAAACCATTTGTGTTTCAACTGATCAAACAGGGAGCGTATGAACAGCCATGAAGCGTTTGCAGGATATTGCAGATCAAGTTGGTGTAAGCCGGACAACAGTGTCCAATGTGCTGCACGGCAACACAAAAAAAGTTTCCAAGGAAATGATCCGGAAAATTTCGGAAATTCTGAACCAGGAGGGCTATGTCCCGAATACATCTTCCCGTGAGCTGACCCGCAAAGGGTCCTGCATCATTGGACTGGTGCTGGGCTACAGCTGTATCCACGGCATCCCTTCTCTGCGCGATACCTTTGTGGCAGAATTTCTGTCTGGTGTAGAAGAGACAGCCCGTCGAAACGGATATTATGTCATGCTGATCAATGGCCAGGACAAAAATACGGACCGGGTGGCAGAGATTGCCTCCCGATGGAATGTGGATGGTCTTGTCGTTCTGGGACTGGACGAAAAGAAATACAAGGAGTTGCGCAGGCAACTCAACAAATATATGGTCCTGATTGACACCTATCCCGAGGCGGAGTACCACTACGTCAACGTGGGGACTGATGATTTCGGCGGCGGCGCCATGATTGCAAAGTATCTGCTGGACAACGGGTACACCCAGGCCATCTTTGCCGCCGAGTGTGATACCGGCGCAGACCATTACCGCTGGAAAGGATTTCAGCATCAGATGCGCTCTGCCGGGATTGACTGCGGAGAAGAGCGCCATATTCTTCTCCCCGAGGATCTTTCTCTGCGCCGTGTCATGTACGGCCACTATTTGGATCGCTTTGTCCAGGCCAGGGCTGTGGCCCTGGCCTCTGACTATGATGCGGCGGAAGTGATGAATTATCTGCAGGACCACGGCATACAGGTGCCGGAGCAGGTCTCCGTCACCGGGTTTGACGACTGCATCTATGCAGAACTCATGCATCCCCCTCTGACGACAGTGCGTCAGAACGTCCCGGCCAAAGCAGAGGCCGCCGTGGAACTGCTGGTGCGTCTGATTCGGCAGGAACCGGTGGAGTGTAAAAATTACGTTCAGCCTGTTGAACTGATCCGCCGCAACTCGGTGTGCGAATCAACCCCCAACGCCGCGCCCTGGTCAAAAGATCTGCACAAAACCCACAAATAATTCTTGTGGTATTTATCAGTTTCGTAGGAAACGTTGCGCAAAACCCTTTTTAAATCCTCTTCGGTTTTGTATAATGAGCTCGTCAAAAAGACACGCTGCGCAGCCTGTCAGAACGAGACATATACAAACTGGAAGAGGATTTGTTTTTTGTATCCTGGATGGAGCAGACAAAAAACGAATTCCGGAAAATCTGACTGAACATCGTGGGAGATTTTATTATGAGAAAGATTTCGCGCAGATCATTTTTGAAGGCTGCCACCGTTGCCTGCGTACTCACCGCACTGACCGCCTGCGGAGGCGGCGATGAATCTGCCGCCGTTTCTGTGGCCAAGGACGAAAACGGAGCCTATGTGGACACCCTGACCATCACCCTGGGCCGTTTTGCGGAACCTTCTGCCGCTGCCCTGTTCCCGGAAGGCCAGACTTTTGAAGACAACGCCTACACCCGTTACATTGAATCCAAGCTCAACGTGGATCTGGTGGACAGCTTTGAAGCAGGCGGCGACGCTTACACCAACCAGCTGGCCACCTGCGTCGCCTCGGGCGAACTGCCCGACATCCTGACCGTCAACAGCTACGACACCTTTGTCCAGATGGTGAACAACGGCCTGACCTATGACCTGACCGATGTGTACGAGGAGTACGCCTCTGACTACATCAAGAGCCTCTACGATTCCTACGACGGCCGCTGCCTGGGCATGGCAACCTTTGACGGCCGGCTGATGGGTATTCCCGGCACGAACCCCGACAACAGCGTCCCTGTCCTGTGCTGGATGCGCAAGGACTGGCTGGACAAGCTGGGCATCAACCCCGACCCCGACGGCAACCTGTGCATCACGCTGGATGACATCGCCGCTGTGGCCAGGGCCTTTGTGGACGCCAATGTAAGCGGCGGCAACCGCACCGTGGGCATGGCTTTTTCCGGCAATGATATCGGCGATGCCATGTGCATCGCCAACGCCATGGGCGGCTACATCGACCGATGGATCGAAAACCCCGACGGCACCATGAGCTGGTCCACCCTGGCACCCGAAGTCAAAGCTGCCTGGGCCAAGATGAACGAGTGGTACGAGGAGGGCATCCTGGATCCCCAGTTCGGCACCCGCACCACCGATGACATCAACGCCATGATGATCAACAACGAGCTGGGCATTGTCTTTGGCGCATGGCATATCCCCGACTGGCGTCTGAGCAGCGTCAAGGCCCTGGTGCCGGAGGCCGAGTACATCGCCTATACGGTGGCCGATGACAACGGCATCGTCCACACCTACCACGAAAACGCCGCCGACCGGTTCCTGGTGGTCAGCAAGGACTGCAAGTATCCCCAGGTGGCAGTGGAAATGCTGAACATCCTCTATGACGATCTGGCCCGTGCCACCGCGGAAACCGCGCCGGAGGTCATCGCCTACATCAACGCCGGCGGACACAACGAGGGCCGTCCCTATTACATGGAAGTCCTGCCCTCCAACAATCCCTCCATTTACTACACCGAGCACATGGCCGTCATCAACGGCGAGATGACCCCTGAGGAAACCACCATTGCCGAGAACAGAGGCTCTTCCCAGGCCATTCTGGACTACCTGAAGGATCCCCAGAACGTCACCGAGAAAACCCTGGGCGGTTGGCACTTCTATGAGTCCCGCATCATCGGCCTGGGCGCATCCATCGATGCGCTGGAAAAGAACGGCAACGCCGAATGGATCACCCCCAAGTATCCCCCCACCACCCCCACCAGCGAGCAGAAAAAGGCAACCCTGGACAAGACCGAGCTGGAGGCCTATGTGGCAATCGTGACCGGCGCACAGCCCATCGATTATTTCGATACCTTTGTCAGCGAATGGAAGCGTCTGGGCGGCGACGCAATCGCCCAGGAAGTCCAGGAATACTTTGCACAGTAACAAAGGGGGTGGAAACGGATGAAAAATCAGGTCAAAAAGAGCCACTCAAACCAGGCCTATAAACTGTATTACCACGGCATGATGCTCCCTGGTTTCATCTTCCTGATTCTGTTCAACTTTGTTCCGATGTTCGGCGCCATCATGGCCTTTCAGGACTACAGACCCGCCAAAGGTTTTTTCGGTTCTGACTTTGTGGGCCTCAAACATTTCAAATACCTGTTCGAAATGCCAGACAGCTTTGAGCTGTTCCGCAACACCCTGATCATCGCCCTGGGCAAAATCGTCTTTACCACCATCATGTCCATCGCCTTTGCGATTCTGCTCAATGAGGTCAAGAACCGGACCCTGAAAAAGTCGGTTCAGACGGTGGTTTACCTGCCTCACTTTCTGTCCTGGGTTGTGCTGGCTCTGGTCGTCAAGAATCTGTTCAGCGTGGACGGCTCCATCAACGCAATGCTGGGCACCTCGCTGAACTGGCTGGGCAGCAACTCCCTGTTCCAGCCCCTGCTGATCCTGACCGATACCTGGAAAGAGTTCGGTTATGGCTCCATCGTCTATCTGGCAGCCATCACTTCCATCGACTCGACCCTTTACGAGGCTGCTTCCATCGATGGCGCCACCTGGTGGAAAAAGGTCTGGCATGTCACCCTGCCCGGCATCCGCACAACCATCGTCCTGATGGCCGTCATGAATCTGGGCAACATCCTGAACGCTGGTTTCGACCAGGTCTATAACCTGTACAGCGCATCGGTCTATGCCACCGGTGATATTCTGGATACCTATGTGTACCGCGTCGGCCTGCAGGGCCTGCAGTACAGCTTCGGTACCGCCGTGGGCCTTTTGAAGTCCGTGATCGCCTTTGTTCTGATGATCGGCGCCAACAAGCTGGCTCAGAAGTACACCGACAGCAAAATTTTCTAAGGAGGTCCGTCCGGCAATGAAAGTTGATAAATTCCGCACTGTCATCATCTACATCATTATTATTCTGCTGGGCCTAGTCTGTCTGCTGCCGCTGCTGAACATTGTTGCCATCTCCTTCTCCTCCTCTGCAGCAGTGGAAGGCAACATGGTAGGGCTGATCCCGGTGGGATTCAGCACCGCAGCCTATGAGAAGATCCTGGAGGACTCCCAGTTCTGGCACTCCTTCCTGATCTCGGTGGAGCGGGTTGTGCTGACCCTGATCATCAACTTTGTGCTGATCGTACTGATGGCTTATCCCCTCTCCAAAACCAACGCACAGTTCCGGGGCCGCAACATCTATGCAAACCTGATGATTTTTGCCATGCTTTTCAACGGCGGCATGATCCCAACCTTCCTGCTTGTCAAATCCTACGGCCTGCTCAATACCGTCTGGGCCCTGGTTTTGCCGGGAGCCGTGCCTATCTTCAATGTCATCCTGGTGATGAACTTCTTTGCTGCCGTTCCCAAAGAGCTTGAGGAAGCCGCCTTCATTGACGGCGCCAACCCGCTCCAGGTTCTGACCAAGATCTTCATCCCCATTTCCAAGCCGGTTCTGGCCACCGTATCCCTGTTCAGCATTGTGGGCAGCTGGAACGACTTCTACAGCGGCCTGATCTACATGTCCAAAGCCACCTATTATCCCCTGATGACCTATATCCAGAGTCTGCAGATCAACGTGGAAGATCTGATCAAGCAGGGCAATCTGTCTGCCGTGGTGGATTCTGCCTCCCTGGGCAACACCAACCTCAATGCAGCCAAGATCGTTGTTGCAGTTATCCCGCTGCTGCTGATCTATCCCCTGTTGCAGCGGTACTTCGTTTCCGGCATTGTGGTGGGCTCGGTTAAGGGCTAAGTTAAGGGCTAATTCATATTCTTTCAGAGCGCTCCGGAGACGGGGCGCTCTGTCTGACAAAACAACCACTCAGTCACTTTTATTTGGGAGAACGGTATGATTCAAAAGTATCTCTATGGTGTCCCCTTTGACACCGAATCGGTGGTCGCACCAATCCCTGCAAGCCAAGGCGAACCCCCTGTGGGAACGGTCAAAACCAGCGAGTCCGGCTTCTGTTTTGCCTGCCCCCTGGCGGAGGGAGACCGGGTCTACGGCCTGGGCGAAGCCAACCGCGGCATCAACAAGCGGGGCTTTGTCTATGTCAGCGACAATGTGGACGACGGCCTCCACACCGAAAACAAGCAGCGAATGTACGCCGCCCACAACTTCATCGTGATCTCAGGCCAGCAGAATCTGGGGCTGTTCTTCGACTATCCCGCCCGGATTCGGTTTGACATCGGCTTCACCCGCAGGGATTGGCTGAAAGTCACCTGTGAGCGGGCCGACCTGGCCCTTTACGTCATCACCGGCGACAGCGCCTGCGATGTGGTCAAGCAGTTTCGGGCCATCATCGGCCGCAGCTACATCCCGCCCAAATTTGCCTTTGGCTTTGGCCAGAGCCGCTACGGCTACAAGACCCAGGCCGACTTTGAAGAAGTGGTGGCCAAACACCGCCAGGCCCACATTCCCCTGGACATGGTGTACATGGACATCGACTACATGGACCACTACAAGGACTTCACCGTCAACCCGGAGAATTTCCCCGATTTTTCCGGCTTTGTATCCAAGATGAAAGAGCAGGGCGTCCGGCTGGTGCCCATCATCGACGCCGGCGTCAAGGAGGAAGCAGGCTATTCGGTCTGCGACGAGGGCAAGGAAAAGGGCTACTTCTGCAAGCGGGCCGACGGAACCGATTTTGAGGGAACCGTCTGGCCGGGGTGGAGCCACTTCCCCGACGTGCTGAACCCCGAGGCCCGGGCCTGGTTCGGCAGCCAGTACAAGGCTCTGACCGACTGCGGCATCGAGGGCTTCTGGAACGACATGAACGAGCCCGCCATCTTCTACTCCCGGGAGGGGCTGGCCGAGCGGCTGGATCATCCGCCGGTTCCCCATGAAGACGGCACCATCGATCATTTTGGCCAGGCCATCGGCTGGCTCAATCTGTCCAATGCGCCGGAAGACTACGCCCGCTTTTATCACAAGGTGGACGGCAAAATGGTCCGCCACGACCAGGTCCACAACCTCTACGGCTACAACATGACCCGGGCCGCCTCGGAGGGGCTGGCCAGCATTGCCCCGGGCAAACGGTTTCTGCTGTTCTCCCGGTCTTCCTGCATCGGGATGCACCGGTACGGCGGCGTCTGGACCGGCGACAACCACTCCTGGTGGAGCCACCTGCTGCTGAACCTCAAGATGCTGCCCTCCCTCAGTATGTGCGGTTTCCTGTATGTGGGAGCCGACCTGGGCGGCTTCAACGCCGACACCAGCCGGGATCTGCTGCTGCGGTGGCTGGCGCTGGGGGTGTTCACCCCCCTGATGCGCAACCACTCTGGCAGCGACACCCGCCGGCAGGAGTTCTACCAGTTTGAGGGCCCCGAGGACTTCCGCAGCGTCATCGAGACCCGCTACCGGCTGATCCCCTACCTCTACAGCGAATACATGAAGGCAGCGCTGAACGGCGATATGATGTTCAAGCCCCTGGCCTTCGTCTACCCCGAAGACGAGATCGCCCTTCAGACCGAGGACCAGCTGATGCTGGGCAATGAGGTGATGATTGCCCCGATCTACACCCAGAACGCCACCGGACGGATGGTGTATCTGCCCGAGGAGATGCTGTTTGTCAAGTTCGGCCCTGAGGGCCGCATCACACAGGAAGTCCTCCCCGCCGGCACCCACTTTGTGAAGGTGGCCCTCAACGAGGTACCTCTGTTCATCCGCAAAGGCGCCTGCATCCCGGTGGCGGACCCCGCCCAGACGGTGGCCGACATCGACCCCGCCACCATCCGGATGATCGGCTGGCCCGGGGCCAGCTATGACCGCTACGACGACGACGGGGTCACCTTCCCCGCAGAATAAGGAGGAATTGCCATGGACCGCAAATGGTGGAAAGAAAGCATCGTATACCAAATCTACCCCAGCAGCTTCCAGGACTCGGACGGGGACGGCATCGGGGACCTGAACGGCATCCGTTCCCGGCTGGATTACCTGAAGGATCTGGGGGTCAATGTGCTGTGGCTGTGCCCCATCATGGACTCCCCCATGGATGACAACGGCTACGACATCTCCAACTACCGGGCCATCAACCCCCGGTTTGGCACCATGGAGGACTTCGACGCCCTGCTGGCCGAGGCCCATCAGCGGGGCATCCGCATTGTGATGGACCTGGTGGTCAACCACACCTCGGACGAGCACCCCTGGTTCATCGAGAGCCGCAAGTCGGTGGATAACCCCTACCGAGACTACTATATCTGGAAGCCGGGCAAAGACGGCCACGAGCCCAACAACTGGGGCGCCAGCTTCGGCGGCTCGGCCTGGAAATACGACCCCCAGACCGATATGTATTACCTGCACCTGTTCTCCCCCAAGCAGCCCGACCTGAACTGGGAGAACCCCAAAGTCCGGGACGAAGTGTTCAACATGATGACCTGGTGGTTTGACAAGGGCATCGACGGGTTCCGGATGGACGTCATCAGTATGATTTCCAAGGACCAGCGCTTTCCGGATGGCGAGAAACACGGACTGTATGGCAATGGCGGCCCCTACTATGTCAATGGGCCCCGCATCCATGAATTTTTGCAGGAGATGAACCGGCGGGTCCTCTCGAAATACGACATTATGACGGTGGGCGAGACCCCCGGCGCCACGGTGGAAAACGCCCCCCAGTATGCGGGGCTGGACGGCAAGGAGCTGAACATGGTCTTCCCATTTGATCACGTCGGCATTGGGGACGGACCCCTGGGCAAGTGGACCACCCAGCGCTACGATTTTATGCAGCTCAAGAAAATTCTCAGTCATTGGCAGACCGGCCTGGACGGCAAAGCCTGGAATAGCCTGTTCTGGGGCAACCACGATCAGCCCCGGGCTGCATCCCGCTGGGGCGATGACTCGCCCCTCTCCGCCAAGATGCTGGCCATCTGCCTGCTGAGCCTGCAGGGTACGCCCTACATCTATGAGGGCGATGAACTGGGGATGACCAACGCCTATTTCAAAGATCTCAGCCAGTACCGGGATATCGAAAGTCTCAACGCCTTCAAGGAGCTGACCGGGGCAGGCTTGATTTCTGCAGACGAAATGATGGAGTGCCTGGCCCTCCGCAGCCGGGACAACGCCCGCACCCCGGTCCAGTGGGACGACTCCCCTAACGCCGGTTTTACCACCGGCACCCCCTGGATTGAGGTCAACCCCAACTATACCGCCATCAACGCCGCCGCCGAGGAAAAAGACCCGGACTCGGTGCTCAACTACTACAAGCAGATGATCACCCTGCGCAAGAGCCATTTGGGGCTGATTTACGGCTCCTTCCAGCTTCTGGCCGAGGAGAGCCCCCAGGTCTTTGCCTACCGGCGTACCCTGGCCGAGACCGGCGAGAACTACCTGATCGCTTGCAACTTCTCAGACAAGGACGCGGCCTTCACAATTCCCGCTGATTTTGCGGAGGCCCGGCGCCTGATCGGCAATTATCCTGACACCGCTCCCACCGGCGCTGTGACCCTGCGCCCCTATGAGGCCTTTGTGCTCCAGAAGTAAACCAGGTGATACCCTATGAATGACTTTTTCGACCTGGATGCCCCTCTGTTCCGTTTCTTAACCCGGGTTGCGGATATGGTGATTCTCAGCCTGCTGTGGCTAATAGGAAGCCTGCCGCTGTTTACCTTGGGCATTTCCAGCACAGCCCTCTATTATGCAGTGAATAAGTCCCTGATTGAGGACCGGGGAACGGTCAGCGAGGAATTTTTCCGGGCCTGCCGCCGGAGCTTCCGACAGGCAACTTTGAGCTTTCTTGCTCTGGCAGTGCCGGAGAGCATTCTGCTGGCTAACTGCTTTATGACCCATTACCTCAAGGGGCAACAGGCAGCGACGGATAATCTCTGGATCATTTTTACGGTGCTGAGTACCTGTGGGCTGGCCTGGATGATCTACAACGCAGCCTATGCGGCAAGATTCGACGACCCGGTCAAAAAGACGGTGCTGCAGTCCGGTGCCATGGCATTGCTCCATTTTGACAAAAGTCTGCTGCTTTTGGTGGTGCTGGCTGCGTTTGGCCTGCTGACAGCATTCTGCCCGCCGCTGATCCTTCTGGCACCTGCCGGATATGCGCTGTTTGCCCGGTGGGTCCTTGAGAAAAAGGTGTTCTATCAATATCTTCCCGATATAGACGATGGCATAGACAAGGAGAATAAAGACTGTTCCCATCAGGATTGACCTTTCCTCCAATTTGACCATTCTTTTCTACCAAAGGCAGGGGGCCTGACAGATGATCTGTCAGGCCCCCTGCCAATTATTAAGAACTTGAGTGAAGAAAAACCACCAGCTAAGCTGGTGGAATAAAAACGGCTTTAGCCCTAGACAAAGAGAAACCTCTCTGTAGAATAGAGTGTGGGTTTGCCAACCACATTCTAGGAACAGAGAGGTTTCTCTTTGAAATGAAAAATAACAAATACATAGATAGTTTAAGCCATACGACATGGAGATGTCAATACCATGTAGTGTTTGCACCGAAATATCGGAGAATGGTGATTTATGGCCACATTCTGCCAATTTCATCATTTATAAAGGAGATGGGGACTTATCCCTGCAAGTCATCATTGGTTTGTGTAAACACAAAGAAGCGGCGGCTCTGAAAATTGAGCCGCCGCTTCAAAATGGGCGCGCGGATATGTCTGCTATACGACGGCTTTTTTCTTTTGCCGTCGTCCGGTAAATCATTCCATATTTATGAAACTTGGTGCTTGGCAAATACACGGCGAGAAATACCTGCACCAACTCCCCACGATGAAGCCGATTGATCAGTAAATTTCCAATTTAAGCAAAACAAATCCTGAAACTTCTTGATAAACCGAGAAATTTCTGGCTTTTTGTTTGCAATGATTTCCAGCAATTTTTACACCATACGCCAATTTTACGCCAAACGATGCTATGATTTGTGCAGCGCAAAAAGAGTGTTGTTCCGGTTTGGCAGTAGAAACGGCTGTGTGGTAGGCGGGTGTAGACCTGCAAAGGGCTGCATCAGAAAGTGGGTTCATGGATTTTTAAACGGATAGCCAGAACTTTCCACCGCAAAAGAAGCAAATGTGAAAAACAGGGAGGCTTTCTTATGAACAAACTGCTTTCCTGCCGCTACAACATGGACACCAACCGGGTGGAAGCCCGGTTCGAGGATAGCACCGCCGTTGCCATCGACTGCACCGCCATCGAGGACGAGTACGGCAATACTTCGACGCAGCGGGCAGAGTTGGACTGGCTGCTATACAATAAGTCTTTGGAGTATGCCCAGCTTATGCTGGGTGGGAAGATTGGACATTATCTCTCGCTTGGTTGCGACCACGGCAGACTGGAAGAGCAATGACATAACAAACACAGCCCCGCTTTGGCGAGGGAAAAGCCAAAGCGGGGCTGTATTCAATGAAGGAGAAATGAAGGGAATATCAGGTTACAGATTCAGCTCAAACTGTTCTGCCGTGATGGTTGCTTTGCCATCGGCGGCAAAGGTGATGCCATCGGCAGACTGGGGCGTGTAGATCCATGCGGTCATGGTCTGCTCACCATCGTTGGCGAAAACCTCGATGCTGTTCTTATCCAGCAGGATGCGGAGCTTGAGCGCACCGTTCTGGCTGCGAACCTTGCAGCTGCGGGTATGCACGATGTCAGCACGGGAACCGGCATAGCTGCGATCCAGCGTCAGCTGCGAGGTGTAGGGGTCGTAGGTCAGGCTGGTGTGATGGTCTGCGTCAGCAGCCAGCTTCAGGGTAAAGGAACGGTATTCGCCGGGCTGCACCGTGACGGTCAGATCCGCCACACGGCCCTTGATGCCCTCCAGCGTTGTTTCGCCTTGCACCGTCACATTTTCATGGAAGGTGCGCTTGCCGTGGACTGCATCCAGCTCCCGCACCGGGGTCTGGAAAATGCGACCATCCTTGATATGCAGCTCGCGGGGGCAGATGGTCTGCCCGAACCACTTGCAGCCCTGCGGCTTATCCTCGGTGTCCGACCATGTTTGCAGCCATGCGGTCATGATCCGGCGGCCATCCGGGGCAAGAGTGGTCTGGGTGGCGTAGAAGTCGATACCGCCATCCATCAGCTGCACATTTTCTTTGGTGAAGGTGTGGGTGGCTTCGTCGTAGCTGCCGATGAAGGCAATGACGTTGTGACCATTGTGGAACTCGCCCTTGGGCAGCATCTCCATGGGGCCGAGCATCAAGACCTGCTTGCCGTCCAGCGGGAAGAAGTCCGGGCACTCCCACATTTTGCCGTACTGATTGTTGCAGCGTTCCAGCACTGTGACAAAGTGCCAGTCGAAGCCGTCCTTGCTCTGGAACAGTGCCGCTGCGCCGCTGTCGTCCTCGGCCCGGCAGACGGTGACGACGGAGTAAGTGCCGTCGGCCTCACGCCAGATCTTGGGGTCCCGGAAGTCGAACCTGCTGAAGCCTTCCGGCAGGTCTTTCTGGGTCAGCACCGGGTTGCAGGCAGGCTTTTCGTAGTCGAGACCGTCACCGATGGCAATGCTCTGGGTCTGGATATCCCGCATCTCCCCATTGGGCTGCTTTTCTGCAATCACGCTGGTGTACATCAGCAGCTGCTTGCCATCGTCCATCTCGGTGGCAGAACCGGAGAAGCAGCCGGGGCCGTTGTCCACCGAGGAATCCGGGGCAAGCGCACAGGGCAGATACTCCCAGTGCAGCAGGTCGGTGCTGACGGCGTGACCCCAGTGCATGGGCGCCCACCGCACATCGTAGGGATTATACTGATAGAACTGATGATACTGCCCCTTATAGTAGGAGAAGCCGTTGGGGTCATTGAGCCAGCCCACATAAGGGGTCATGTGGTAAGCAGGGCGTTCCGCCGGGGTAATGGCAGCGCCGTGCTCGGCCTCGTAGGCACGGGCTTTTTGTAAAGTCAAATCGTTCATGGAATCCTCCAAAGGAAAGAATTCTTATGCGTAGTAAGCATCCAGATATTTCTGCATAATGCCCAGATAGTCGGACAGGCCGTAGGCTTCCAGCTTGCTCAGATATTCGTTCCACTCTGCATCCTTAGTGCCGTTCATGATCCAGTTCGCCTTCTGCGTATTCATGTAGGTCTGCAGATCTGCCTGCAGGTTAGAGACCTGCTCGGTGTCCTCGTTGCTCATAAAGACATTGGGATAGACATAATCGTTGTTCATATCCGGGGTGTAGATATCCTTGATCCAGTCCAGACGGTACTGTGCATCGTCCGGGCAGGTAACGTATACACCATAGTAATCATCCAGAACCGCCAGAGGCCCGCCGACACACTGCGCCTCACGGACTTCCACGGGAGAAGCATCGCCCAGAGGAGCGTGCTTCAGCATGGGCTCGCCCTTATCGTTGGTGGACATTTCAAAAATGTTAAAGCCTTCCGCATCGCCGTAAGTACCCCAGTTGTTCTGCGGAGACTGGAGGGGTGCGTACATCTGATCCAGCCATGCGCAAACCAGTGCGGGGTTATCCGCCTTTGCGGTGACAACGCATCTGCCGCGGGCAAAGCCGCTGGTGAAAGAACCGTTCTGCGGAGTGATATTCCGGGTATCGGCGGTCAGGGCAGGCAGCGGCTCCCAGTCGGTCAGGTTGTCAATGTTGGCAACATCCCAGCTGAAGCAGACACCATAGCGGCCAGCCTTGCCCTTGGAAACATAGGTGGACCACTCCTGCGTGAAGCACTCCGGGTCGATGAGCTTCTCGGCATACAGCTTGTGCAGCCAGTCCAGACCATCACGGTAGCCCTGCTGGGTGGCGGCACAGATGACTTTCCGGTCGTTGGTAACAGCAATATGGCGGTCTTTGTCTGCATCGCCGTAGCCTTCGCCAAAGCCATTGATGAGGATGCTGGGGTCCTGATCGCCGTTGTTGACGATGCAGGACATGGGGATGATGTCGCCGTCAATGCCATACTCTGCCTTGATAGAAGCGGCGTTATCACGGAATGCCATCAGCACCTGCTCAAACTCGTCCACTGTGGTGGGAATCGACAGACCGAGGAAGTTCAGCCACTTGGTATTGATGAAGCTCATGTTGCCAATGGTCTGGATAGCGGTCTTTTCTGAGCCGAGCTGCTCGATCCAGGGCAGTGCCCAGATGTGGCCATCGCTGTCGGTGCACATGGTGCGGTACTCCGGGTACTGCTCAAAGACCTTCTGGAGATTAGGCATATTGTTGTCAATGTAGTCTTCCAGATTGAGGATGACACCCTGATCTGCGTAGCGCAGCAGATTGCTGTCGGTAAAATCAGCAGTAAAAACAAAATCCGTCAGGGTGTTGGGGTTGGACATATTCAGGGTGATCTTATCGCTCCACTGGTCGGACTGGATGGCGGTCCAGTCGATATGCACATTGGTCTGCTCTTCCAGACGCTTGAAGATGGTACGGTTGTTCGGCTCGGATTCACTACCGACCGGGAAGCTGGTCATACCGGTAAAGGTGACCTTTTCGGACAGCGGAAATGTAACGGCACCGGTTACGTCCACAGCTGCGGCAGCAGAATTGTTGCTGCCGGTGGATTTGCCGCCGCCACAGGCAGACAGAGCAGCGGCAGAACCCGCCAGAGCGCAGACCTTGAGGAAGTTGCGGCGAGAGATCAGCTTTTTCATGGTATTTTCTCCTTTTTTATGTTTCTTTTTTCGTGTAACAGATGAGCGTACCGGCTCATAAAATTATGGAATATCCTCAGCCTTTAATGGAACCAGCCATGATGCCGGCATCAAAATACTTCTGGAAGAAGGGATACATCACCAGCAGCGGCAGGCTGGAAATAATAATGGTTGCATATTTGAGCAGCTCTGCCATCTTGGCACGTTCGGCAGTGCTTTGGATATCTGCGATCATGCCGGATTCCGGTTGGCTCTGGATCAGGATGGAACGCAGCACCAGCTGCAGCGGCTGCTTCGATGCGCTGTTCAGGTAAATCATGGCGTCAAAGTAGCTGTTCCACATTGCCACGAACTGCCACAGGGCCAGAACTGCCACCACCGGCATACAGACGGGCAGCAGGATCTTGAAGAAGTAAAGCATCTCGCTGGCTCCATCCACATCCGCAGCTTCGCGCAGCTCACGCGGGATGCCTTGATAATAGGTACGGGCAATGATCATGTTCCACACGCTGAATGCTCCCGGCAGAATGACCGCCCACATGGAATCCAGCAGACCCAGATTGTTGATGAGCAGGTAGGTGGGGATCAGACCGCCGCTGAAAAACATCGTGATCACAAATAAGGTGTTGAAGATCTTTTTGCCTTTGAAGTCCGGCAGCGACATGGGATAAGCGGCAAGCATCGTCACAGCTACCGAGACGATGGTGAAGATGATCGAGTAAAGTACTGCGTTCTTGAAGCCGACCCAGATCTGCTTGTCCGAAACGACACGCTGGTAAGCATCCAGACTCCACTTGCTGAAATCAAAGGAGATGCCCTTGTTTTGCAGAGTGACCGGGTCCATAAAGGACGCGATGACGATGTAGATCATCGGAACGATGATCGCCAGCAGGAACAAGCCCAGAAGTGCGTAGCCGCAGTACAGGATGATCTTATCTTGTCTGGTGTAGAGGGCCATTTTTGATTTTTTCTGTTTTGCCATGGTAAACCCCTCCTTACAAGCCCTTGCCATCGTTCATTTTGGCAACGATCTTGTTCACTGCGATCAGCAGGATGACGTTGACAACGGTGTTGAACAGACCGACTGCCGTGGAAAAGCTGTAATCGCCGTCCAACAGGCCCTTTTTATAAACGTACGTTGCAATGATCTCGGCAGTGTTCAGGTTCAGGTCAGTTTGCAGGGCATAGGCTTTTTCAAAACCGATGCTCATGATGTTGCCTGCCTGCAGGATAAACTGAATAACGACCATATCCTTAATGGCGGGCCACTCCACCGTCATGATCTGCTGGATCAGGTTTGCGCCGTCGATCATAGCAGCTTCCTTCAGATCTCTGCTGGCGTTAGAAAGGGATGCGGTGTACATGATGGATGCCCAGCCGGCACCCTGCCAGATGCCGCTGATGATGTAGATGGGGCGGAACGCTTCCGGCAGCGTCATGAAGTTGATGCTGGTGTGAAGCAGGCCGTTCACCGGACCGGTGACACTCAGCAACACCCGGACGATACCGCACAGCACGATGACCGAGATGAAGTTGGGCATATACAGCACCAGCTGCACCTTCTGCTTGATCTTCTTGCTCTCGATACGGTTGAGCAGGAATGCCAGCAGGATGGGGATCGGGAAGCCCCACAGCAGACCGTAGACGCTCAGCTTCAGGGTGTTGATCAGATAGCGCTGGAAGTCCGGTGAGGACATGAAGCGGGTAAAGTTTTTGAAGCCTACCCACTGGCTGCCCCAGATACCTTTGAAGGGATTGTACTTCTGGAACGCGATCAGCACACCGCCCATGGGAGCGTACTTGAACACCAGCGTCAGCACCACGGCAGGCAGCAGGAACAACAGGTAAAGCTGCCAATGCCGTTTGATGTAGACCCATGTGTTGTGCAGCTTGCGTTCTGCTGTCAGCACAGCCGTTTCCGGCGAGGCCGTCTTTGCTTTCATGAATCATTCTCCTCCTTTTTGATTTGCTTGCCGCTTGATTTTTGTTTTACATTTGCATCTTTGAACTTTACGTTTTTTTACTTCGATTGTGCAAATGTAAAATTCCGTGATTCATTTATATCACTCAAGCAAGCGAATGTCAACGATAATTCATGGTATATATCAAAAAATACTGTGAATTTGTACAAATGCACAAATTCGAAAGTGCGTAAATATGCAAAATGACGATTTGCATATTTGCATTTGACTAATTTGTGCATTTGCACTATACTGGAGTCGCAAAGAATAAGATCCGTCACCAGACTTTATCTATAAAAGAAAGAACATCCGCTCCTATATTATAAAGAAAGAGGATGACTTATGGCAACCAAGGTCACCATTCAGGATATTGCAAACGAACTGCAGCTTTCCCGCAACACAGTTTCAAAGGCCATCAACAACACCGGTGTGCTGGCAGATGCCACACGGGAGAAGATCCTGCGCAAAGCCGCCGAAATGGGCTATAAGCAGTTTGCCTATCTGCCGCTGTTTCAGGAAGACGCTGCAAAAACAGCAGGGCCTTTCATTCTGCCGAGTGACAAACGGGAGATCGCCATGCTGACGACCCGGTTTCTGAACAACTCTCACTTTTCCTCCATGATGCTGGATCGTTTCCAGTCGGAAATCGACCATCTGCACAGCTGCATGACCATTCATCGCATTTCTCCCATAGAGCTGAAAGAGAAAAAACTTCCATCTTCTCTCAATATCCAGCACACAGCCGGCATCATCTGCTTTGAAGTATTCGACTATGACTACGCACAGATGCTGTGCGATCTGGATGTTCCGCTGCTGTTTGTAGATACCCCTGTGATGGATATGCGTCCTCCTCTTAAAGCCGATCGCCTTTATATGGAAAACCGCATTGAGATCCAGAATGCGGTGGCCCACATGGTCCAGCGCGGCAAAAAACGCATCAGCTTTGCGGGGGATAAAAATCACTGTCAGTCCTTCTTTGAGCGTTATATGGCTTATAAGGATGCAGTGGAGCACTTTGGTCTGACAGAAGGCCTGAGCACCTGTGCGATGCCATCTGGACAGCAGAACTATCCGGTATCCCTGTACGAAACCATACGTCGATTCAAAACGATGCCGGATGCCTTTGTCTGCGCCAATGACTTTGTTGCCATGGATCTGGTCAAGGCATTGAATGAGCTGGGGTATTCGGTTCCCGATGATATCTGGGTCTGCGGCTTCGATGACAGTCAGGAGGCTTCCTACTTTGCCCCCCATCTGACTTCGATCCATATCCATGGACAGATCATGGGCTACACCGCTGCCAATCTGCTTATGACCCGCATCGAAGAGCCATCGCTGAACTATCGCACCGTCTATACGGAAACCAACCTGATCCTGCGCGAATCCACAGGAGATTGAGCGAAAGGAGAACCCCCATGCGTGACCTGTGCAATACGGACAAGCCGTTGTTTGCTGTGCTGACGAAATTGACTTACAGTGCTTACCTGAACATCTTATGGCTCGTGTGCAGCCTGCCCATCGTTACCATAGGGGCTTCTACGACCGCATTGTTCTACGTCACGCTCAAAATGGCGGAAGATCGGGACGATGGTCTGACCCGGATGTTTTTTAAGGCGTTCCGGGAAAATTTTAAGCCTGCCACAAAACTCTGGCTTATCCTGCTGGCAGTCGGCAGTTTCCTGGCTGCGGATGGCTTTGTGCTGCGCCGAATGTGGAGCGAAAACATTTTCTGGACGCTGCTCACTGCAGTGCTTATTGGTGCGGCAGTTCTGTACGGCATCGTTCTGCTGTATGCCTTTCCTCTGCTGGCGCGGTTTGAAAACACCACCTTCGGCATCCTGAAAACAGCGCTTCTCGTGGGTGTCCGGTATCTGTTTTGCACCCTGCTGATGGCGGCGATCTATGGCATCATGGGGTACGTCATGGTGTTTGTGTTCACGCCTGCATTCCTGCTGGGCATGGGCTTCTGCGCCATGCTCTGCTCCTTTCTGATGCTTCGGATCCTCTATCTGATCGGTGGAGACCCTGATGCAGTACACGAGGAATACGACCATGACAAAAACTGACCGGGATACGCTCCGCTCCCTCCATGGGTGCAAAAAGTGGGAGCACATCTGGGCATATTACAAGCTGCCCATTGCGATCGTGCTCATCGTTGTCTATATCCTTGGCTATGCAGCCTACCGCCATGTGACGAAAAAAGAGGATGTGCTTTACCTTGGTCTGGTAAATATCACCGCCGGGTCTGATCTGACGGAACAGCTTACCACCGGCTTTGCCGAGGCGCAGGGTCTGACCAAAAAGCAACAGGTCGATCTGCTGTCCGGCTTGCTGCTCAGCGAAAGCGAACGCGCAGAGGAGCAGTATGTATATGCTTCGGAGATGAAGCTGCTGGGCGCAGTCAGTGCCCAGCGGTTAGATGTTGTTCTGATGGACGAATATGCACGGGATCGACTGTTGGCAGATGATTATTTTCTCGATCTGCGGACGCTGGATGCGTCTTTCCATGCACTGTCGGGTCTGAACGCCGGTGGGACCGTGCTGGATATTTCGGACACGCCGTTTGTCAGGCAGGCAGGTTTTTCTGGCAGGGTCTATCTTGGGGTGGTGCAGAATGCACCGCACCCGGAGCGTGCAGCCGCTTACATTCATTATCTGTTCCAGCGGTAATCGTTGGGTTTCACATCAAGAATAAGGAGAAGTATCATGGACATTTTAACGATTGGTGAAGTTTTGATCGACCTGACCCAGACCGGCAAGGATGCGCGCGGCATCCCTCAATTTGCCGCAAACCCCGGCGGTGCCCCGGCAAATCTGGCTGTGGCTGCTTCCAGACTGGGCGCACAGACCGCCTTTATCGGCAAGGTGGGTGCAGATGCCTTTGGCCGCTACCTGAAAGAGGTTCTGGCAGAAAACAAGGTGGATGTTTCCGGCATGGCTGTGGATGCAGACCACCCCACCACCATGGCGGTGGTCTCGGTGGATGCCACCGGCGAGCGGGATTTCAGCTTCTACCGCAGTGCCAACGCCGATGTGATGCTGTGCAAAGAGGAGATTTCGGACGAGGCTCTGAAGGCTGCCAAAATCGTCCACTTCGGCTCTGTCAGCCTGACCGCTGACCCCTCCCGCACTGCTACGCTGGATGCCGCCGCCCGTGCCAAAAAGCTGGGGGATGTCATTACTTATGACCCGAATTACCGTGCCAACCTCTGGAAGAACAAAGAGGATGCCATTGCCCAGATGAAAGCCCCCCTGCCGCTGGTGGATATTTTGAAGGTTTCGGACGAAGAACTGCCCCTGCTCACCGGCACCACCGATTGTGCCGAGGGCACAGCCCAGCTTGCCGAGAACGGCATCCGGCTGATTTTTGTCACCTTGGGTGCAAACGGCGTATTCTACCGCTTTGGGGACAAGACCGGCCATGTGGCTGGCGTTCCCTGCAAGGTAGGCGACACCAACGGCGCAGGCGATACCTTCTTTGGGGCTGCGCTGTCCAAGCTCTGCAAGGAGGAGCTGGACACCCTGACCGTGGAAAAGTTGGAAGGCATTCTGGCTTTTGCCAACAAGGCTGCCAGCATCACCACCAGCCGCCACGGTGCTATCCCTGCTATGCCTACATTGGAAGAAATCGAAAAATAACAGAAGCGGCCAACGACCTGTAACAGATCATACAGGCCGGTGGCTGGGAGTCATGGGTTAGAAAATTAAAGGCAAAACAAAAACAGGGTGCATCCTGCCGGACGCACCCCGCGAAAATCCACATACGATATGTACAACAGGGCGTTCCCCGTCGGGAACGCTCTGTTTTTCTTTGCTGGCGGCGTGATGGGCCTGTTTCGCCTGCCACGCGGCAAACTCCCTCTGGCCTTCCTCGCTGTTCCAGCAGGCAAGGATGGCCGGGTAGAATGCTCGTGCCAGACGTTTGATGGCTTCATCGGGATAGGGGGAAGTGTTTGTGGACTTTTTCTTTTTGTTCAAACGCACGCTCCTTTGATCGTCCCACCGCAGCAAAGCCGGGCGAGAAAATCAAAGTTCCATTTTTATCAGGCGCAAGGGCGCGGAAGTTTTCTGCCCTGCACTTGCGGCTGGTGGGGCTCGTTGATAGCTTACAAGCGCCTGTCGTTATGCGACTTTTTCATCGTTCAGCAGTTCTTCAAACTGTGCCATATATGCCTTGTGCTGCTTCAGGATCTTCGTGGTCTCCACTTTCACATAGGCATCATCAGGCACCTTGGGGAGATACTTCATCAGGAAATCAACATCCTGCTGGATTCGCCGGACGGCAGCTTCCAGTGCAGAATAGTTGATTCCGTAGATGCGTTTCTGCGGAGCAGGGCGGTCCTCCGGGTGTAGAATTTCGTGCACGATCTGCTTGCGGTTCGGAAAATCTGCTCTGGCAAGACGGTGCATATCGGCATCACGGACTTTGAACTGCCCGGACAAGATTCTCTCCTGCATACCGGGTATCATCTGATCCATGATCTGAACGCCTCGCATGAACTTTTCAGAACGGGCAACATAGGATTCGCTGACATTGTGTTGCTCCGCAATCTGCTTACGGACGCTGTTTTCCGTAGCAGTGGGAGGAATTGTGTCATTTTGACACAATTCCTCCGGGGCCGTTTCCTGCGTAGTTACTGTATACTGCCTTCCGGTGCGATGTCAGCTCTGCACGGTGCTGTTCTTCAAAGGCTGCGGAGCAATCTTTTTGGTATTTCTATAAATAACAATCAAGAGGGCGACAGCTTTTGTTGTCACCCTCTTGATTATTATTTATTGTTCCCACGTTTTGGCTTTTTGTCGGACATTTATAATTTGGAGCTGGTATAGAATGCTGGGAATTGCAGAAACCAATGAAAAAATACCTAAGACAATAGAATGCTTGGTAATGGCAAACAGTGCAAACAGGAGCAGCAGGAATAGCCATGGGTTACGCAAATTGCGGTAGTATTTTTCTTTATCGGCATAAGAAGTATGAAGTTCAAAAGGCTTTCCGTCGTTTGATTTTTCTACAATCAATAGTTCCCTGTTAAAAGTTGTTGCGTTTGTTGCAATACGACCGCCCATTTCCGCCCATGGACGCAATCGAACTTTTCCGACAGAATAGTTTAGATTGATGTTTTTGAAAAATACCTTGTAGCCCATATCCTCCAAAAAAACAGCGTAGTCCGTTGCATTCTCTTTTGATTTTTCTCCGATAAACTCTACACAATAGGTCACTTCATCAGGACTGCATTCTTCAAATTCATAGAGCACCCTCCCTGTCCGGACAAGTCGATAGCCTTTTTCGGACATTTTGTTTAACCATTTTGCCTGTGCATTTAGCAATCCACCAAAGAAACGATAACATTTTTTACTCATACTGCACCTCCAATAATTTCACTTGCAATGCTTACAAGTTCGTTTAGTCTTGCAAGCTCTTTTTCTGCAATTTCTTTTCCCTGTGCTGTAATGTGGTATTCTTTTTTTCTTCCCTCACTATCGCCATAAGGTTCAATCCACTTCTTGTCCTGCAAAGAGTTTAATGCTCCATATAAAGTGCCTGCGCCTAGGGAAAGCCGTCCGTCTGTTTTTTCTTCAATAAACTGCATAACAGCGTATCCGTGTTTTGGCGTATAAAGAGAAAGCAAAATATAAAAGGTGACTTCTGTAAGCGCACCACCTTTTGCATTATCGCGCATGGTTTGCCTCCTTGTTACGGTTACTGTAATAAATATATCACTAACCGTAATATTCGTCAAGCAGATTCATGAAAATTATTTAATGGATGTGTGAAAGAAGAACGGTCTGCTCTCTATTTATTTTGTTGTTCGGCGTGTCGTGGCGGTGGGGCGTGCTGGGATTTGCTTTGACATTCGTTTTGTTCATTGTACCTCCTGTCTGTTCGATAACTCCTCGGTGAAGTTATGTAAAGCACGACACGCCGTTGCTGTTCGCACCGTCAGGTGCGAACCATGAGCAGGGTTTGGGGCAGGCACGCCCCAACAAGATCACTTCGGAAATGCAGACGCATTGAAGAAGTGAAGTCCCGGATGGACAGGAAATTTTCAAGAATTGAAAATTTGTGGCCACGGGACGGTTCTTGCCCTCTACCGCTGCGCTCAAAATCAACTTTCGGCAAATGTTTCCGAATTGTTAAGACGCAAAAAATAAGTAGAGGTGGTGCTGCTCATGTAATGGGGTCACCGTTTGCCCCGAACGAAGTTCCTGCCCCTGTTTTGCAGCGGCGTTGACGAAAAGTCGGTATCACGTTCGGTCGGCTCATGAAATTTTCAAGGTACAACTCCCGTAAAGAAAATACCACCCTGCAAGACAGGCGAAAAATTTTGTCGGGTGAATCGGCGGCAAAATGAATCGGGTGTGTTGCGGAGCGGTAAATCTTTCAGGGATAATCCACGGTGAGGCAGTGTTCAGAATGAACACGACCACATCTTGTGGATGGCTTTTGACCAATCTACAAGAACGGTGGGATTTACAAGGAAAATACCACGGGATGTAGAATACGTCAAGATGGTTTTGTAAAATTTATTGTGCTAAAGCGGTGATAGTAGGACTTATCTACTGGAAATTGAAGCATCTTGCAAAGAATTTATGCGCACAAATTGGAAAATCGGCACATCTGTGCTATACTCAGAGCAGAATTTGTTGAGCTAAAACGGAGGTATTGAACCATGGCAGAGAAAAACACCGCCGACATTGGATTTGAAAAACAGATTTGGAATGCGGCCTGTGTACTTCGGGGCAATATGGATGCTTCAGAGTATAAGGGTGTCGTCCTTGGTCTTATTTTCTTGAAATATATTTCGGATCGTTTTGAAGATAAGTACAATCAGCTGGTTGCAGACGGTGATGGCTTTGAGGAAGATCGTGACGAGTACACATCGGAGGGAATCTTCTTTGTGCCTGCTGGTGCGCGTTGGAGCGATGTTTCTGCAAAGGCACATGACCCGGAAATCGGTCAGGTAATCGATGATGCAATGCGCGCTATCGAAAAAGAAAACGTGCGCCTGAAGGATATCCTGCCGAAAAATTTCGCACGCCCGGAACTGGATAAACGGCGGTTGGGCGAAGTCGTTGACCTGTTTACGAACATCAAAATGATTGAACACGGCAGCGAAAAGGACATTCTGGGACGCACTTATGAATACTGCCTGTCGATGTTTGCAGAACAGGAAGGCAAGCGCGGCGGCGAGTTCTTTACGCCGTCCTGCGTTGTGCGGACGCTGGTAGAAGTGCTGCAACCGTTTAAGGGACGAGTGTATGACCCTTGCTGCGGCAGCGGCGGTATGTTTGTTCAATCTGCAAAATTTGTAGAGAACCATAGCGGGAATATCAACGATATTTCGATTTATGGTCAGGATTCCAACCCGACTACATGGAAGCTGGCACAGATGAATCTTGCCATCCGTGGCATTGAACCCGACCTTGGCAAGTATGCAGCAGACACATTCCTTGATGACCAGCACCCGACCATGCGGGCAGACTATATTATGGCGAATCCCCCTTTTAACCTGTCGAATTGGGGCGCAGAGCAGCTCAAAGATGATGTACGCTGGCAGTATGGTATGCCGCCTGCAAGCAACGCGAACTTTGCATGGCTTCAGCACATGATTTATCATCTTGCGCCGGGTGGCCGCATGGGTATGGTGCTTGCAAACGGTTCGCTCTCTTCTCAGTCTGGCGGCGAAGGTGACATCCGCAAAAATATTGTGAATGCTGACCTTGTGGACTGCATCATTGCCATGCCGACACAGCTGTTTTATACGACGCAGATTCCGGTTTCGCTCTGGTTTATCTCCAAACGCAAGAAACAAGCCGGTAAAACGCTGTTTATTGATGCCCGGAAGATGGGCGTTATGGTGAGTCGCAAACTGCGTGAACTTACAGATGGCACAAAAGAAGAATACAAAAACGAAGATGGTACATTAAAAAATGACATCAAAAAGATTGCCGATACCTACAATGCCTATGTTAAGGGCACATTGGACGATGTAAAAGGCTTCTGCGCAGTTGTTGATACAGAGAAAATTGCAGAGCAGGATTACATCCTAACGCCGGGTCGTTATGTCGGTGTTGAGGAACAGGAAGATGATGGTGAACCGTTTGAAGAAAAAATGGCTCGGCTGACTTCTGAACTTTCGGACTTGTTCAAGCAGTCGCATAAACTGGAAGCGGAGATTAAAGATAAGTTGGGGGCGATTGGATATGAAGTCTGACAGGCAACACGTCCAACTCCCCAAATTAACATAATGGAGAAAATATGATATGACTTTTTCTAATGTCTCTTTTGGCGATGTTACAGATAATTTTGATAAAAAAAGGATTCCATTATCGGCAGCCCAACGAGAAAAAAGACAAGGAAAATATCGGTATTATGGGGCGCAAGGAGTAATCGACTGGATTGACGATTATATTTTTGATGGGACATATCTACTGATTGCAGAAGATGGAGAAAACCTTAAATCTAAAAAATCTAATATCGCACAATTGGCGTCCGGAAAATTTTGGGTGAACAATCACGCTCATGTTATCCAGTGCAAGAAAGGCTATGATATTAGATATCTGTGCTATTTGATAAATTTGACAGATTTATCTGGTTATATAACAGGATCAGCACAACCGAAGCTAAGTCAATCTAGCATGAATGCGATTGTACTCCCAATGCCAAAGTTTGAAATCCAAAAAGAGGTTGCCGATTTCATTGAGAAGTTTGATAAGAAAATTCAAATCAACGAAAAGGTAAACGATAATTTACTTCAGCAAGCGCGGGTTCTTTATAAGGACCGTTTTGTTGATTTGAAACCCTTCGATGGTGAGATTCCATTGGATTGGCATATTGGCACAGTTTCAGAAATCATAGAACTACATGATTCAAAACGCATACCCCTTTCGAGCCGTGAACGTTCCAACCTCGCAAAGATTTATCCGTACTATGGTGCTACATCAGTAATGGACTATGTGGATAGGTATCTTTTTGATGGAATCTATTTACTCCTTGGTGAAGATGGCACTGTTGTAGACAGCAAGGGCTTTCCAATTCTGCAATATGTGGAAGGAAAGTTCTGGGTGAACAATCACGCCCACATTATCACGGGCAAGAATGGCTTTACTGTCGAAACGCTTTATTTGCTGTTCAGTTTAACCAATGTCCAGTCAATTGTTACGGGAGCCGTTCAGCCAAAGATTAGCCAAGCCAATCTGAACAAAATGTCTGTCGTTATACCATCTGAAGCGGAATTGAGTGATTTCAACTCAATCGTACAACCGATTTTTGCACAGATTCGCAATCTTCGTGCTGAAAATGATAGACTTGCCTCCACTCGTGATATCCTGCTGCCTCGGCTAATGTCCGGCGAAATTGATGCTGCCAATATTCAACTCTAAGCTGCTAAATTATCGTTTACCTGAATTTCAATAACTCTCACCAGTGGCGGGAGATTCTACGGAGCAACTGCCACTGCCGTCGTTCTCTGAAATCGTAATAAGGAGATACGGCGATGAAAAATCAAATTATCAACGAGATACAGCGAAAAATGCTGCCGTATCTCAATAATGAACAACTTTTGCATTTGAAGATGGTTCTGGAAACATCTTTGCAAGGTATAGCGATGGAAAAGGGCAAAGAACAGCCAAAGGCTGAAGAACAAAATTCAGTGGTAGCTTTCATTACGGCAAAGCGGATAGAAGGCTGTTCCGAGAAAACACTGGCCTACTACTCAAAAACCATCGAAGCGATGCTGAATGGTGTGGGAAAATTACCGCAGCAGATTACAACGGATGATTTACGAAAGTATCTGACGGATTATCAGACACAGCGGCACTCAAGCAAAGTTACGATTGACAATATCCGGCGTATTCTTTCCAGTTTCTTCTCGTGGCTGGAAGATGAAGATTTCATTGTGAAAAGCCCTGTCCGCAGGATTCACAAAGTGAAAACCGCCAAAATCATCAAGGAAACGTACACCGATGAAGCACTGGAACTGATGCGTGACAACTGTTCAACAGTACGAGATTTGGCGATTATTGATTTGCTTGCATCTTCTGGAATGCGTGTTGGCGAGTTGGTAACGCTTAATCGGGAGGATATCAATTTCAACGAGCGTGAATGCGTGGTATTTGGTAAGGGCAATAAAGAGCGATTGGTGTACTTTGACGCACGGACGAAAATTCATCTTCAAAATTATCTGGATGAACGGTCAGACAGCAATCCGGCACTCTTTGTGGCACTGAAAGAACCGCATGAACGACTGATGATCGGCGGTGTGGAGACAATGCTCCGTGAATTGGGGCGACGATTAAAGCTAAATAAAGTGCATCCACACAAATTCCGGCGGACATTGGCAACTTCAGCCATTGACAAGGGAATGCCGATTGAACAGGTGCAGCAGCTTTTAGGACACCAGAAAATCGACACAACGATGCACTATGCAATGGTAAAACAACAAAATGTGAAATTGGCACATAGAAAATTTATTGGGTGAAATAAAATGAAGCAAGTACAATTTGAAGAAGTGCTGAAGGAACCAATCAGAAATGGGCTTACAAAACCTAAGGCGATTAGGGGTTCTGGCGTAAAAATGATTTCGATGGGTGAAATATTTGCGCATAATCGGATTTCTAAAATTGCAATGGATAGAGTTCCTGTTACAGATAAGGAGTTTTCAAATTGCAGCATAAAAGCGGGCGATTTGCTTTTTGCAAGACAGTCATTGGTTTTAGATGGAGCTGGAAAATGCAGCATCGTTACAGAGGTTACAGAAGATACGGTGTTTGAATCCCATCTAATTCGAGCAAGGATAGACGGGAAGAAAGCTAATCCCTATTTTCTTTATTACTATTTTAACTCACATGAAGGAAGAGAAAATATAAAGACAATCGTAGAGCAGGTTGCAGCTGCTGGAATTCGTGGAAGTGATTTAATTAAACTGTGGATTCCGTGCCCAGATATTGATATTCAGAATCAAGTTGCAAGCATCCTCGATACGGTAGATCGCAAAATTGAACTGAATCGTAAAGTAAACGATAATTTAGCGGCTTAAAGCCGGATATTGGAGACACCAATCTCGCCGGACATGAGTTTTGGCAATAACTCATCACGCAACTCAGCCAGTCTCATATTTTCAAGGGAATTGTATCGCATTTTCAAAAACATCGGCGAAACAACTTCCCTAAATATCGACAGACTGTGTTTGTCAAACAGGGGAAGTCGATATTGACCTACTGTTTCGGCAGAAACACGTTGTCTCCCGCTGCTACCGTTCATATTTTTGACTGCGTAATCAATGAATGCAGGATTGCGAGCCAAACAATACAGCATTTCAGGCGGTGTGTCATTTTTAGGTGCGAGTACAATGTACTCCGTTGATCCAAAAGCGACCTCGCCATCATCAAGAAAATCAATGAAAGCAGTTTTGCCGTTTTCAAGACAGGGGGTAATGCGAGCTAAAAGGGTATCTCCATTCGTGAACCGCATTCCTCCGGCAAACGGTTTCATTTCCCAGCCAGATGGAAAAGCTCTACTTGTCGATAAACGACTCATGTCGATGCTTCTTGCCATTTGATTTTTTGCCAGTGCCCGTTTTGGGTTAAGAAAAGCATAGTCAGACACATTGCAATCAGTGTTTTCAGCGTTAGCTACGAGGTTATCAAACGCTGCGAACGCTTGCTGCTGTAAATTATCGTTTATAAAAGAAATGAAGGAATAACATGGATAATTCAGACAAAACACGAACCAGTAGCCATGACAGTTGGGTTGTCTGGGATCTGAATGGCTATTTGGACGGAATTTCGCTGATAAAGAATGAAATGGCTAATGTAGAACCCGAAGAGAGCGCGAAGCATTATTTCTTTCGAGGACAAGCCAACTATGATTGGAATGTTATGCCGGGAATATTTCGTAACGGAATGTTGGCGCACGAGTATGATATGATTCGTGCTGCGTACATACGGAACCCAAGAGACTTCGGTGATACGATGACGGCGTTTGAAAAGCTTGCAAAGTTGCAGCATTACGGACTGCCAACAAGACTATTGGATGTTACAGAAAATCCATTGGTTGCTCTGTTTTTTGCGTGCCAGACCAATCAAGATATATCGATTTCAGATGGGAAGACTGTGTTGTTGCCGCCAACAGACGGACGCGTTTATTTTAAGCAGGAGTATGGAAAATCGTATGACGATGACGAGATTAAGGTTCTGTCCTATTTGGCAACAGAAAAGATAACAGGAAACTTCAAGTTGGAAACGTTACTCGACAAGCTTCAGAAGGAAGGCATCTATTCAAAAGCTGATGCGGTCAATTGCAGAAAAAATGGATATAAGAGTATCATTGAAATCATTCAGAACAACTATTTTGTTTTATCAAATCTTAATAACGAACGTTTGATAAGGCAAAATGGCTCATTCTTGATCTGCGGACAATATAATATTCAGATCGCAGGAGAGGGGGCTGGAGAATACATTATAAAAAGAGCCTATAAAAATGTTCGGGACGAATTTGATGAATTCAGCTTTAGAATCCCGGCAGAATCAAAAGAGCACATTCTAAGGGAGTTGGATTTTTACAATATAAACGAAGGAAGCCTGTTCCCTGAATTGGAACACCAAATGGCATATATAAAAGATGTACATGTAAACATGCCATCCCTACAAGATGAGCCATTTGAAATGTTTGATGTGGCTTCAATGAATGGTGATACTGCAACACTGGAGAAAACACCACATGTCGAAGATGGTCAAATCGTTAGAGACATTTTGAAAGAGAAAATCAATCCGATTCTTTTTGATGAATGCTATGTTGCAGTTCAGGAAAGCTTGATTCCTGATTGGTACAACAAAGAAATCGGGCAGAGTAAGGCACGAAAAGCCTTAGCAGATGCCTTACAGAAATATTCATCGATGGAACGCCCTATGGCAAAAACTGTGTCAAAGTCAATCATTGACGATATAGTTGATGCCATCACAAAAGAGCTCGAAAAAAATCAAGATTGATTTATTGGTGGAGAAAGAATATGCTTTTCAATGAAGACACCTTTGAACAAGCCATAATCGAATTGTTTGAGAACATGGACTATACCCATATCTATGCTCCTGATATGAACCGGACGGATTACAGCCGCCCGCTGCTGGACGATGTTTTGCGGGATTGTCTGGTGCGGCTGAATCGTAGCCTTCCGGCTGTGGCAATTGATGAAGCCATCCTGAAACTGAATGATTTTGATGCAGGAAGCCTATTGCAGAAGAATATTATTTTTATGGACTATCTGCAAAACGGTATCACGGTCAAATACGCAGTCAAGGGTGAAGAACGGTCTTCGGTAGTAAAGCTGATTGATTATGCAGATGCAGACAAAAATGATTTCTATGTGGTAAACCAGTATACCTTCGTGGAAAATGGAAACAACCGCCGCCCGGATATTATTCTGTTTATCAATGGTCTGCCGTTGGTTTTGATGGAACTGAAAAGTCCTTCCAAGGACGAAGTGGGTGCAGAAAACGCATACAACCAGATTCGGAACTATATGAAGGATATTCCTTCGATGTTCTATTATAATGCAATTTGCGTAATCAGTGACCTTTCGAGCAACAAGGCGGGAACAATTACTTCTGGACTTGACCGTTTCATGGAATGGAAAACAAAAGACGGTGATTATGAAAACACTGCGTATGCGCAGTTTGATACCTTCTATGAGGGAATGTTCCAGAAAGAGCGGTTGCTGGACATCCTGAAAAATTTTATTCTGTTCTCTGGAGATGGACAGAAGCAGTTCAAGATTCTGGCGGGATATCATCAGTATTTTGCAGTGCGAAAAGCTATCGAAAAGGCCAAGATTGCTACTAAAACGGATGGCAAGGGTGGTGTGTTCTGGCATACGCAGGGCAGCGGAAAATCGTTGTCGATGGTATTCTACGCCCATTTACTGCAAGAAGCTTTGGATAGCCCCACCATCGTTGTGATGACGGACCGCATCGACCTCGACGATCAGCTCTACACGCAGTTCGCCAAATGCGCACCATTTTTGCGCCAGACACCGATACAGGCAACCAGCAAGGAAAATCTGAGCAAGCTGCTGGATGGTCGAAAAGCAAACGGCATTATCTTCACCACGATGTTTAAGTTTGAGCGTGGCGAAAAGCCGCTGTCCGAACGGCGGAATATTATGGTGATGGCTGATGAAGCCCACCGCGGACAGTATGGTTTTGATGAAAAAATCGTCGTGAAGGAAAACGAGCAGGGCGAAAAGGAAGCGCATACCGTGGTTGGCAATGCGCGAATCATCCACGATGCCCTGCCCAACGCAACCTACATAGGCTTTACGGGAACGCCGATTTCGGCAAAAGATAGAAATACGCGTGAAGTTTTTGGTGATTATATCGATGTTTACGATATGACACAGGCTGTGGAGGATGGCGCAACGCGTCCGGTTTACTACGAGAGCCGTGTTATCAAACTCCACCTCGACCAGAATACACTGGCCTTGATTGATGCGACCTACGACGCACTGGAACAGCAATCGGACGCTGCAACGATTGAAAAAAGCAAAAAGATGCTGGGGCAGATGGAGAGTGTGCTGGGGACAGATTCTACCATTCAATCCCTGTGCGAAGATATTGTTGACCACTACGAAAAGTACCGCGCCAATCTCCTGACAGGTAAGGCAATGATCGTAGCGTATTCGCGCCCGATTGCGATGAAGATTTATCGAAAACTTCTGGAACTGCGCCCGACATGGAACGAAAAAATCGGCGTAGTTATGACGGGTGGCAACAATGACCCGGAGGATTGGAAAGAAATCATTGGCACAAAATCTCACAAAGAAGAACTTGCCAGGAAATTCAAAGACAACGATGACCCGATGAAGATTGCCATTGTTGTGGATATGTGGCTGACAGGTTTTGATGTGCCTTCACTGGCTACGATGTATGTTTACAAGCCAATGCACGGATACAATCTGATGCAGGCCATCGCGCGTGTCAACCGTGTATTCAAGGACAAAGAGGGCGGCTTGATTGTAGATTACGTTGGCATTGCATCTGCCCTCAAAGCCGCTATGAAGGAGTATACCAAGCGTGACCAGTCCCGATATGGTGATATGGACATTGCCAAAGTTGCATATCCGAAGTTTCAGGAAAAACTTCAGGTGTGTAAAGATTTGTTGCACGGCTTTGATTTTAGCGGATTTATTGGCGGTTCTCCGTTGATGATGGCAAAGCTAGTCACTGGCGGAGTGAACTTTGTTCTGGACGCAAATGCAGCCAAGCGCAAAGATCTGTTTCTGCGAGAAGCTCTGCTGCTGAAACAGTCGCACTCTCTGTGCTCTAGCATGACCACGGAGCAGGAGAGACACGAAGCAGCCTACATGGAAGCGGTTCGTTCTACGGTGGTGAAGATCACCTATGGTGGGAGTGGCGGTAAGACACTTTCTTTGAAAGAAATCAATGCTCAAATCAATGAGTTGCTAAAGGCGAGTATCCAGAGCCAAGGCGTTATCAGCTTGTTTGACAGCAAGCAGGCGGATGAAAATATCAGCCTGTTTGACCCGGCGGTGTTGGATGAAATTTCAAAAATGAAAGAAAAGAACATTGCCGTAGAAATTTTGAAAAAACTTATGGCAGAGCAAGTTTCACTGTATAAACGGACAAATGTTGTGCAGTCTCAGAAGTTTTCAGAAAAGATTACACAGTTGATGAACTCTTACTATAACGGTCTGATTACAAACGAGGAGGTCATCAAGGAACTTCTGAAAACGGCACAGGAGATTACAGAACTGTATAACAACGGTAAAAAGCTGGGCTTGACGCAGGAAGAACTGGCTTTTTACGATGCTCTGACAAAGCCAGAAAACATCAAGGATTTCTACCAAAACAATGAACTGATTGACTTAACCAGAGAACTTACGGAAATGTTGCGCAAAAATCGGACAATAGACTGGCAGAAAAAAGAAACTGCCCGTGCGAGTATGCGTAAGATGGTGAAGCACTTGCTGAAAAAATATAAGTATCCACCGGAAGATTATGATACGGCAATCAGCACGGTCATTAGCCAGTGTGAGATGTGGACTGACAACATGGTAGTATGAATTGTATGAAATGTCGTTGATTTGTGCTTGACAATCAGATTTCCTTCCTGTAAAATAATTTTAGAAAATACTATTATTGAAAATACGAAAGGCTGTTTTATGGGAAAGATGATTTTAGATGACCTCCGCAAGCGTCTGGAACGTCTGGACGAAGACGCAGACCTGATGATCGACAATAACGACCGCTATCAGATGGTGATTGTAGGCGGTAGTGCGTTCATTTTGTTGGGAAAGCTGACCCGCGCTACTCATGACATTGATGCCTTGAGTGTTCCGAAAGAACTGTACAGTTTGCTTGGCAAGTACGACATCAACACCGATGTGGAAGCCTACATCGACAATTTCCCGTATAACTTCCAAGACCGGCTTCAGCCGCTACCCTTTGGTGGTACAAAGGTGCAGTTCTACACACCCAGCCTGGAAGATTTGGTGATTGCAAAGCTGTGCTCTTTTCGGGACACTGACAAAGCAGACGTAGAGAGTGAGGCTGTGCGGAATTCGTTGGATTGGGATTTGCTGGAACACCTTGCAACGGATGAAGATGAGTTGAGAGCCAGCATCTTGAACGACTGGCGGTATCGGGATTTCTATATCCGCTATCAGGAGTATGTGGAGAGGTGGAAACCATGCGAAAGCTGACATTCGAAGGCTTTTTGAAGCAGTATGTGGCAGAGCTTTCCGGGGTTCAAACGGCAAGTGTCCATAAGCTGGCAGATTGCATGGCAGAAAATCCCCGCCTGAGAGAACCGCTGTTCCTCTATGCGCTGACCTTTGATAAAGTGGATTTGTTGCTCCGCTATACCGCAAACAGTGCTGTTGCTGCGGAATATGAGCAGCTTTCCAATCGCTATTCGCTGGCGCAAATGCTGGTGCTTCTGGAAAAGCAATCACCAGAACTTCCGGAAGGCTATCTGAAAGTCTGGCGCAGCTATTGCTCGGTGCGGGATGCCGTCCTTGCAGACAATGACACAAAAGAGTTGATCCATCGCCGAGTATTGGAACTTCAGCAGAAAAAGAAACTGACGAATTATCGCCTTTACACAGACTTAAAGCTGAATCCGGGCAACGTGAACGCATGGCTCAAACACAACGATTCCAGCAAAATGAGCCTTGACTGTGCACGGCAGATTTACAAGTACGCAAAAAGCTACCCATCTGTTCGATAAGAAAAAGGAAGTGAGTCTATGACCGCCGTGATTTACGCCCGCTATTCCAGCGATAATCAGCGCGAAGAATCCATCGAAGGCCAGATTCGCGAGTGTACGGCCTATGCGGAAAAGAACGGTATCACGGTCATCAAACACTACATTGACCGTGCATTCTCGGCAAAAACGGACAATCGCCCGGAGTTCCAGCAGATGATCAAAGACAGCGGCAAAAAGCTGTTTGATGTTGTTCTCGTCTGGAAATTTGACCGCTTTGCCCGGAATCGTTTTGATAGCGCAAACTATAAGATGATTCTGAAAAAGAACGGCGTTCATCTGATTTCCGTCATGGAACCCATTGCCGAGGGCTCACAGGGCATACTGGTGGAAACCCTTCTGGAAGGTATGGCTGAATACTATTCCGCAGAACTTTCCGAAAAGGTCATTCGAGGCCAAACCGAAAATGCTCTGAAAGGGAAGTGCACTGGCGGTACGGGAACCATAGGCTACAAAATCGACGAGGAAAAGTTTTATCACCTTGACCCGTTGACTGCTCCGCTGGTGCTGGAAGCATTTCAGCGGTATGACAACGGCGATAAGATGGTGGAAATCGTAAACTTCCTCAACGACAAGGGTGTCCGCAATATGCAGGGCGGCAAAATGACGCACAGCAGCGTGAACACCATGTTGAAGAACCGCCGGTACATTGGAGAACTGTCTTTCCGGGATATCGTTGTGCCGGATGCGATTCCGGCTATCGTTCCGAAAGACCTGTTTGACCGGGTGCAGAAGCGTCTGGATAAGAACAAGCGTGCCCCTGCCTGTGGCAAGGCAGACGAGGAATATCTGCTGACCACCAAGCTGTTCTGCGGCAAGTGTGGTGCGCTGATGTTCGGTGAAAGCGGAACCAGTGCCACTGGGCGCACTTACTATTATTATAAATGCGCCAGCGTCAAGCGGCGCAAGGGCTGCAACAAAAAGACCGTTCAGAAGGACTGGCTGGAAGATCTGGTCGTCCGGGAAACCATGAAGCTGATTCAGGACGATGCGGTGATTGACAAGATCGTTCAATTGATCATGGATGTCCAGAATCAGGAAAACACCACGATTCCGCTTCTGGAAAAGCAACTGCGAGAGGTCAACAAAAAGTTGGACAACCTGATGAAGGCTATCGAGGACGGCTTGTATACCCGGACAACGAAAGAGCGTCTGGAAACTCTGGAAATCCAAAAGGATGAGCTGACTGCAAAAATCGCAGATGAAAAATTGAAGAAGCCCAGCTTTAATGAGGATTTCATCCGGTTCTGGCTGATGAAATTCAGAAAGTTTGATATTTCGCAGAAAAAGCAACGAAAAGCGTTGATTGAAATTTTTGTCAATGCCATTTTCTTGTACGATGACCGGATGCTGATTACATTCAACTACAAGGATGGCGCCCAAACCGTCCGATTTGAGGACACTTTGACCGCCGATGGGGTAGAAGGAAAAAGTTCGGATTTGTCCAGTTCTGCTGGACCATAAATCCAACGATTTCACGTCAGAAATCGTTGGATTTTTTTGTTTGTGGGCTGACCTCATTTGGTTTTGACCACAATTTTGACCACAATGCCAAAGATTTTAT
>OGEC01000377.1_pt1 | contig 36607 bp, 35 predicted proteins | sample 1570551 | NCBI WGS metagenome assembly OGEC01 (sample SAMEA2582127, study PRJEB24529) | metagenome | biome: Human gut stool | place: China | collected 2011 | reverse complement strand
TGGAAGGTTAATTATTCATTTTTGAGCCAGTGTCCAGAAAACCGGGTACATATCACACAGCATTATACCGTACAGCGGGCGAGTTATCTTTCCGCAGAGAGGAATGGGATGTGGTACAAGTATAGAAAAATCAGCCCAAAGAGGCACGTGTTCAAGATAAGGATCCGCCGAGAATGCAGCTCCCCGCATAAAAAACCTGAGATCAAGCGCCGTGCGTGGCGCTGTTACGCTTTTCGGCCAGCGTCCTGAGCAGGACACTCACCACAGCAAAACCGATAGCCATACCGAAGATAGCGCGGATAGTAGAGAGAAAACAGAGCTTGGCATTGAGCATATCGCCCGAGAAGACATAGAGCATCGTGTAGTAGAGACTGCCACCGGGAATCATGGGCACGGTGGCGGGCATCTGGAGCACGACGGTAGGAACCTTGATGCGCCGGGCCAGAACTGCGGCCATTAGGCTGCAGAACATGGCCGACGCCATGTTGCCTGCAAAGTCCCCGGCCAGCGCATTCACTGCCAAATAGACGGCCCACGACAAGCCAGCGTTGAGGGCGATGAGCACCATGTACTTTTTGCGCACGCCGAAGACAATGGAGAAGCCGAGGCCTCCCAGCGCACCAGCTAATATCTGCCCCATCACAGCACCCCCTCTGCAAGGACGGTCGCAAGCAGGAAGCCGCCCGCAATGCTGGCCGCAATGAGCAGGGATTCCACAAACCGAAACAGACCTGTGATGCTCTCGCCCAGCAGCATATCCCGCATTGCGTAGGTAATGGGGATGCCAGGAATGGTCAGCATGATGCATCCGATGAGAATTTTGTCCAGATCGACACCGATGCCCACCCGGACGAGGACGCAGCCCAAAAAGCCCGTCACGATGGAACAGACCAGATAAAACAGCAACTGGTTCTCCTTTTTGTAGATGCCTTTCCGATCCATCCAGTTGATGAAACAGGCGAGGATGATCGTCGCCGGGACATCGGCCAGTTTACCGCCGAAGAAGACGGTGAAGCTTCCCGCCGCCAGCATCGCACCGACGTAGCTGATCCACGCCGCCTCCGGCTTCGGGTACTTGATAGCCTCCACACGGGCAGTGATGTCCTGCGGCGGAGGGCAGGTGGCGCAAATCTCACGGGAGAGGGCATTCAACTGTTCTACCCGGTCGAGGTTGGTGGCATAGCCTCCGGCGATGCGCCGGGCCTTGACGATCTCGTCGCCGTCCGGCGTGCGTGCCGTGACCTCAATAAGGGAGGTAATGGTAAACACGCCCACCTTATGCATCCCATAGGCGTGGAGGATGCGGGTGATGGTGTCCTCTACCCGCGTCACCTCGCCGCCTGCTAGAAGCAGGGCTTTTCCCATATCAAGGCTGGCATCGACCAGCTGTTCTTCCGGTGTTCTCATCTTGCGTACTCTTTCGTATGTTACTTGTTGTGGCTGTTCCTATCAGCTATTATAAACATTCATATCCACCTTGTCCAGTTGACGAGCGATGAGCATAGTGCCCACAAGGTCGCTGATGTTGTTCATCAGGGTATGGATGGGGTCGATGGCCGGCCAGATCGCAGCCAGAATAGGGATAAGGGTCAAAGGCATCCCTATGGCCTCCAGCAGCCCGGTAGCTGGGCCATCGTCCAGCGTAGCAACCTTCCTGAACTGACCCGTGAGTTTCCAGTTCAAATTTACGAGCTTCTCGACCCGCCCCCGACGCGTATCTGCTACCTTATTTCCAGCGCCTTCCCCGACCACCTAAACGCCCTCGCCATCCGGCATTTTAAGGAGGAGGCGTATGCCTACTCGAAGGAGAATGGCCTACTGCCATCGGGTGTGTGAGAAGGATATGGATATGCGAAAAAGGGCTGTTGCAAAATAGTTCCTCGAAAAACATTGCACAAAACCCGGAACCTTTTCAGAGTCAAAACGGCTCAAAAAGGGTTCCGGGTTTCTATTGCTGTTGCATTTTTATTTTGCAACAGCCTCATTCTTATGTCTCTCTTTATGAATAATCGCCTGATCGTATCAAAGCAGTATCAGAAAGCCTTTCGGCTCTCAAAATATTGCATTGCCTCAACACTTTTCAGGGTTTGCGGATTACTCGAGCTCGATCGTGGCCGGCGGCTTACCGGTGCAGTCGTAGAACACGCGGTTGACGTGCTTGACCTCATTGACGATGCGGCTGGTGACAGTACCCAGCACGTCCCAGGGCATATTGTAGCTCTCGGCGGTCATAAAGTCAGTGGTGGTGACGGCGCGCAGGGCCACGGCGTAGTCGTAGGTGCGCTCGTCGCCCATGACGCCGACGCTGTGCATATTGGTCAGAGCGGCGTAATACTGGCTGATCTCCTTATCAAGGCCCGCCTTGGCGATCTCATCACGCCAGATGGCGTCGGCGTCCTGCACGATAGCGACCTTCTCGGGGGTCACTTCGCCGATGATGCGGATGCCCAGACCGGGGCCGGGGAAGGGCTGGCGGCTGACCAGATACTCGGGCAGACCCAGCTCACGGCCAGCCTGACGGACTTCGTCCTTGAACAGGTTGCGCAGAGGCTCGACCAGCTCCTTGAAATCCACGGTGTCGGGCAGGCCGCCGACGTTGTGGTGGCTCTTGATGACGGTGGACTCACCGCCCAGACCGCTCTCGACGACATCGGGGTAAATGGTACCCTGTGCGAGGAAATCGACCTTGCCGATCTGCTTCGCCTGTTCCTCAAAGACGCGGATGAACTCCTCGCCGATGATCTTGCGCTTGCGCTCCGGCTCAGTGACACCGGCCAGCTTTGCAAAGTAGCGGTCACGGGCGTCCACGCAGATGAAGTTGATGTCAAAGCCGTTGGCGTTGCCGGGGCCGAAGACGGAGCAGACCTCTTCCTTCTCGTTCTTGCGCAGCAGGCCGTGGTCAACAAAGACGCAGGTCAGCTGCTTGCCGATGGCCTTGGCCAGCATGGCAGCCAGCACGGAGGAATCGACGCCGCCGGACAGGGCGCAGAGCACCTTGCCGCTGCCGATGCGTTTCCGCAGGGCCTCGACATTGTTCTCCACGAAGGAGTCCATCTTCCAGTCGCCGGTGCAGCCGCAGACGTTGTACACGAAGTTGTGCAGCATCTTCTTGCCCTCAGCGGTGTGGAGCACCTCGGGGTGGAACTGAACGGCGTACAGCCCCTTTTCCTCGTTCTCAGCTGCGGCCACCGGGCAGTTGACGGTGTGGGCAGTGATTTTGAAACCGGGCGCAGCCTGCTCGATATAGTCGTTGTGGCTCATCCAGCAGACGGTGGAGGGCTGCACATCGGTGAACATCTTGCTGCTGTTGTCCACGAAGACCTCGGTCTTGCCGTACTCGCGCTCGGGGGCGCGGCAGACGCGGCCGCCCAGCAGGTGCATCATGAGCTGACTGCCGTAGCAGATGCCCAGCACAGGCACGCCCCAGCTGAAGATCTCGGGGTCGATGGTGGGCGAATCCTCCAGATAAACGCTGTTGGGGCCGCCGGTGAAGATGATGCCCTTGGGGTTCTTCGCCTTGATGACGGACAGGTCCGTCTTATAGGAATAGATCTCACAGTAGACATTATTCTCGCGGACGCGGCGCGCGATGAGCTGATTGTACTGGCCGCCAAAGTCCAGCACGATCACGGTTTCATGCTGCATGATGTTCTCCTCTCTATCTATCACTTGTGTGCTTCTTATAGCTAAGATTTAGTATAGCACATTCCACAACCAAAAGCGACATCTTTTGTGTATTTTTCTGTTTTGTTTTTCGTTTCGAATTGTAAACCCTTTTGCGAATCCAAAGTTGACGCAGCGTTTGCAGTCTGCCATACTGGGAGCATGGCCGCTTTGGGCCAGAACGTATAGGAGGAACAATTCTTATGAGTCAGAACACCCAGGCCGCTGCGGCCGCCAAGTCCAAGTTCTCTGTGCGGGACATCTGCTATGCAGGTCTGTTCGCCGCCGTCATCGCCGTCATGGCCCAGATCTCCATCCCCATGCCTCTGGGCGTCCCCATGACCATGCAGACCTTCGCCATCACGCTGGCTGCTGTGGTGCTGGGCTCCAAGCTTTCCGCCATCGCTACGCTGGTGTACCTGGCACTGGGCGCTGTGGGCGTGCCGGTGCTGGCAAACTTCTCCGGCGGTTTCGATAAGTTCGTCGGCCCCACCGGCGGCTTCCTCATCTCTTTCCCCCTGATGGCCTACATCATCGGCCTCGGCTTGGAGCACCGTGACGCCTTCAAGGGCGCTTTCGTCACCGCTGTCATCGTCGGCACGGTGGTCAACTATGTGGTGGGCGTTGCAATGTTCGTGGTCGTCGCCCACAGCACCGTCGCCGTGGGGATCACCGCCTGCGTCCTGCCCTTCATCCCCACTGCCATCATCAAGGCAGTTCTGGCCTGCGCCATCGGCCTGAATCTGCGGAAGCGCATTCCGGGGCTGAAAGCATGAGCATCGTACTTCGTCCCCATCATCTGCTCTGCACGCAGGGCTATTCCGGCAAAGGCTATGACAACGATTTCGTGGCCCACATGACCGACGTGGTGCATCAACTGCGGGATGTTCCCGGCACCACCATCCGCCTCACCTTCTCCACCGACACCCTCTGCTCCTGCTGCCCCAACAAGCTGGGGACTGACCTCTGCGACACGCAGGAAAAGGTCAAGCGCTACGATGCAAAGACGGTGGAATACTTCGGTCTCGAGGAAAAGGATTACGTCTACCAGGACCTCATCCGCGAGATCGACGCCAAGGCCACGCCGGAGATCCTCGCCGACATCTGCCGCGACTGCTGCTGGTTCCCCATCAGCGCCTGCTGTAAGAATATCTGCGAAGGCCGGTATGTGAAATAAAGCGATAAAAAATACGGGATGCTGCAAAATGCCGCATCCCGTATTTTTGTTTTATCAGGCGATGAACTTATCGTACAGGCCGAACACGAAGATGAACAGAACGATGAGGGGCAGGCCATAGGTCAGGTAGCCGCGCATCCAGTCGTGCATCTTGAGGCCTTTGCCGGTGTTGACTTCCTTCTTGTAGTTGTCCCAGCCCCAGCCGCAGCGGGTGACGCAGAACAGCAGGTAGACGAGGGAGCCCAGCGGCAGGAAGAGGTTGCTGACGAGGAAATCCTCCACATCCAGTACCGCACCGCCGAAGATGGCGAAGCCGTCCCAGGCCCAGACGTTGTAGCCCAGCACACAGGGCAGAGAGAGGGCGATGATGAGGAAGAAGTTGACAAGGCTGGACTTCTGACGGTTCCAGCCGGTCAGCTCCATGCCGCAGCAGATGATGTTCTCGAAGACGGCCAGCACGGTGGAAAGCGCCGCAAAGGCCATGAACAGGAAGAACAGGCTGCCCCACAGACGGCCCATCGCCATATTGGCGAAGATGTTGGGCAGGGTGATGAAGATGAGGCTGGGGCCGCTGGTCTGGTCCACGCCGTAAGTGAAGCAGGCCGGGAAGATGATGAGGCCGGCGGTGATGGCGACGAAGGTATCCAGCACCACGACGCGGACGCTCTCGCCCAGCAGGGCGTGCTCTTTGCCGATGTAGCTGCCGAAGATGGCCATTGCACCGATGCCGAGGCTCAGGGTGAAGAACGCCTGATTCATGGCCCCCACCAGGGTATTGACGATGCCCACTTCCTTCATCCGCTCAAAGTCGGGTACGAGGAAGAAGGTCAGGCCCTCCTTTGCGCCGGGCATGAACATGCTGTTGACTGCCAGCACCACCATGATGACCAGCAGGGCGATCATCATGACTTTCGTGACTTTCTCGAGGCCGTTCTGCAAACCGCGGGCGCAGACGAAGATACCGATGGCCACAACGACCACCATCCAGAAGCCCATGGTCAGCGGGCTTGCCAGCATCTCGGTGAACTTGCCAGCCACCTGGTCGGCGTCAAGGCCCACCAGCTTACCGGCAGCGGTCATGTAGAAGTAGTGGAGCATCCAGCCGGACACCGTGGTGTAGAACATCATCAGCAGGTAGCAGCCGATGAGGGTGAAGTAGCCGTGGATGTGCCACTTCTGGCCGGGCTTTTCGAGGGCCTGATAGGCGCGCACCGGGCTCTTATGGCTGGCACGGCCCACGGCGAACTCCATGGTCATGATGGGCAGACCCAGAATGACGAGGAACAGCAGGTAGAACAGCACAAAAGCGCCGCCGCCGCCCTGACCTGCCATGTAAGGGAACTTCCACACATTTCCGATGCCGATCGCGCAGCCGGCGGAAAGGAGGATGAACCCGAGTCTCGATTTGAGTTTTTCGCGTTCCATTGATTGTCTCCTTTATTGCACCTTGCAAAGATCTGCGCCCGTCGTTTCGTCCACGACGGGCGCACAGTATATTGATTATATCACAGCTTACGGCAAATTTCCCAGAAGTATTGCTTGAATCTTTTTCACGTTTTTCTCAGGAGAGTTTGCCGTATTTTCATGTTTTGAGCAGTTCCGACTGCATTTCGTCCAGCTGCTCGTAGCTGTAAAGGCGGTTGAGGGCTTCCACCAGCTCTTTTTTCGAGAGCCGGGGCGGCAGGCCGAGAGCGCAGAGCAGCTTTGTTTTCCGCTCAGCCGAGCCCGCTGTACCCGAAAGCCCCCACTCATAGAGGTCGGTATAAGTAATTTGCCGCCCCTCCGGCTTTGCAGGGGCAATGCCAGCTTCTTCGCCCAGAGCGTCCCGGAGCGCCTGCAAAACGAGGGCATCGTCCACGCCCTCGACCCCCAGAAGCCCCTCTTTGCCGGGCTGAGCCTTCCGCTTTTCCTTGCCGTGGATGGCCGGAACGTAGGCTTGCACCACGTTCTTCTCCCCCACCAGATTTGTGATGTAGGTGCGGATGCGGAAGCCCGCCGCATCGGAGTCCGTCAGGAGGATAAGGCCGTTTTTGTGGGCCAGCTGTTTGAAAAGCTGCTGACGCTTCTTATCCTTATAAATGCCGAAGCCGTCCGTCAGCAAGATCATGGCGTCGGTCAGATGAGAGAGACGGGCCGCATCGTATTTGCCCTCCACGATGAGCACACGGTCGGTGTGCAGCAGTTCCAGTTTCTCGCTCATCTTCTTCCTCCCGCCATTGCCAGGCGGCAGAGCGCCGTTTCCAGCAGGGTCTGCGCGCTCACGGGCTGGCTTTTCAGACTCTTGTCCAGCTCAAGCAAGATCTGCATACAGGCTTCCAGCTGGGGCAGCGTGTAGTGGCTGGCTGTCTCGGCAGAGCGCTTGAGCCGGTAGTCGCTGCCCTTGTAGCCGAAATCCTTGAACACGGTGCTGTAGCTCTTCCGCCTGGCTGCGCCCAATTTGACCCGATAGAGGTCCACATAGCTGCCGATCATGGCCGCCGTGATGGGGATGGGCTCCTGCTGCAGGCGGAGAAGCGTTTGCAGCTTTTTGCAGGCGCCGGTGGCGTTTTTCGCCGTGATCATCCGTATCATCTCGAAGACGTCGGCCTCGAGGCTCACAGTCCCCATCTCGGCCACCATGGCCGTGGTCACGGTCTGGTAGCCGGAGAGGGCGCAGAGCTTGTCCACCTCGTTCTCGAGAAGGAACGGGTCTTCGCCGCAGCGTTCCAGCAGGGCCGCCGCCGTCCCCTCGGAGAGGGTGGTGTCCTGCGTCTTGGCGCGGTCCATCACCATGACCTTCAGCTCGTAGGGCTTGGGCTTGGCCAGCTCTTCGGCAAAGCCGACCTTGGTACACTGGGCGATGAGCTTCTGCGCCCGCTTGCCCAGCTTAAGCTTATTGCGCTCCATCTCGAACACGCTGCCCAGCACCACCACGGCATTCTCGAGGCTGGCCAGCGTGGCGCACAGCTCGTCGAGGTCTTTGTCGCTGTAGGCGGCGGGGTCCACCTCGGGCAGAAGCACCACGCGCCGCGTCCCGAAGAAAGAGATGGTGCCTGCCGCCATGATGAGCTGCTCGATTTCGGGCGCAGCACCGTCCAGAACGGTCGTCTCTTCGTCCTCACCCTCGGCCAGAAGCTTTGCCGCCCGGGCCACAGCCTGTCGGACAAGATAGCGCTCGCTGGAATAAAAATAGTAGACCGGACAGCCTCCCTGGGCAAGCTGCCGGAGTTTCGTTTCCGTTGCCAAATGATCGGCTCCTTTGTATTAGGATTATTTTATTCTATCATACTCTGCCCGCTTTGAAAAGCGCTCACCCCCTCGAGACGGAGGCGCAGACGTGAGACAGGCTCTGCGTCTCCCTCCATCCAGCGGTATTTGCTGCTCAGGGTCAGGCAGTCGGTGTACCGGATATTGTCCGGCCTTGCCGACGAGGCCAGCAGCCACTCGGCCCGGATGGGCTTCGCAGGCCGGACGGTTCCGCTGAGAGTGATGAACCTCTGCCCGCCGACACGCATCCGCAGAATGCAGCCCTGCCGGGTGCGGAAAAGTTCCAAGTCCACCCCGCCGCAGGAAGCACGGCGGGTGGCATTCTCGGCCAGAGCGGCAGCCTCGATACGCTTTTGGGCCTCGATACGGCAGGGTTCTTCCGGCTGCATCCGCAGGTCAACCAGAAGCTCGACCGTCTTTACGCCCCGCTTTTCCAGCTGATTTTCCACCGCCCGCCGGGTGGTGCTGCCGCCCCGGAAGAGGACGACGGCCTTTTCTCTCTGCGTAATAATGACAGCGGGTGAAGCCCGGGTCCCCACCAGCTCGATGTTCACCACATTCCAGCTCAGGGCCGTTTCCAGCCCGATAGCCAGCGCCGCCAGCAGAATGACCGTCGGCAGAGCTGCCCGAAGCCGGATGTGCCGCCGCATTGCCATTGCGCAGAGCAGGATCAGCACAAGACACACCAGTGCGGCATAGCTCCCATCAAACCAGAGGGACGCTCCCGGCAGAACGGACACCCGGAAAGCCCACTCGTTCATCAGCCATGCCAGCCCTTCGGCACAGAAGGCCGCCGGGCGGCGGATGAGCTCAAACAAAGGCAAGGATTCGAAATTCTGGGCCGCCAGACCCAGCAGAGCTGCACCGAGGCCGAAGCTCAGCATCGGCCCCACCAGCCAGAGGACGGCCACGCCCGACGCCACGGCCCAGACCGTCGTGCTCATCCCCCGCAGCACCAGCACCGGGAAGGTCGCCGCCGAGGCACAGAGGGAGACGCAGAGCGAGTCCCACACGCCGCCCGCAAAGCGCCGGAAGAGGAGCACCGCGCGGGGCGGTTTCTCCCGGCGGCTTTTCCGTTTCTTCTTTCTGTCGTAATAGCGCTCCCGCCCACGCCCTGCGCACTCAGCACCGGCCAGTGTTCCCATCACTGCCGCAAACGACAGCTCGAAGCCCACGTCATAGACCGCGTATCCGTTGCCCAGACACATGAGGACGCCGGCCGCGCCCAGCGAGGTAAGCGTATCCGCCGGGCCTCCCACCCAGACGCCGAGGGAGCTGACCCAGACCGCCACCGCCGCCCGGAGGACAGAGGGCGTCACGCCGGTGATGCCCACCAGCAGAAGGGCCGTCCCGGCCCGGAGCAGCGATCTCGCCCGCCGGTAAGCCCGGCTCCGCTCCCGCTCCCGGTGGGGCAGAGCATCCAGCAGGCCGCAGAAGATGGTGACGTGGAGGCCGCTCACCACCAGCACATGGGAAAGCCCCGCGCCCCGGTAGGCACTGCGGAGAGTCGAAGTCAGATGGCTCCGGTCGCCCACCACCATCGCGGCCAGAACGCCGCCGGTGTTTTCGGCCATGCCTTTTCGCAGGGCGCGGCTCAGCGCCGCCTGGAGCCGCGCCGTCCGGGCGCGGAAGCTTTCGCTGGGCCCAAGACGAAGCATCCCGGACAGATATTCCGCGCTGAGAGCGATACCATCGGCGTAGTCGTCCAGACGCTGGGTGGCATCCGGCACATCCAGCGAAAAACGGCCCCGGATGCGGCCTCCGGTCTCACATTTGGGCAGACTGGCGCACTCCACCCGGAAGTGGACAGCTTCCCCGTCCACTTTTTCCACCATCAGCACAGCACTCACCCGGCCCGCCGTGTAAGCGCGGCCTGTGCTCTCCACTTCGGCGGTGAGGGCCACTTCTTTTCCGGCGTAGGCGTCCTGTATCTTTGCCAGCCGTGCGCCGGTCGTTTTCATGATGCCGACGCCCAGCACTGCGCCCAGAAGCAGGCAGACCGCATACCCTCTCGCGGCCCCGCCTCTCCACCAGACCAGCAGGCAGAAGACAACAAAAATTGCCGCAGACGGCAGCAAAAGCCCCATCTGCGGCAAAAATGAGCACAACACTAACACACCCAGCGCACTCAGGCAGAACGCGCAGAGCGGGCGTCGCATATCGGTTTAGTGGAGGAACAGAGGCAGCGGCTCGAGGAAGATGATGTCCTTGCGCTGGGCAGCATCACCCTCGGCCAGAACGGCGGCCTGACCCACGATGGTACACTGGGTCTGCTCGGCCAGCTCGTCCAGAGCCTTGAGAGAGCCGCCGGTGGAGATGACATCATCCACGACCAGCACCCGCTTGCCGCTCATCTTGTCCAGCTCCTTGCGGTCGATGACCAGCTTCTGCTTGCCAGCAGTGGTGATGGACTGGTCCTCGACGACAACAGGGTCGGGCATATACAGCTTGACGCCCTTGCGTGCGCAGACGTAGGGCTTGCCGCTCTGGCGGCTCATCTCGTGAGCCAGGGGGATGCCCTTGGCCTCAGCGGTCAGCAGGATGTCAAAATCCGGGCATTTCTTGAGCAGCTCAGCGGCAGCGGCCACCGTCAGCTCGGCGTCGCCCAGCATGATGAAGGCCGCGATGTCCATGTGGTCGTTCACCTTGCAGATGGTCAGCTCACGGGTCAGGCCCGCGACATTCAGCGTATAAGTCTTAGCCATATTCAACGATCTCCCTTACTTTTTCGGAATCAGACAGGCAGCTTCTCGCCGCCCAGAACATGGAAGTGCAGATGCTTGACGGTCTGGCCGGCGTCCTCGCCCACATTGGAGATGACGCGGTAGCCGTTGTCGAGGCCCTGCTCCTTGGCGAGCTTTGCGATGACCGCAAAGACATGGCCCAGCAGAGCGCCGTCTTCCTCGGTCAGCGCAGCGGCCGAGGGGATGTGCTTTTTGGGGATGACCAGGAAATGCACCTTGGCCTGCGGGGCGATGTCATAGAATGCCACCACCTGCTCGTCCTCATAGAGCTTCTTCGAGGGGATGTCCCCCGCTGCAATTTTGCAAAACAGACAATCTTCCATGGGAATCGCTCCTTCCTACTATCTATTATCAGGATGCTGCTGCATGTTGTCAAGCCTCTCCCCTTGGGAGAGGTGTCTGCGAAGCAGACGGAGAGGGCAAGGGCGCTGACAAGAAATTAAAAGCACAGCGACGCTATCGCTCTGACAAAACTCTTGCCTATCACGCCGCCGCAGCTCTGGGGCCACAGGCTTGCCCTCTCAGTCACCTGCGGTGACAGCTCTCCCAAAGGGAGAGCCTTTCACACGCAGCTCCTTTGTCCAAACATCAGCCCAGTTGCTTCTCCACGATGCTCTTGACAGCGGCCAGAGCCTCGTCGATCTTGGTCTCGTCCTTCAGACCGGCCATAGCGAAGTCGGGCTTGCCGCCGCCCTTGCCGCCTGCGATGGCAGAGATCTCCTTGACCAGATTGCCGGCCTTCAGACCCTTTGCCTGAGCGTCCTTGGTCACGGTAACGGCCATGGTGATCTTGTCGTCAGACTTGCCCACCAGAACAGCCACAGCAGCAGCCTTGGCATTGTCACGGATGGTGTCGCACATGCCGCGCAGGGTGTCGCCGGAGGTACCGGTGAAGTAAGCGGAAGCGATCTTGACGTCGCCGACGGTCTCAGCGTTGTCGAACAGGCTGGTGACCTTGGAAGCGGCGACCCTTGCCTTGATGTCCTCCAGCTCCTTGCTCATGGCCTTGTTCTCAGCCATGACAGCCTCCGCACGAGCGGGCAGAGCGGCGACGTTGTTTGCCTTCAGGGTGTTCGCCACAGCGTGCAGCATCGCTTCCTGCATATTGGCACGAATCAGCAGATTGCGGCCGGTGACAGCCTCGATACGGCGGATGCCGGCAGCAACAGAGGACTCGCTGACGATCTTGAAGCCGCCGATCTGAGCGGTGTTCTTGACGTGGGTGCCGCCGCAGAACTCGGTGGACCAGCCCTCAATATCAACAACACGGACGACCTTGCCGTACTTCTCGCCGAACAGAGCCATAGCGCCCAGCTTCTTGGCCTCTTCGACGGGCATCTCCTTGACGGTGACGTTCATCGACTCGAAGATCTTGTCGTTGACGATCTTCTGCACGCGGACCAGCTCCTCGGGAGTGACAGCGCTGAAGTGGGTGAAGTCGAAGTGGGTGATGGAAGCATCCTGATAGGAGCCTGCCTGATGGACGTGGTCGCCCAGGACCTCGCGCAGAGCTGCCTGCAGCAGGTGGGTAGCGGTGTGGTTGCGGGCGATGGCCATGCGGTATTCCTTATCCACGCGGGCGGTCAGATGGTCGCCGACATGGACGATGCCGCTCTCGAGGGTGCAGGTGTGGACATAGTAGCCCTTGGGGGTCTTCTTGACGTCCTGCACACGCAGCACGCACTCAGCGCCGGTGATGACGCCGTGGTCTGCGGCCTGACCGCCCATCTCTGCGTAGAACGGGGTCTTATCGAGAACGACCAGCACGCCTTCCTTGGCCTGCTCGTCGGTGGCGATGGCGTCGGTCAGGGTCTCCTCATCGCTCAGAGCCACAACGACGCTGTCGCTCTTGAGGGTGTCGTAGCCCACGAACTCGGTGGGCTCAGCGGTCAGAGTGCCGAACAGGTCTTCGCTCCAGCCGGAGATGTTCTTCTTGAGGCGCTCTGCACGGGCACGCTCCTTCTGCTTGGTCATCTCGGCGTGGAAGCCCTCCTCGTCGATCTCGATGCCCTGCTCCGCAGCGATCTCCTTGGTCAGGTCGAGGGGGAAGCCGAAGGTATCGTTCAACTTGAAGACGTCCAGACCCTTCAGCAGGTGCTCGTGAGCCTTTTCCAGACCGTCGATCATGTTGTTCAGGATGTTCATGCCGGCGTCGATGGTGCGGGCAAAGTTTGCCTCCTCGGTGCCGATGACCTTCTTGATATAGGCGTCGTGCTCACGCAGCTCGGGGTAAGCGGACTCGCTGGACTGGATGACCGTCTCCACCAGCTCCACGAGGAAGGGGCGGCTGATGCCCAGCATACGGCCATGGCGGGCAGCGCGGCGGAGCAGACGGCGCAGCACGTAGCCGCGGCCCTCGTTGGAGGGCAGGATGCCGTCAGACACCATGAAGGTGCAGCTGCGGATGTGGTCGGTGATGACGCGGATGGAGATGTCCTCCTTGGGGTCGGCACCGTAGGTCTTGCCGGCGATGTGCTCCACATGGTGCAGCACGCTCTGGACGGTATCGACCTCGAACAGGTTGCCCACACCCTGCATCACGCAGGCCAGACGCTCCAGACCCATGCCGGTATCAATGTTGGGGCGTGCCAGACGCTCGTAATGGCCCTTGCCGTCGGCGTCGAACTGGCTGAACACCAGGTTCCAGATCTCCATATAGCGGTCGCAGTCACAGCCCACGCCGCAGGTCGGCTTGCCGCAGCCGTACTCGGGGCCGCGGTCGAAGTAGATCTCAGAGCAAGGGCCGCACGGGCCGGAGCCGTGCTCCCAGAAGTTGTCTTCCTTGCCCAGACGGACCATGTGGTCGGGGGCAACGCCCACCTTCTTGGTCCAGATGTCGTAAGCCTCATCGTCCTCTTTGTAGACGGAGATGTGCAGCCTATCCTTCGGGATCGCCATCCACTCGTCGGAAGTCAGGAACTCCCATGCCCAGGGAATGACCTCTTTCTTGAAGTAATCCTGGAAGGAGAAGTTGCCCAACATCTCGAAGAAGGTGCCGTGGCGGGCGGTGATGCCCACGCGCTCGATGTCAGGGGTGCGGATGCACTTCTGGCAGGTGGTCACGCGATGACGGGGCGGCTCCTCCTGAGCGAGGAACCACTTCTTCATGGGTGCCATGCCGCTGTTGATGAGCAGCAGGCTGGGGTCGTTCTTCGGGACGAGCGGGAAGCTGTCCAGACGCAGGTGGCCCTTGCCCTCAAAGAAGGTAAGGTACTTGTCACGCAGTTCATTCAAACCGGTCCATTGCATAGTTTTAATCTCTCCTCGTGTATCGGCGTCCTCCTCCGGACGCAGTTTTTATGGCAGACTGACAAAAACAAAAAACAGCCCTCATCCCGAAAAGGGACGAAGGCTGTCTGAAAAGCTCCGTGGTACCACCCAAATTGCAGAAATGCCGCCGGGGCGCTCCTGCCGCTTTGTGCGCTGTAACGCTGCGCAGCGTCCGGTTTGTTTCGCCGGAAGCTCCGGGGTGGCGTAAAAAATGCTCTGCCGGAACGCCTTTCAGCCAAGGGCGTTCTCTCTGGGCGGCGGCACACATCCTTCTGGCCCCATCCTTGCCATTTGCCATAATTACCATTCACGCGCAAAGGGCATGCTGCTCCTTTGCGTTCATTTCAGATTATAGCATAGTCAGGCCATTTGTCAACATTTTTTCTTGAAAACCCACCCTTGCAGGCAAGGCCCGCCATTTTCACCCCCGCATAAGCTTTCAGCAGCCAGCACTAAGTGACCCGGCCTGCCAATGGCTCGCCCTCTGGGAGAGCTGGCGCGCAAGCGCCTGAGAGGGCGTCACGGCACCCAGATGCGGAGGATATTGCTGACGGCGCCGTCCTTTGTGAAGACGGTGGTGTTGTAAGGCGTCCAGTTGTCCTTATCCTCCGAGACGGCCTTGCCCACCTCGATGGTGCCGCTCGTCTCCACCGGCACAGCGTCCACGCTGGCGGAGCTGTCGCTGAGGGTAACACTGTCGTCCACGGGCAGCACGAGTTCTCCCATCATGTAGTAGACCGGGTAGTCGTCGTAGGTGACGGTGCGGTAGATGTCGCCGCTGCGCCAGAGGTCTACGCCGCCCTCTTCGATGCCGCCGTTGATGGAGACGGTGCCGTTCTCTTCATTCTTTTCGATTTTTTCCACAGTCACGTTCTGTGCTTCCACAGCGCCGTCCAGATGGGTGCTGAAAACGCTGCCCACATCCAGTGCGTCCACGTCCTCAGCGCGGTAGGCGTCGTAGCCGTAGACCGTCAGGGTCATCTGGCGCTTCTTGGTGTCCACGCTCGAGATGTTCGCGGCGAACTTGTAGGAGCCGGTCTTCATCTCCTCGAGGCTGCCCTGATCGATGGGCATCACGACGCCCTCTTCGCCGGGCAGGACGCGCACTTCGCTGCTCACCTCTTCGGCTTCGCTGGCGGCGGGCATCGAACCGGCCATGCCGCTGGCGGCACTGGCAGCGCTGGCAGAGCTGCATCCGGCCAGCATCCCCAGAGCCAGAACGCCTGCAAGGAGCATCAGTTTCTTGTCGTTCGTCATATCAATACCTTCTTCCCTCTTCAATCATGTAAGGCTCTCATTATACCATAAATGGAGATCTGATGATGAAGCCATCGTTAAATTCCGATGAATTCTTTTTGCACCGGCACAGTATACTCTTGTTTTTTGAAAAAGTAAACAACCAACTTGACGCAAGAAGTTGGATTCGCTACAATAAAAGCAAACCTTAACCTATTCTTAATTTAGAGAGGAAACTTCCGTGAAAATATTGAAAGTCAAATGTCTCGCCCCCACCCGGCTGGACAACTATCTGATGCAGCAATTCCCCGCGCTGAACCCGGGCCGTCTAAACAAGGCCCTGCGCGAAAATAAAATCAAACTGAACGGCAAAAAGCAGCCGCTCTCCACCCGCGTGATGGCAGGCGACGAGATCAAGCTGTTCATCCTTGACGATGTTCTGGACGCTGACAAGCGTGTGGACGGCCCGGCGTGGAAGAACGCCCGCGGCCCGGCGCAGGTGGTGTACGACTGCCCGCAGATCCTCATCGTCAACAAGCCCGCCGGCCTCGCCGTGGACGGCCCCGACGACGACACCCTGCTGAACCGTGCTCTGCTCTACCTCAACCAGCAGGGCGAGTACAAGGAGAATGACGGCTACATCCCCGCCCTCTGCCACCGCCTCGACACCGGCACCAGCGGTCTTGTCATCATCGCAAAGACGCCGGAGGCCGAGGAGCTGTTCCTCGCCGCCATCAAGAGCCGTGAGGTAAAAAAGACCTACCTCTGCGTCACCTTTGGCCGTCCCACGCCCCCGGACGCCACCCTCGGCGGCTACTTGCTCAAGGATGCCGACCGCGGCATCGTGAAGATCGTGGAGGACAAGCAGCCGGGTGCCAAGGACGTGGAGACCCGCTACGAGACCATCGCCGTCTCCGGCCGTCTGGCCCTGCTCAAGGTTCAGCTCATCACCGGCCGCACCCATCAGATCCGCGCCCATATGGCAAGCATCGGCTGCCCCATCCTCGGCGACAGCAAGTACGGCAACAACACCGCCAACCGCGAACTGAAGCTTAAATATCAGGCCCTCTGTGCGTGGGAGCTGACCATGCCCCACTTCAACCAGCCCGATTTCGAGTTCCTCAGCGGCAAGACCTTCCACGCCCCGAAGCCGTGGTACTATCAGCAGGTGCTGGATGGGACGCTGAAATAAAACGATACAGAAAAAGGGAGCTGTCCGCATGGGCAGCTCCCTTTCGTATTTATAAGGTATCAGACCCGCACCATATCCGGCGTGATCTCCGCGATGGAGTGCGCGCCGCACATCTGCATGGTATCAGCCAGCTCACCGGCCAGCTTGTCGATGTAGCACTTGACGCCCTCGGCACCGCCGCCGTAGACAGCCGTGACGAAGGGGCGGCAGATGAGCACGCCGTCCGCGCCCAGTGCCAGTGCCTTGAAAACGTCCACACCGGTGCGGATGCCGCCGTCCACGAGGACCTTGACGCCGGTACTCTTGAGGGCGGCGGCGATCTCAGGCAGGACTTCGGCGGTGGCGGGACACTGGTCGAGGACGCGGCCGCCATGGTTGGATACCACGATAGCGGCGGCACCGGCCTCCTTGGCCTTCAGCGCGCCCTTGACGGTCATGACGCCCTTGACGATGAAGGGACGCTCGGCCAGCTTGACGATCTCAGCCAGCTCGGCCACACTCTTGCTGCCCGCCGGAGGGGTCATGTTCTTGAGGAAGGGCAGACCGGCGGCATCCACATCCATTGCCACGGCGAAGCAGCCGCTGGCCTTGGCCTGCGCCATCTTCTCTTTAATGGTGTCGATGTTCCAGGGCTTGATGGTCGGCACGCCGCAGCCATCGGCATTGCCGATGGCCCTGGTGGCCATGGTCATAACGTCAGGGTTGGTGCCGTCGCCGGTAAAGGCAGCAATACCGCTCTCGGCGCAGGCGCGCACCAGCACGTCGTTGTAGGTCATGTCGGTGTAGGTATCGGAGTAGTGGAGGTTCACCGCGCCCACAGGGCCGGCGAAGAAGGGGTACTTGAAGCTGCGGCCAAACAGCTCCACGTGGGTGTCGGGGGTGCCGTTCTCGCAGAGGGTATCCATGTTCACACGGATGTCGGCCCACTTATTATAATTGCGGATGGCGGTGTCGCCCACGCCCTTTGCGCCGGGGCCGGGGATCTGATTCTTGCAGGCCACGCCGTTGCACACCGGGCAGGCCTTGCAGTATTTGCCGATGCACTCGCGGGCATTGGCCAAAACATCTGAATAATTCATCTGTTTTTCCTCCTGAATTCCTTTTGTTTTCCGCAGAGTTTCCCGCTCTGCATACTCTCTGCCCTCATCATAGCCCCGTTTGCCGCCTGCGTCAAGGGGGCCTTCGTCTCCTTTTCATTTTTAGCCATCGAAGCTGCGTCATTTTTGAAAAAATGCAAACTTTTTTGAAAAAATGCTTGACAAAAGACCTTCTTTCAGGTATTATAGTGAAGCGCTGAGGGCCGCGGCCCGAAGCACTGAGAACTGAAGATGTGGAAAGATGGCTGAGTTGGTCTAAGGCGCACGACTGGAAATCGTGTAACGTGTTAAAAGCGTTCTGGGGTTCGAATCCCCATCTTTCCGCCACAAAACCCAGAACCAATGGTTCTGGGTTTTTGTTATATCCAGAAGTTGAAAGGATGCTTGTTATGTCTGTCACCATCGCCATGCCCCGGATGAGCACTGACCCGGAGCTTACCACCGCACAGTCAAAATATGTGGAAAGTCTGGCCCGGGCCGGTGCCGAGGTACACTGGGTAGAGCTTTCCGACCCGGACGCCGCCGCAGCCGAAGCGCTGACCTGCGACGGACTCTTGCTGCCGGGCGGCGGTGACATGGACCCGGCCTTCTACGGGCAGGAGCGCCTCCCCGCCTGCGGCGAGCCGAACCTTCTGCGGGACGCCGCCGAGCCGAAGCTGCTGCGAGCGTTCCTCGCGGCAGACAAGCCGGTGCTGGGCATCTGCCGGGGCATTCAGGTGATGAATGTTGTGCTGGGCGGCACGCTGTATCAGGACATCAAGCCTTTCGAGCACGTTCCCCACAATGACCACTGGGCGAAAGTCCATACCGTCACGGTGCGGCGGGGGACCCTGCTGTCCCGCCTGCTGGGGCAGGACACCGTGCTCGTCAACAGCCAGCACCATCAGGCGGCAGACCGCATTGCCCCCGAATTAGAAATAGCCGCCCTCAGCGAGGACGGCATTGTGGAAGCACTGGAAAAGCCGGACGCACACTTCTGCCTCGGCGTCCAGTGGCACCCGGAGTGGCTCAGCGACGCGGACCCGGCACAGCAGGGGCTGTTTGGGGCGTTTGTCGAGGCTTGTAGAGGTTAAGTGTATCGCGCGCCTATGCGCGGGGCTGGTTTTTTCTTTCGGTCAAATGGCTTTGCGCTCCGCGCGGGCCAGAGGCAGGGCTGGTTTTTTCTTTGAGCTGGTTCTCGCGCTGGTGGCGCGGGGGATGTTTTCTCTTTCGGTCAAATGGCTTTGCGCTCCGCGCGGGCCAGAGGTAGGGAGGGGTGTTTCGACTCCCCCCTCCCTACCTCTGGACTCCACTCTCCCCGCAACGAGTTAAGGGCTGCTCGCCCTTAACAATTCCGAAGATGAGGTCGAAGCCCAAAAATGCTAGCCGCTTCGCTAAACGCATTTTTTTGTGCTTCTCCCATTTACGGCTCCGCCGAAGATTTCACGTTTCTGCTGGACGTTACCGTCAGCAGAGAGGTAACACCAGCTGCGAAGCAGCAAATCGGAGAAACGAGAAAAAAGCGTTAAGCGCAGCGACTAGCTTTTTTCCGTTTCGACAACTCCTCCGGGATTATCAAGGGCGAGCAGCCCTTGATTCGTGCCTCCCGCGCCTCGAAAGTAGCGGGTGCTTTTCTGGTTCTCTTTTGACATCAAAAGAGAACATTAGCCTTAATGAAAAAGCGCTCTGCCCCGCGCACAGGCGCGAGAACCATTTCTGGTTCTCTTTTGGTGCGCAAAAGAGAACTTAGCTCTGCGCACCAGCGCTCTACTCTATTATACACCAAATCCCCCTGATTTCTATGACCAAATCCCAAAAGCCTCCATTTTTCGCCCGAGCGCCACTTTGCAAGGGCGGGCGAGTGTGTTATACTTTCTATGAATGCGATTCAATCTTCCTGATGGAGGCTTTTTCTATGTCCACAAAGCAGCGTCTGCTTTTTATCACCACCGGCGGCACCATCGCCAGCGTCCGCACCCAGCAGGGCCTCAAGCCCGTGCTCACCAGCGAAGAGCTTCTGGCTCATCTGCCTGAGCTGAACGAGCTCTGCTGCCCCGACACGCTGGCCCTGTGCAGCATCGACAGCACCGACCTCGGCCCGGAGCACTGGCTGATGATGGCGAAGGCCGTGCAGGAGAACTATGCCCTCTACGACGGCTTCATCATCTGCCACGGCACCGACACGCTGGCCTACTCGGCGGCGGCGCTGTCTTATCTCATCCAGAACGCCGACAAGCCCGTCATCCTCACCGGCGCACAGCAGCCCATCTCCAACGAGATCACCGACGCCAAGAAAAACCTTCGCGACAGCGTCATCTGCGCCCTCGACCCCGGCAGCCGGGGCGTCATGGTGGTGTTCGGCGGCCATGTCATCGCAGGCACCCGCGCCAAGAAGAACAAGACCATCAGCTACGACGCCTTTGCCTCGGTGAATTTCCCGGCGCTGGCACTGGTACAGGGCGACCGTCTGGTGCGGTATGTGCCTTCGCCCTGGCCCACCGGCCCTGTGGAGTTTGGACGCTCGCTCAGCCCCCGCGTCTTTCTGCTCAAGCTGACGCCCGGCCTCAGCCCCGATTTGATCCCCGACATTTTCCGCCTCTACGACTGCGTCATCGTGGAGAGCTTCGGCGTAGGCGGCATCCCCCAGCGGCTGATGGACGCCTTCGCCGAGGGCCTCGGCGACTACGACAAGACCCACAAAGTGCTCATCCTCACCACCCAGGTCACTTACGAGGGCAGCGACGTGGGCATCTACGAGGTGGGCAAACGGGTCAAGAACCGCTTCCGCTTCCTCGAGGCCCACGACATGACCATTGAGGCCGTCGTGACGAAGATCATGTGGCTGCTGGCGCAGGACTGCGACAGCTTCGACCAGCTGCAGCAGCGGTTCTACCGGCAGGTCAATTTTGATACGTTCTATCACTGAGCACGAACATGGCCGTCATGACGAAATCGACGCCCTCGGTGCTGAAGGACAGGACAGCGCCGAGGGCCGCAGCCGCGGCAGCGCTGCAGCATGGTCAGGCCGTAAAAAAGATGCCGCGCCTGGATCATCAGCGCCATCAGAAAGGCCGACACCGGCGCAAAACCGCCCAGAAGCAGCGACGCCAGCACGAATTCCAGCGAGCCGCCGTACACTACCGTACCCATCAGGGGCGGCAGCCAGACCGGCAGGCCCAGCGACTGCACATAGATGCCGTAGCCGAGGCCCAGCACCAAATATCCGGCAAACACCGGCAGCGTCTGAGGCGCTGCGGCCCGGAAGGCCTTCCAGACCGTTCCCTCTGTGCGCGGCGCAGATCGTATCGTTTCGGTTTCTTTCATTACACTAACCCCCTGGATTAGTAGTATAACAAATTCCCCGCAGCTTGCAAGAGCAGGAGCCCCCGCCGGATTCCGGCGGGGGCTCCTGCTTCTGAGGTTCTGGATGAAGTATCAGGAATGGGTATGGGAATGTCTCATAGGATCACTGCTCACTTTTCTGAGCGGCAGCAGCTTCGGCATCCGCCTTATCCTTTTTGCGAACACGGATAATGGAGACGAACAAAGGCGCTGCGATAGCGAAGATTGCCACGTTGCCCAATGCGGTGTAGCCCTTCTGGCAGATTGCGATCAGACCAATCTTGGAAAGTGCCAGGCAGAGCAGCAGGAAGGCCAGTGCAATAACGAACAGCTTGACTCTCTGCGGCACCTTCTCGGTCTTCCAGACCTTAACGAACCGGTTGGAAGTGTTGAAGATAAAGGTCGGACCCGTAGAGATAACCGACAGCATCACGACCAGCCAATAGATGGCAGTCATCACACCGGGCATATACTCTTTGCAGATGGAAAGGATGGGAGTTGCCACAAAAGCATCCGGAAGGAAGGGAAGCACAATCAGGCTTGTGACAAAGAACAAACTTGCCACCATGACACCGATCAGGATGCCGCTGCCGATGGCATCTTTCTTAGTATGGATATTCTCGGCATAATTGCTCAGGGAACCACCCCAGCTGGCGGTGGTAAAGCAGTAGGAGACCAGCATCCCAAAGTGGGAAGCCAGGGTCTTTCCGCTCCAGTTCATACCGCCTTCAAAGTCAAACATCCTCTGGGCCAGCACATCCCCGCGCATAGTGATGACAAAAATCAGAATCGCGGCCAGTGCAGCAATCAGGGAAATCGTCATCACGGTGTTGAACTTCCGCAGGAAAGCTGCACCATACATGGACAGCAGGGTGAACATGACCACCGCGATGATACTGCCGACGCCGATGGGGATGTTGAACAGCGATTCCATCAGGTTGGCAAACAAGGCAATGGTAGCCGCCACAGTAACAACACCCATCAGGGTAGTGTATACGTCAAAGAAGATACTGACGATCACCTTGACCACAGGGTTGGTACCCGGTTTGTCAGCACCCCACAGAGCCAGATAGTAGGAATTGTAGTTGTCAACCTTATAGGCTCTGATAAAATTCAGCGACACAGCGCAGAAGAAAGCCATAAAGGCAATAAAGATCGCCAGGCAGACCCACATCCAGCCGCCGCCGAAGGTAACCATATAAGTAGTTGCATACACGCCGGACGCCATATTGGCACCGCAGTAGGTACCAAACATCAGTGCACCCAGACCAAACCAGATCTTAAAGCTCTCCCAAAAGCTCCGTTTCTTTTTTTCTTCCATGGAAAAAACTCCTTTCATTTCCCGGCCTGCTCTCTCACCAGGCCGGAAACATCCTTTTCAGGGGCAAAAGGGGGAAAGACGCTTCCGCAAACATCTTACTTGGCAGTATCCTGGATCATTAGATTCAGGATCGTCACATCCGTATCGCGCATTCCATCCCGGCCCACACAGCCGATATTCCGGATAGTCTGCTCATAGTCGCCGGAAACGATACCCTCTCCAAACTGGAACTTGCGTCCACGGCGGGCCATCTCGTACCCCAGCACACCAGCCTCTACCGAGGCCGAGATCTTGGAGGCGCAGGAAGATTTTGCACCGTCACAGATAATTCCACCGGTGGTTCCCACCGCATTGACGATGGTAGTACCAATTACATCATAATCCGCACCTTGCAGATATGCAATGCCACAGGCAGCCGCTGTACCGGCCGAAACCGCGCCGCAGTAGGCTGATAAGTTCCCGATGAACCGTTTCTGGTGGATGGAGATCAGATTAGAGATGGTCAATGCACGCAGCAGTTGTTCATGGCTGCAGCCCAGGTCCCGGGCATAGACCACGATCGGCATACAGCAAGTAATCCCCTGATTGCCGCTGCCGGAATTGATGACTACCGGCAAAGCACATCCGTTCATCCGGGCATCGCTTCCGGCTGCGGCCGCGGCCCTGGCTCTCTGCAAAGTACTGCCGGACTCCGCATCCAGAATGGTGCGGCCCACACTGGCACCCCAGAAATTGTTCAGGCCTTCTTCTGCAATGGCAGTGTTGTAGCTGATCTGCGTTTCCAGCAGTTCACGCACGTCCTCCAGATTCACCGTGTCAGCAAACTCCAGGATATCCTTCAGGTTCAGCTGACTCTTGTCTCCACTGATCTCCACCTGCAGGTCCGGCTGCTCGAACAACACTTTTCCGTTCTTTATGATCCGAGAGATGTGGTCATGCTTGGTGCGCACTTCCACAGCTGCACTCGCGTCTCCTGCTGTCATGGTGATAAGAATATAAAGGTTTCCCTCGCCTTCTTCCAGCTCGCAGCGGCAAATCTTTTGGGTCAGCAGTTCCTTGGTTCGAGCAATCTGCTCCGGGGTCACCTGACTGATGACCTGCAGTCCCAGATCCGCCTGTCCTGCTACGGCACCCAGCACAGCAGCAGCCTCAACACCCCGTTCGTTACCGGAGTTTGGCACGATAACGCTTTTCACATTTTTAATGATGTTTCCGCTGCATCGCGCCACCATGGCTTCTGGCATACAACCCAACACTTCCCGGGCTTTAGCTGCCGCAAAAGCCACCGCGATGGGCTCGGTACACCCCATTGCCGGGATCAGTTCCGAGCGGAGGATTTTAATATAATTCTGATATTGTTCCTGTGTCATGGATTTTCCTCCTGCGACATATTTTACAGTTCTATTGCTCCCGCAGGCAGAGCGGGGGCTCAGTGCTGTGCTGCGTACTCCGCTGCAGCGTCACGCACCCAGTTGAAGCGATCATCATCGATATCGTTAGGCACCGTGCAGTCTGCACCGATGATCACGCCCAGCTGCCCTGCGTTGTCCAGGATATCCCAGGTCGCCTTCTTGACTTCTTCCCGGGTGCCAGTGTAAATCACGCCATCCTGAGTGAATCCGCCGATGACTGGCTTGCCGCCAAACAGTTTCTTGGCATCACCCATGGTAGTGCCTTCAGCATTCACGGCCACGCTGTATGCAGCTGCATCGTAATCCGTGTAGAGGCGCAGGTCGTTGCCATGGCCGTGATAACCACAGATGTGCAGTACATTCATATCGCGGATCTTCTTGGCTTCTTGCAGAACATACTTCTCGCTGGGAGCCACATACTTCTGATGGAACTCACGCGGGAAGAAACCTGCCTGGTTGGCGCAGCTGAAGTAAATACCATCAGCACCGCATTCGGTCAGAAGGATCTTATTCAGTTCCACAATCCCCTTACTGATAGTCATCAGGCAATCGGCAATAGCCTGCGGATCTTCCGCCATCAGCTTTTTCATAATATGTTCATCCGCACCAGCCACAGGCAGGTCTACGGTAAAAGCATTGCGCAGCAGCCAGGCAGCAGAGAAACTGGTGACCAGCAGGGGTGCATCATGTCCCTTATAGATTTCGACCACACGCTTGGTCAGCTCGATCTGCTTCTTAACATACTCGCAATCCATGGACATGGGCTGAATTTTCTTCAGATCCTCTGCGGTCTCCACAAACGAAACATCCATCGGCATCATCATCAGGGTGTCGTTCATGATCTTGATGATATCAGGATCAAACTTTTCCAACGCCGGACGGTGGCCCTCGATATTACGCTCAAACGCTTCCGGATTCTCCAGACCCATGTTCCAATCGGAGGGACCGGTAAAGTGATGGAAGAATGCTACGGGGACACGATCCACAGGTTCGTTTGCCAGTACCTTCAGGAATCTTTCGCGCTTCGTCATTTTCAATACACTCCTTTTCTTTCTGTGCGTCATGTTTTTTGGTCAACCACCCATCATTGGTTGACTCATTCGCTGTAATTATGTTAACATAATGCAGAACATTTGTATAATATATAAATTTTTGTGGGCTATGAAAAAAAGCAATATCCTACCGCAATACACACAGAATAGAAGGCATTTTTTGTATGAAGATCACAACGCTCGAATATTTCATTGCTGTCGCAGAGGCAGGTTCCATCCGGGCTGCCGCCCAGAAACTCTATCTGGCGCAGCCCAGTCTGACGAAGTCCCTCCAGTCCATGGAACAGGAACTGGGAGTCCAGCTGTTCACACGCACAAGCTCCGGCATCCGGCTGACGATCGCAGGCGAGACCATCCTGCCGCAGGCACGTCAGGTGATTGCCCTGTATAATGGCTGGCTGGAACTGGGCACTGTCACTTCCTTGAAAAAAGTGGATGTTTACAGTCATATCTCTCTGGCAGAGTTCCTTGTGCCGGACATTTTGCTTCGTCTCCGTGAGAGCTACCCGGAGTTGACCGTCAGCTACCGGACTGAAGCACATCCTGAGCGATATCTTTCTGCCGATGCACAGGAACCGCACCTGATCCTCACCCTCGGTTCCCCTCAGGTCGATCTCAGCCGGGAGCTGAAAGCCCTGAACAATCGAAAAGTCGTACTGGCTAGTGGTGTCTATGGTTGTCTAGTAAACCGGCTCAGTCCACTGGCCCAGAGAGAGAACCTTACTTTCAGCGATTTGAAAAAATACTATCTGGCCTTTTCAAATCACACACTGGAACCTATGAATCAGTCGGACAGCGCACTGACTGCCATCGACCAATTTCTTCCGGATCTGGTACGGACCATCACGGACAAACATATTGTAGAAGTCGGTACCGTAAACAGCGTGGTGGAATTAGTACGTCAGCATACCGATACTTATGCCATTGCTTTTGCTCCGGCCCACTACCGCTACTCCGGTGTGCAAACCGGAGAGCTGGTCTTTGTTCCTCTGCAGGAGAAAGGAGTAGAGGCAGAATTGCAGTTACTTTACCCGGTGCGAGCCTTTCAACAGCATCCCTCTTTCCGAAGCCTTGTCAATAATCTGGAGTCGGAGATGCAGCGTTTTGTGCAGGTGCATCTGCCCGCCTGAACCTTTTTTCAAAAAACAAAAATGCCACCGGATCAGCAGGCAGCAGGCCTGTTTCTCCGGTGGCATTCGTATTTTTATGCAGCGATCACTGGGGGTCTTTCTTGACAAGGTCTTTCGTGTAGAGGGCGCGGGTGGCGTTCAGGACAGCGAGGACCATGACGCCGACGTCGGCGAAGATGGCCGCCCACATATTGGCGATACCCAGAGCACCCAGCAGCAGGCAGGCCGCCTTGATGGCCAGAGCAAAGACGATGTTCTGGTAGACGATGCTCTTGGTGCGGCGGGCAATGCGCATGGCGAGGGCGATCTTGGCCGGGTCGTCATCCATCAGGACGACGTCAGCGGCCTCAATGGCGGCGTCAGAGCCCAGAGCACCCATGGCGATGCCCACATCCACACGGGAGAGGACAGGGGCGTCGTTGATGCCGTCGCCCACGAAGGCCAGCATCTCTTTGGGGTTCTTGGCGGCCAGGAGCTTCTCGATCTGGTCCACCTTATCGCCGGGCAGCAGGCCGGCGTGGTACTCGTCGATGCCCAGCTCTGCCGAGACAGCCTTTGCCACCGGCTCTGCGTCGCCGGTGAGCATGACGGTCTTGCGGACGCCGGCCCGCTTGAGGCCCTTGATGGCCTGTGCGCTGTGGGGCTTCACCACGTCGGAGATGAGCAGATAGCCCGCATACTTGCCGTCGATGGCCACATGGACGATGGTGCCGGTCTGGGGGACATCGGGGACGGTGAGGCCCAGCTTTGCCATCAGGCGGGCATTACCGGCAGCGACCGGCTTGCCGTCCACCTTGGCGGTGACGCCGTGGCCGCCCAGCTCCTCCACGTCGGTGACGCGGGCAGCGTCGATGTCCTTGCCGTAAGCAGCCTTGATGCTCAGGGAGATGGGGTGCTTCGACCAGCTCTCGGCCAGCGCAGCGGCTTCCACAAGGCTGTCTTCGGTACCGCCCTCCACGGGGCAGACCTTGACGACCTTGAAGGTACCCTGGGTCAGGGTGCCGGTCTTATCGAAGACGACGACGCGGGTATCGGCCAGCTCTTCCAGATAGGTCGAGCCCTTGACGAGGATGCCGCAGGCAGAGGCGCCGCCGATGCCGCCGAAGAAGCTCAGCGGGATAGAGATGACCAGTGCGCAGGGGCAGCTGATGACGAGGAAGGTGAGGGCGCGGTAGACCCAATCGCCGAAGCGGGCGGGCTGGCCCATCAGCAGCAGAACGATGGGGGGAAGGAAGGCCAGCGCCAGCGCGCCGTAGCAGACCGCCGGGGTGTAAACGCGGGCAAAGCGGGTGATAAAGTTCTCGGCGCGGGCCTTCTTCATGCTGGAATTTTCCACGAGGTCGAGAATTTTAGAGACGGTGGATTCGCCGAACTCCTTAGTGGTCCTGACCTTGAGCAGGCCGCTCATGTTGACACAGCCGCTGATGACCTCATCGCCGGACCGGACATCCCGGGGCAGGCTCTCGCCGGTGAGGGCGGCGGTGTTGAGGGTGGAAGCGCCCTCGACGATGACGCCGTCGATAGGCACACGCTCGCCGGGCTGGACCACGATGACGGTGCCGATCTCGACTTCATCGGGGTCCACCTGCTCCAGCCTGCCGTCCTCGCCCTCGATGTTGGCGTAGTCGGGCCGGATGTCCATCAGGGCCGAGATGCTGCGGCGGCTCTTGCCGACGGCAACGCCCTGGAACAGCTCGCCGATCTGGTAGAAGATGATAACGGCACAGCCCTCGACGTAATCGCCCAGCGCGAAGGCACCCACGGTGGCGACGGCCATCAGGAAGCATTCATCAAAGGGCTGACGGTTCTTGATGCCCAGAAGGGCCTTGTGGAGCACATCCCAGCCCACCACGAGGTAGGGGATGCAGTAGAGCAGCAGCTCCACCGACGTGGGCAGAGGCGGCATCAGCTTGAGCACCAGCACCAGCGCCAGAGCGGCGATGATGCGGTACAGCATTTTCTTTTGTTTTTTCGTCACGGGTACCAGCCTCCTTTTGGGGCAGTTTTCTCAGATTCAACAGATTTTCCCCACAAGGGGCTTGCTTTCCACGCTTCCCCCGGCTTTTCCACGAGGTTTTCCCGCAAAAAGCCGCAAATGCGCGTTCATTTTTCTTTTTTGCACCCAGGATGTTGAAAACACCGTGGAAATTGTTGAAAACTGATTTATTTTTCCACATTTTCCACGCGCATCCCGGCAGTATAAGTCGAAACTCAGATGCCGAAGATCTCGCAGTCGTCCTCGACCTTCTTGCAGGCGGAGAGGACATTCTGCATGGTAGCCTTGACGTCCGCGCCCTCATCGAACTCGACGTTCATCTTCTGGGTCATGAAGCTGACGGTGGCCTTTGCGACGCCGGCGACCGTGTTGGCGGCATCCTCCATCTTCTGGGCGCAGTTTGCGCAGTCAACTTCGATCTTGTAGCTCTTTTTCATAATAAATACCAGCCTTTCTTTCTATATCCCCGCTCCGCCGCAGGGTGCGGCAGAGCTTGCAGCGTTTTGGGGGCATCACTCTTCGATGTGGTCCATGCCCATGGAGAGGATGCTGCGCACATGGTCATCGTCCAGCGCATAGTAAATGGTCTTGCCGTCGCGGCGGAAGCGGACGAGTTTCGAGTCCTTGAGCACCCGCAGCTGATGGCTCACCGCCGACTGGCTGAGCTGGACGGCATTTGCAATGTCCTGCACGCACAGCTCATCGTCGTGGAGGGCGTAGAGGATCTTGATGCGGGTGGAATCGCCGAACACCCGGAACAAATCGGCCAGCTCGTAGAGCACCTCATCGTCCGGCAGCACCGGCGGGGCCTTGGGCAGCTTCTGTTCTGGGGCAAGAGCATTCTCAGCCATCGTTGTCATCCTTTCGCTTTAATATATGAACATTTGTTCATGTGTTCATGATAGCACGCCGTATGGCTCCTGTCAAGGGGATTTGCGCAAAAAAACAGCATTCTCTTAAAATTGATAAAACAGATTGCAAAACGCAAGAAATTTGCAGATTTATTTTGCAGGAAGGGTGCAATTTAGAACAAAAGAAAAAGGCATTCCTGACCGAACTGTCTTTTTCCAAAGCACCGCATTCATGCCCGCTTCTTCTTTTTATCGTCCGCCGCCCACGGCAGATACATGAGGAGCAGCGCCAGCGCGGTGGCAGGCAGGAAGCCAAGGATATAATATTTTTCGCCCAGCAGGGCCGTGAAGGTGCTGGTGATGATGTTCCCGTAGGGATCATTGAGGAAATAGAAGTTGGTGTTAAGGGACTGATTCAGAAAGTAGATGGGCAGGGCAGAGCCGAACAGGAACGCCAGCACCTGCGGCACCCGCCGGGGACTGGGACGGTAGCCGCCCGCCACCAGCAGGACTGGATAGAGTACCAGCAGGGCATGGATGCTGACGGAGTGCAGATTGATGAGCGTCCACCAAGAGGGGACATCCAGCCAGCTGGGGCAGAGCAGTGCCAGCATTGCACCCGGGATACAGAGGGCATACAGCTCCTCTTTGCACCAGTTTCTGTCCGTGATCGTGTTGTACAGACAGACGAAGACGTTGATATTGCACAGGTGCAGGGGCAGATAGCCCCAATTCCACTGGCCGGTCAGGGCCATCCCCAGCAGAAGGGCAGCTTGGTCCAGCAGGAGCAAAGCGGTGACTCCGACTAAAATGCGCCGCCGGGTGCGGGCAGAACTGCGGCGATACCACAGGGCCGCCCCCACGATAAAGGCAAGCGAAATGGCCAGCTCCATGAGGTGGACCGTGCCATACAGCGGGTAGCATCGGTAATCGGCCCCGTATTCGGCGTGGGTGATGTCGTAGGATTTCCAGAAATCGTTCATCTTCTTTTCCTCCTTGTCCAGCTTATGATACCGCGTTTGGCCTCAGACGGAAAGAGTTTTGAAGGAAAATCCCGAAAACAGGTGCAATAGGGTGAGTTTTGTGGTATCCTTACAAATGTGAAATTATCTGCCGCAAACCGCGGCATCACGACAAATTAAGAAAGAGGGAATTTTTATATGTTAGAAACCGGAATCCGCGGCAAGCAGAGCGTCGCCGTCACCCCCGAGAACACCGCCAAGACCATGGGCAGCGGCACGCTGAACGTCTTCGCCACCCCCGCACTGGTGGCGCTGGCCGAAAAGACCTGCTGGATGAGCGTCGCCGACGCTCTGGACGAGGGCTGCGGCTCTGTGGGCACCAAGCTGGAGCTGGAGCACACCGCCCCCACCCCCGTGGGCATGACCGTCACCTGCGAGAGCGAGCTGACCGCTGTGGAAGGCCGCAAGCTGGTGTTCAAAGTCTCCCTGTACGACGAGAAAGGCCCCGTGGGCGGCGGCGTCCACGAGCGCTTTGTGGTCAACGACGCAAAGTTTGCCGCCAAGGCCGAGAGCAAGAGGGGCTAAGACTCTTTTTTCTCGGCGAGCTCGATGGGCGGCGGGTCGGCAGCCAGCAGCTGCTGCTCGGCCCGGGCCTGAGCTTCCTGCAAAAGCCGTGCCGCCTGTTCGCTGGCACGGAACAGCTCTAAATACATCGCTTTATAGTCCGGCGCAGCCAACACCCCCCTTCCGTGTCCCATCACGTTAGAAGCTGTTTTTGTAAGCAGAGTGCATCGAACGACGAGAATTTTTGCTCGCAGACAAGGCGATTTTCCGCAGCGATCCTGAGCGGATTGCAAGGGAAAGCAACGCAGTATGCGGGCAAAAAGGCCGTTCGGGCGGTGTGCAATGCTTATGAAAACGGCTTCTAAAGGGTTAGTCTGCCCGGCAGGCTGCAAAAAAATCACCTGAGGATTTTATCATGAAAAAAACCAATCTCTCGTGGGTGGGTGCGTTGTTAGTGTTTGCCCTGCTGCTGTGGTGTACCGCCGCAACGCCCGGCAAGATCGACGACCCTTCCACCTACACCTGCGCCGTGTACAGCTCGGCGCTGTCCCTGCTGCCCCCTGTGGTGGCCATCGTGCTGGCCCTGAACACCAAAGAGGTCTACACCTCGCTGCTGGTGGGCATCGCCACCGGCGCACTGCTCTACGCCAACGGCAACCTTGAGCTGGCGCTGACCACCCTCTTCTTCAACGAAGACGGCGGCATGGTGTCCAAGCTGTCCGATTCCAGCAACGTCGGCATCCTCGTCTTTCTGGTGATGCTGGGCATTCTGGTGGCCCTGATGAACAAGGCCGGCGGCAGCGCCGCCTTTGGCCGCTGGGCCTCCACCCACATCCACACCCGGGCGGGCGCGCAGTTCGCCACCCTGCTGCTGGGCATCCTCATCTTTGTGGACGACTACTTCAACTGCCTGACCGTCGGCTCCGTCATGCGCCCGGTCACTGACCGGCAGAAGGTCTCCCGCGCAAAGCTGGCCTACCTCATCGACGCCACCGCAGCACCCGTCTGCATCATCGCGCCGGTGTCCAGCTGGGCCGCCGCCGTCACGTCCTCTGTGCCGGATGGCTCGGGCATCAACGGCTTTACCATGTTCCTGCGCACCATCCCTTATAACTACTACGCCATCCTCACCATGGTAATGAGCCTCTTCCTCATCTTCAGCGGCCTCGACTACGGCCCCATGAAAAAGCACGAGGATAACGCCCTGCTGGGCGACCTCTTCACCACCGACGACCGCCCCTACGGCGACGACGTGGACGACGGCAGCGACACCCGCGGCCATGTGGTGGACCTCATCGCGCCGGTGCTGGTGCTCATCGCGGCCTGCATCTTCGGCATGGTGTACACCGGCGGCTTCTTTGAGGGCGTGGACTTCATCACTGCCTTCGCAGATTGCAGCGCCTCTGTGGGCCTCGTGATGGGCAGCGCCATCGCCCTGATGTTCACCTTCGTGTTTTACCGGGTGCGGGGCGTCATGACCTTTCAGGACTTCGCCGCCTGCATCCCCGAGGGCTTCAAGGCCATGGTCAGCCCCATGCTCATCCTGACGCTGGCATGGACGCTTTCCGGCATGACCGGCCTGCTGGGCGCAAAATACTACGTCGCAAGCCTGCTCAGCGGCTCTGCGGCGGCTCTGCAGTACCTGCTGCCCATCATCATCTTTGTGGTGGCGGTCTTCCTCGCCTTTGCCACCGGCACGTCCTGGGGTACCTTCTCGATTCTGGTCCCCATCGTCTGCCATGCGTTCCCGGAGGGTGAGATGCTGGTGGTCTCCATCGCCGCCTGCCTGTCCGGCGCGGTCTGCGGCGACCACTGCTCGCCCATCTCCGACACCACCATCATGGCCTCTGCCGGCGCGCACTGCAGCCACGTGAACCATGTCTCCACCCAGCTGCCCTACGCCATGACCGCCGCCGCCGTTTCGGCGGGCTGCTATCTGCTCTGCGGTGCAGCGCAGGCCGTCCTCGGCGATGCCGTCAACACCCTGACCTCCTTCGTGCTGCTGGCCTGTGCCATCGCCATCGAACTCGTCGTGCTCAGCATCGTCAGGGCGCGGATGGGCCATACTGGGAAGGAAGAGGTCACAAAATCTTAACGGAATCGTAGATTTTTGTCTTCCCCTCCGGCGCAAATCATGGTATACTTATCAAAAGAGTAAATTTTTTGAGCTATTTGCTCACTGGAGGAAAACCCCATGCTGGAAGAAGTCTTTCAGGACGTCTATACAAAATTCAAGCTGCATTTTTATCAGAATGTATTTCAGCGCTTTGCCACCCGCGAAGCCACGCTGACTACGGTGGAGTCCTTCTGCATGGAGGGCATCATGGCGATGGGGGAGCCCACCATTGCGGAGTTTTCCCGCATGATGGGCATCTCCACCCCCAACGCGGCCTATAAAATCGGCAGCCTCGTCAAAAAGGGCTATGTGGAGAAGATCCAGTCCACCACCGACCGCCGCGAATACTTCCTGCGCCCCACCCAGAAATACATCGATTACTACAGCATCAGCTATTCTTACCTGCACACGGTCATCGAGCGTGTGCGCAAGCGCTTCCCGGCGGAGGACTGCGACAAGATGGAGCAGATGCTCTCGGTCATCAGCACCGAGCTGATGCCGGAGCTGGATATGCTGGCCAAGTGCCGCCACCCCGAAGCTCCTGAATCGGAAGAATAAAATACAGCACGACGAAAGCCCCCGGCAGCGCCGGGGGCTTTCTCCTTATCCTATAAAAGCGAAGCGCGTAAAAGCGAAGCGCGGCCGCCCCGCCAGAACGGGACAGCCGCAGCTTGATGGGAATGTAAAAGACAGAGCTTGTCTGGATGTCGGGGGTTATGCGTTCTCCTTCGCGGCGTTTGCAGCGGTGCGCTTGTTGATCTTGCTCTGGTTGTAGACAGAGTAGACGATGGCCAGGATCGCCACGCCTGCAAAGACCATTGCGATGGGAGAAGTGGTGATGGCGAAGAAGTTGCCGCGCCGGATGTTCATGTAGCGCACGAAGTTCTTCTCGCACATGGGTCCCAGAATGAGGGCCAGCAGGCCGGTCTGCGGGCTGTTTTTATTTCCTGTGAAATCATACCTTCCCGGCACCCTTGTCCAGTATCTTGTCGAAGCGGGAGAAGAAGGTGATGGCTGTAATGGTCGCTGCCAGAATATCACTGACCGGCTCGGCGAGAAAGACGCCGAGGCACTTATCTGCCGTGAAGCAGGGCAGGATAAAAATCAGCGGAATCAGCAGGATGATCTTCCGCAGACAGGCCAGCAGGAGGCTGACTTTGGCCTGGCCCAGCGCCATAAAGCTCTGCTGGCAGGCGATCTGAACGCCCATGGCGAGGATGCCCGCCATGTAGATGCGCATGGCCCATGTGGTGTATTCGATGAGGGCGGCATCCGAGGTAAAGATGCCCGCCACCACGCCGGGGGCCAGCATCATGAGCAGCCAGAACAGGGTGGTATAGCCGAAGCAGAGGGTGAGCTGGAAGCGGAACGCCTCCTTGACGCGGGGCTTTTTGCCTGCGCCGAAGTTGAAGCTCATGACCGGCTGGCCGCCCTGACAGATGCCCTGAATCGGCATGGTACAGAGCTGGGACACGCTGGTGATGACGGTCATCGCGCCCACGGCCACATCGCCGCCGTAGCGGGCGAGGCTGGAGCTGAAACTGATGGAGAGCAGACTCTCCGTCGAGAGCATGACGAAGGACGAGATGCCCAGCCCCAGCACCGGCAGGATGATGTTCCGCTCCACTTTGAGGTTTTCTTTCCGCAGCTTGAGGATGGTCTTGGGGCCGGTGAGGAACTTCAATATCCAGCAGGCACCCACGGCCTGACTGAGCACCGTCGCCACTGCCGCACCCCGGACGCCCCAGCCAAGACCAAAAATCAGGATCGGGTCGAGGATGATGTTGATGACTGCGCCGATGACCGTCGTGAGCATACTGATCTTCGCAAAGCCCTGGGTCGTGATGAAGGGGTTCATGCCCATGACCAGCAGCACGAACACCGAGCCGAGGATGTAGATGCGGCCATAGGCCACCGCATAGGGGAGAGTGGCGTCACTGGCACCGAAGAGCCGCAGCAGGGCGGGCGCACCGGCATAGAAGCCCGCCGTCAGCACCACAGCGAAAAACAGCAGCACGGTAAAGCTGTTGCCGATGATTTTTTCGGCCTCGTTTTTATTGTCCTGTCCCAGCGCGATGGCCGTGCGGGGCGCACCGCCCGCGCCGATGAGCATGGCGAAGGCGTTCAGGAGCATAAGGATCGGCGCAAACAGGCCCACGCCCGTCAGCGCCGCCGCGCCGATGCCCTCGATGTGGCCGATGTAAATGCGGTCTACGATGTTATAGAGCAGATTGACCACCTGCGCCACCACGGCGGGTATCATCAGCTGCAAAAGCAGGGGCTTGACCGGCCCGCTGCCCATATCCTGTCGATTCTGTGCCATAGGTTCTCCTTTGAGTGCATACTTCAAATTTGAAATAAATATAGCACGCCCCGCTCTGCCTGTCAAGCACAAGGGAAAGGGCTTTTTGTATTTCCAGTTGACGGAAAGGTGGGATTTTGCTATAATAATTAAGCTGTATTGTGAATATGGAGCATTACTCAAGTGGTCGTAAGAGGTCGCACTCGAAATGCGATAGGCCGGGAGACCGGTGCCAGGGTTCGACTCCCTGATGCTCCGCCAAATCGAATGGACAGATGAATTTTATTCGTCTGTCCATTCGATTTGCCGGAACATCGCCCGTCCACCCTGTCTTGTGGGCGTATGGCATCATGCTGACGCATTGCCATAGCCCAGCCCCTCCAGCATCGCCTGTGCAGACGAGAGCTTGGAAGCGTAATCGAGGTGGGCGTAAATATTGGCGGTGGTGGAGAAGTCGCTGTGACCCAGCCATTCCTGAATCTGCTTCATGGGAACGCCGTTTGCCAGAAGAAGGCTGGCGCAGCTATGACGCAGGTCATGAAAGCGGATAGGACGCAGACCGTTTTTCTCCAACAGCTTCGGGAACTGCTCGGAAACGTAGTTGGGGCGGATGATGTTCCCGATCTCGTCCACACACAGATAGCCCAGATAATCCCGGTTGTAGCTTTTACCGCACAGGCGGCGGTAGGTTTCCTGCTGACCTTTCAGCATCAGCAGGCGGTCACGGATGGGCGGCACAAGAGGCAGCGTCCGCAGGCTGGACTTCGTTTTTGCACGGTCTGCCTGTACCAGAACCTTTTTGCCGTCGATGGATGCCTGCGTAACGATGTGCTTGATCTCCAGAGTGTTTTCCTCAAAGTCGATCGCATCCCACTTCAGCCCCAGCACCTCGCTGCGGCGCAGGCCGTAGAAGGATGCCAGCAGAACCGGGATCTCCAGCTTGGTGCCCTCTGCGACCTCCGTCAAAGCATGGATCTCTTCGGCACTGTAATAGCTGCCCTTGAACGCATTCTTCTTCGGACGCTCGACCTTATCTGCCGGATTGGTGGGGATCAGGTCGATCTTGACCGCATACTTCAATGCCTTGTGGATGTTTGCATGGTAATGGATCACCGAATTTGCCTTGACCCGTTCAAGCTGTTTGGTATAGAAATCCTGCAAATCGGTGGCTTTCAGGTCTACCAGCTTGATGCCGCGCTTGCGGAAATAGGGAGCGATGATGCGCTCCACCATTCCTTGATAGCTGGCATAGGTCGTGATTTGGACAGAGCTTTTCGTGACTTCCAGCCATTTCAGCATGAAGTCCGAAAAGAGAATGTCATCGTCCAAGCGGATCTCCGCAGGTGCGGTGGGAACCATGAAGTTCCTCCGACGTTCCAGCAAAAGAGCTTCGGCTTTCTTCTTGTTCCTCTTGACGGACAGACCGGTGGCTTCCCACTTGGTCTTTCGCTTTCCGTCTGCGTCCTTGTAACTCAGAACGATGTAGTAGAAGTCGTTTTTTTCTTGCAGATGCCCTGCTACCATAATGTTTCCTCCTGTCTTTGCATCCACCTGAATATGTAACTTCTGCCGCTGACACCATCAGTGTACCCAACGGCAGGAGAGAATGCAAGGATGTCACGCCCGGATGGTGTGACCGGGTGCGAATCCGATAAGATAAGTCAAAAGATGTGCCTTGGGGATGCGGTAGGAGCGTCCGACCTTCAAATGCTGGATGCTCCCCTTTTTCAAAAGCGCATACCCGGTTTTTGTGCTGACGCTCAATATCTCGCACATCTGGTCGATGTTCAGCACATCCGGGTAATCCCGGAGCATCACACGGTACGCATCACGGGGATTCAAAGTTTCTTCGCCCAAACAGATCCCCCCTTTCTATAATGGAGTGTACCGCTCCGTCTTGCGGTCAGGCTCTTCCTGAATCAAAGTGCAGGCTGCGATCTCGCTCATTCCTGTCC
>OGEC01000362.1_pt1 | contig 37518 bp, 21 predicted proteins | sample 1570551 | NCBI WGS metagenome assembly OGEC01 (sample SAMEA2582127, study PRJEB24529) | metagenome | biome: Human gut stool | place: China | collected 2011 | reverse complement strand
CGATGATGTTACCTGCTTTGCAAGCTTCGCCACCAAATATCTTAACGCCTAATCTCTTGCTCTGTGATTCGCGGCCGTTCTTAGAACTACCGACACCTTTTTTATGTGCCATTTCTTCTTACTGTTTTAATTGATTAAGCTACTACTTCTGTAATTGTTAACTCTGTGAATTGTTGACGGTGACCGTTCAACTTACGATAACCTTTTCTTCTTTTCTTGTGGAAAACAAGAACTTTATCGCCTTTTACCATGTTTGATACGACCTGGCAAACAACCTTTGCACCCTCTACTGTGGGAGCACCTACGGTGATGTTGCCGTCTTTGTCTACCAAAAGAACCTTGTCAAACTCTACTGTTGCACCGTTTTCTGCATTCTGGATGTGGTGTACAAACAGCTTTTTGCCAGCTTCTGCTTTGAATTGCTGACCGTTGATTTCTACAATTGCGTACATTTCTTATATATAATGTATAAGTTAGCTCCGTCGGGTGGTCTCTAATCACTTAGAAAGCACTTGGTCGAACCCGGTGCGGAATAATCGGGCACAAAAGTACTCTTTTTATTCTAAATAGACAAATGTTCTTTTGCTTTTTTGTTCTTTTAATGCAGATTGTACTTTTAGATTATTGGAGAAAAACTGTTTCATCAAGGAGAAACAGTCCGTGTAGGGATGGTTTCTGTTACAAAATGAATTTCAGAACATAGATACCGGCCAGCATCAGCGCCATTACAAGACACGCGAATATGACGAGTAGCACAAGACTGTAAGTCAGCATGAGGATAGTGCGCCAAAAGCTTCTCCACCAGGTGCAGCGGTACAATTGTTTGTAATCCCAACAGAATAGGACGAAAATAAGCCATAAAGGCAGCTCATACAAATCGTCTACCTTTGCGTACCCGTTGAAAGGCAGCACGATGATGCTCAGCAGGAGTATCTGGCAAGCTATGTAGGCTTGTATGAACACATGCTCCGTGGTATTGTAGTTTAACTTATATTTCCGGCGTCGGAAGGCAAGTTGGGTGGCAAGTGCAAACAAAGGCAGTGTGGCAATGATGCGGAATGCCTTGTTTCCGTGTCCCCAGCTCTTCATCAGATTCCATACTTTCATTAGGAAAGGAGAGTTCTGGAAGACTTTTTCCAGTCTGTCTCCCACTTCCGAGGTGTCGTTTACAAATTCATCGATGAGGTCGCCATCATCGCTGTTCTGTTCGGATACCTGTGTGGCAGAAGTGGAGTCGTTCTTCTCTTCCAGTTTGTTCAAGCTTTTCTCCAGGCTTTTTATAGTGATGGCGAGGGCTCGCTTTTCCTCTTTGCTATAGGTTTTCTCCATCTTTTTGGTAAGCTTCTCTTTAGCGGCAATGATTTCTTCTTTGTCTGTCTGCTCTGTCTTTTCCGTCTTTTCTTTTTTGCTCAGAGCTTCCGGGTCTACCAGTTGTACAGCCATGATATAAAGGGCTGCAAGAATGAAGAGTGTCTGGAACGGGCGAAAATACTCTACACGCTTACCGCCGATGAAGTCTCTAATCATGTATCCCGGACGGTAGAGGAGTTCCAGAAGGGTACGTCCAAAGCCATTATCTATATTGAAGAAGCCTCCGGCAATGTTTTTAAGCGCGTTGCTCAACCGATAGCGTGGAGTGTTACGGCTTTGTCCGCAACGGTTACAGTAGTTGCCGGTATAGGTGGTGCCACAATTCAGGCAGGTGCAGGTTTCGTTGCCAGCGGGAGGAGTTTTTCTCCCTTGTATCAGCTTGATGTGAAATGCGCGTAAGCGTACTGCGCAGGGGTGCCACCATGAGTCGATGAAAGTTTTTGCTTTGTTGGGTAGTATCCTTCTTTTTTGGAGGATACCCCACAATGTCAGTATGAAAACAACCGGGAAGAAGTTGCTGTCGTCGGTCATGTCCAGCTCTTCAATAGCCAGCCAGAAGAGTGTCACTAGAAGGAGGATTTGCCAGACGCTTATCCTTTTCTGTTTCCGGGGAGAAGTGGCATGCGCGTTTTCCGGCCGGATGGGATTTTCAATCTTGAATATGGAAGGATACTCCTCCTGAACTGCCAGCAGTTCTTCCAAGGTGTTCATTATTTTCCGGTGTGGGTACTTCTCCAATTCTTTGGCAGTGGTTACTCCGTGGGTGACTCCAGCAAAGTCTACTCCGGCCGCTTGGGCTGTTTCCGCATCTACCGTGCTGTCGCCTATATAGAGGGTCTCGGCTTTGCTGACATGTAGCCGCTTAATGGCAAGGAGTAGCCCTTCGGGAGATGGCTTGGCGGCTTTCACGTCTTCACCACCCACGATGATGTCCATAAAATCTTCAGGAAAATGCTGGTCGAGGAGTTCCTTGATGCGGAATCGGTATTTGGTCGAGATGATTCCGATGCGGGCGCCGGAGTCCTTCAGTGCAGTCAGTACGGACTTGGTTTCCAGGAAAAGCACCGTGTTGACAGTCATATGCGTATCGGCCTCTTTTCGGTATTCTGCCTTGAATCCTGCCAGTTGTCCGGCATCTGTCACGCCGGTGAGGATGGAAAAAGAGTCTTCCAGAGTCTTGCCGATAGTACGTTTGATGTCGTCATCCGTCACCTCTGTATATCCGTGACGGGTCAGTACGTTGCGGAAACAAGTGACGATTCCGCGGGAAGAATCAGCAAGCGTATAATCAAAGTCGAAAAGATAGGTCGTGTAATTCATTGTGACTTTTTGTGACAAAGATAGTGTAAAGTATATTTTTACAAAATAAAAAAGAGGATTAATCGGAATTTTGTATTACTTTTGTTTGCATGAATTCTGTAGAAAAGTGACAAGATGTGTAAGTGTTTTATCCGGTTAGGTTGTTATACTATACACGTTAACCCTATAATGTTATGAATTTGATAAAATCTTGTTGTTTGTTTGTGGTCTTTTCATCCTTTCTGGCATGCACCTCGCAGGTGTCGGATGTGAAGAGTGTGTCTTATACAGAGTTTGTGAATCCCTTTATCGGTACAGATTTTACTGGAAACACCTATCCGGGTGCCCAGGCGCCGTTTGGCATGGTGCAGCTCAGTCCTGACAACGGACTGCCGGGCTGGGACCGTATTTCCGGATATTTTTATCCGGACAGTACCATTGCAGGCTTCAGCCATACCCATCTCTCCGGAACCGGCGCTGGTGACTTGTATGACATCTCTTTTATGCCGGTGACATTGCCTTATAAGGAGGCGGAAGCTCCGCTCGGCATTCACTCTTTGTTCTCTCATTCGGAAGAGTCGGCAAGCGCTGGATATTATCAGGTGCGTCTGAAAGATTATAATATAAATGTAGAGTTGACGGCCACCGAGCGTTGTGGCATTCAGCGGTATACTTTCCCAAAAGCCGATGCTGCCGTTTTCCTGAATTTGCGGAAAGCCATGAATTGGGATTTTACCAATGATTCTCACATAGAAGCCGTCGATTCGGTAACGGTGCAAGGTTACCGTTACTCTGACGGTTGGGCACGCGACCAGCGCCTCTACTTCCGTACACGTTTCTCCAAACCGTTTGCTGCGATGCAGCTCGATACAGCTGCCATAGAGAAAGAAGGCAAGCGGATAGGAACATCTGTCATTGCACGATTCGACTTTCAGACTAAGGAAGGAGAACAGATTCTTGTCAGTACTGCCATCTCCGGTGTAAGTATGGAAGGGGCGGCACGTAATCTAGCAGCAGAAGTACCTGATGATGATTTCGACAAATACCTGGCTGCTGTGCAGGATGATTGGAACGAACAATTGTCCCGGATAGAAATAAAATGCGATGACCGCGATGAGAAAGTCAAGTTCTATACAGCTTTATATCATTCGATGATTGCTCCTACCATTTACAGTGATGTGGACGGCGCCTATTACGGTCCCGACAAGCAAGTGCACCGGGTAGAGGGCTGGACAAATTACAGTACTTTCTCCTTGTGGGACACTTACCGTGCGGCTCATCCTCTCTATACTTTTATTGAGCCGGAACGGGTGAATGATATGGTGAAGTCCTTCCTCGCCTTCTTCGAACAGAACGGCCGCCTTCCCGTATGGAATTTTCAGGGGGGCGAGACAGATATGATGATAGGTTACCACTCTGTGCCGGTTATTGTAGATGCCTATCTGAAAGGTATTGGGGACTTCGATGCGAAAAAGGCCTTGGAGGCTTGTGTAGCTACTGCCAATATCGATTCCTATCGTGGCATTGGGTTATATAAGAAATATGGCTATGTTCCTTATAATGTGACAGATCAGTATAATTCGGAAAACTGGTCACTTTCTAAAACACTGGAATATGCATATGATGACTATTGTATAGCCCGTATGGCAGAGAAGCTGGGCGATAAGGAGGTTGCGGACGAGTTTTATAAGCGTTCCCGTAATTACCGGAATGTCTACAATCCGGTAAGTTCTTTCATGCAGCCCCGTGATGACAAGGGAGAGTTTATCCGGAACTTCTCGCCGGACGACTATACTCCGCACATCTGCGAGAGCAACGGCTGGCAATACTTCTGGTCTGTGCAGCAGGATATTGACGGTTTGATAGTTTTGACCGGAGGTAAGGAACGGTTTGCCCAGAAGCTGGACAGTATGTTTACTTACAATCCTTCTGCAGATGATGAGTTGCCTATTTTCAGCACCGGGATGATTGGCCAGTATGCGCATGGAAATGAGCCTAGCCATCACGTCATCTATCTGTTCAATGCTGTGGATCAACCTTGGAAAACCCAGAAATATGCAGCCCGGGTGATGCGTGAACTCTACCTGAACACTCCTGCCGGTTTGTGCGGCAACGAGGATTGCGGACAGATGTCCGCCTGGTATGTGTTCAGTGCGATGGGCTTTTATCCGGTAGACCCGGTTGGTGGAAAATATGAAATCGGTACCCCCCTATATCCGGAAATGAAGATGCACCTGCCCGGTGGAAAGACCTTTACGGTACTGGCGCCGGCGGTGAGCAAGGAAAATTGCTACATTCAATCTGTCAAACTCAACGGTAAGAACTATGACAAAAGTTATATTACGCATGAACAGATAATGGATGGAAGTGTTTTCGAATTTGAAATGGGGGATAAGCCAGGTCAGGCATGGTACAGTCCCCGATAACCGGCTAACATATGAATGAACATTTCGACTTGACATATAAATCCCTTTTCCGCAGGTATTATACCAACCTGCTGTTCTATGCCACACGCATTGTGGGGGAAGAAGATGCGGAAGATGTGGTACAGGATGTTTTCGTGGAGCTGTGGAAGCGGAAAGATACCATGAAGGTGGGAGAGCAGATTCAGGCTTTTCTGTATAGGGCGGTGTATACCCGTGCCTTGAACGTTCTGAAGCATCGGGACATTGTGAGTGGCTATGAGGCTGTCATGCTCGAAATCCATAAAAAGAGGGTTGAGTTCTATCAACCTGACAGCAATGATGTGGTGAAACGGATAGAGGATGCCGAACTCAGGAGGAAGCTGTCCGATGCCATCAATGAATTGCCGGACAAGTGCCGGATGGTATTCAAACTCAGCTATCTGCATGATATGAAGAATAAGGAGATAGCTGATACAATGGGAGTGTCATTGCGTACGGTGGAGGCCCACATGTACAAAGCTTTGAAGTTGCTGCGTGATAAACTGGGGTATCTGAACCTGATGTTGGCTCTGTTTTTCATCGGGAAAGTAAGTGTTTTTGCGAGCAGCGTTGTTTTATTATCATAATGAAGGAAAGAATGAATAAGTTGAATGAGGAGATATTGGCCAAGTTCCTTATGGGTGAATGTACGGAAGATGAACTTCGTGAGGTGAACGCCTGGCTGGAAGAGTCGGGTGAGAATGCACGCGAATTGTTCAGGCTGGAGGAGATTTACCACTTGGGGAGACTGGGGGATACTTCGAATACACAAGACATAGAAAAGGCCGAAAAGCGATTGTTTAAAAGGCTGGAACAAGAGAAGACGAAACAATACAAGGTACGGAGGATGGTTGGGTGGATACGGTATGCGGCCGTATTTGTGGGCTTCTTCCTTTTGGGTACTTTCGGCTATCTTTTTTATCAGACTTATAGCCAGCCGGAAACATTACTGGCTGTCACCACTCATGATAAGATTAAGGAACTGAAACTGCCGGATGGAACCAAAGTCTGGCTGAATAAAAACACTACCCTGAAATATCCACATGAGTTTGCAGGGAAGGGAAGAAAGGTTTATCTGGAAGGAGAAGGATATTTTGAGGTGATGAGGAATCCGGAAAAACCGTTTGTCGTACAGAGTGAGGTCATGCAGGTCAGAGTATTGGGAACTGTTTTCAACCTCAAGTCTGACAAGGCTAAGATGTCTGCAGTAGCTACCCTTTTGAAAGGCGAAGTAGAGGTGAAAGGTAATCATGGCGAGGGTATGATTATCCTTGCCCCCGGACAGAAAGCCGAGCTGAACGGAATGACTAGGCGTCTGGTGGTGAAGCAGGTGGATACGGGAATCGAAAACTGGCACAATAATGAGTTTGTCTTTGAGAAGGCTGACCTATACACCATTGCGCGTACATTGGAGAATTCGTATGGGGTGAGGGTAATTCTGGCACCGAACATAGATGTAAGCAAGACTTACTCGGGTACACTGAAGAAAAAAGAGAGTGTAGGGGCTGTGCTGAATCTGATAAAGAATGCCATTCCATTGGAGTATAAAATTGTGGGGAACAGTGTTTTCCTCTCCTCAATGAAGTAGGAAGGCCGCACAAATTCGAGATATGACGAGAAGAATTTATTTAATACTAACAACTTTCTAATATTATGCGAAAATTAATCCTATTGTTTTTTTTGTGAGCAGTGCTTTATGGCTGCATGCCAAAGACTTTACCCGGTATGTCAGTCCTCTTGTCGGCACGCAGTCTACTTTCGAGCTTTCCACCGGTAATACCTATCCTGCGATCGCACGTCCCTGGGGTATGAACTTCTGGACTCCTCAGACGGGTAAGATGGGTGACGGCTGGCAATACGTCTATACAGCGAACAAGATCCGTGGTTTCAAGCAGACACACCAGCCCAGTCCCTGGATTAACGACTACGGGCAGTTCTCCATCATGCCGGTGGTTGGCAAACCCGAGTTTGATGAAGAGAAGCGTGCAAGCTGGTTCTCCCACAAGGGTGAAGTAGCACTTCCTCATTATTATAAGGTATATCTTGCCGAACACGATGTGGTTACCGAGTTCACCCCTACCGACCGTGCCGTATTGTTCCGTTTCACTTTCCCTGAAAATGATCATTCATACATTGTTGTCGATGCCTTTGACAAGGGCTCTTATGTGAAGATACTTCCGGAACAGAATCGTATTATCGGTTATACTACCCGTAACAGCGGCGGTGTTCCCGAGAACTTCAAGAACTATTTCGTGATAGAGTTCGACAAGCCTTTTACTTATAAGGCGTCTGTAGCCGATGGCGTCTTGACCGAGAATAAGGTTGAGCAGGAAGCCGGACATGCCGGTGCTGTTATCGGTTTCAAAACCCGTAAGGGTGAAGTGGTACATGCCCGTGTAGCCTCTTCTTTCATCGGTTTTGAGCAGGCTGACCGTAACTTGAAGGAGCTTGGCAATGACAATTTGGAAACACTGGTTCAGAAAGGTCAGGATGCCTGGAACAAGGTGCTGGGCCGTATTGATGTGGAAGGCGGAACCCTTGACCAGTACCGTACTTTCTACTCATGTTTGTATCGTTCCTTGTTGTTCCCGCGTGCATTCTATGAACTGGATGAGGCGGGAAATCCGATTCATTACAGTCCCTACAATGGGCAAGTGTTGCCCGGCTATATGTATACGGATACCGGTTTCTGGGACACTTTCCGCTGTCTTTTCCCATTCCTCAACCTGATGTATCCGTCGGTGAACAGGCAGATTCAGGAAGGTCTTGTCAACACCTATAAGGAAAGCGGTTTCTTCCCCGAATGGGCAAGTCCGGGTCACCGTGGCTGTATGATTGGCAACAACTCTGCTTCCGTACTGGCAGATGCCTATCTGAAAGGTGTGAAGGTGGAGGATGTGCAGACGTTGTACGAAGGTCTCATCAACGGTACAAAGAATGTCCATCCCGAGGTCTCTTCTACGGGTCGCCTCGGCTATGAGTATTACAACAAGCTTGGTTATGTTCCCTACGATGTGAAAATCAACGAGAACACTGCCCGTACTTTGGAGTATGCTTATAATGACTGGTGCATCTACCGCATGGCAAAAGAACTGAACCGTCCGAAGAAGGAGCAGAAACTCTTTGCGGAACGTGCCATGAACTATAGGAATGTATTTGATAAGGAAAGCAAGCTGATGCGTGGTCGTAATCAAGACGGCCAGTTCCAGTCTCCTTTCTCTCCTTTGAAGTGGGGTGACGCCTTTACTGAAGGTAACAGCTGGCACTATTCCTGGTCTGTATTCCACGACCCTCAAGGTCTGATAGACCTGATGGGTGGAAAAGAGTCTTTCGTAGAGATGCTTGACTCTGTATTTATTGTCCCGCCCTTGTTCGATGACAGCTACTACGGCCAGGTAATCCATGAAATCCGTGAGATGACAGTGATGAATATGGGTAACTATGCCCATGGCAACCAGCCCATCCAGCACATGATTTACCTTTATAACTACGCCGGGGAACCTTGGAAGGCCCAATATTGGCTTCGTCAGGTAATGAACCGCATGTATACTGCCGGTCCCGACGGTTATTGCGGTGACGAGGACAACGGTCAGACTTCCGCGTGGTATGTCTTCTCTGCACTTGGTTTCTATCCGGTTTGCCCTGGTACGGACGAGTATGTATTGGGCGCCCCTCTGTTCCGTAAGGCTACCCTCCATTTCGAGAACGGTAAGTCCCTGACAATTGACGCTCCGGATAACTCACCGGAGAACATGTATATCGAGTCTCTCAAGGTGAACGGCGTGGATTATTCCAGGAATTATCTGACGCATGGCGATTTGCTGAATGGCGGTACCTTGAGGTTTGATATGGGCAGCCAGCCTAATATGAAGAGAGGTACGCAGCCGGAAGATTATCCTTATTCTTTCTCGAATGAACTGAAGAAGTAAAGAATAGTAATAATATAGTAAGAAAAGGGTTGCCTCGAAAATAAGTTGATATATCATTTTGTTATTTACTATCTGTATTATAGGTGTTTTTCTTGAATCAGGTGGAAATAATTATTTACTTCGTTAGTAATATTGAGCAAAATGATATATCAACTTGTTTTCGGGGTAACTCTTTTTTTTAGGATTAATGATAAAAAAGATACTTTTTCAGTAAGTGTATTTTCATTGTCTGTTGTTTTATATAGGAATGCGAGAGAATGAATCTCTCGAAGTAATTTATTGTATAACCTATAAATTGTGTTTATGAAAGACAATTATGCTTTTCGGAGTTCGACGTTCATGCGGGCTTTATTAGTTTTGTTGTTCATGGCAGTTTCTATCCAGTGGGGCTTTGCCCAGTTAAACCTGAATGTGTCTCGCGGTACATTGGGGACAGTCATTGAACAAATCAAGTCTCAATCCAAGTATCAATTTTTTTATGACGACAAGCTGGCTGCGCTGTCAGTAGAAAACGTTAAAGTGAACAATGTATCCATTGAAGATGCTTTGAATGTTATTCTCAAGGGGAAGAACATTTCGTATAAAGTGGAGGACAACATCGTTTATCTTTCAGAAAAGACCGCTACTTCACAAGAAGGTAAGCAACAGGGGAAAGAGCGGACTATTACCGGAGTCGTATCAGATGATATGGGGCCTCTGATTGGTGTGAACGTATTGGTAAAAGGTACCAGCAATGGTTGTATTACAGACCTGGACGGTAACTTTACGTTGACCACTACAGAAGCGAATCCGGTACTTGTATTCTCTTATATCGGTTATAAGTCGCAGGAAATTTCGGCGACCGGTTCAGCTTCCATTAATGTACTGATGCAGAATGACACGCAGATGATTGAAGAAGTGGTGGTCACTGCCCTCGGTATCAAGCGATCGGAAAAGGCATTGTCCTACAATGTACAGCAGGTGAATACGGATGCCATTACTTCCAATAAAGACGCCAACTTTGTAAATTCATTGAGTGGCAAGGTAGCGGGTGTGAATATCAATGCTTCTTCATCCGGTGTGGGTGGCGTATCAAAGGTAGTGATGCGTGGTACGAAATCCATCATGCAGTCTTCCAATGCACTTTATGTTATTGACGGTGTGCCTATTTTCTCCGGACGTGGTACTGCCGGAGGTAAGGAGTTCGACTCTCAGGGTTCTTCAGAACCGATTGCCGACATCAACCCGGAAGACATCGAGTCTATGTCAGTCTTGACCGGTGCTGCCGCTGCCGCCTTGTATGGTTCGGAAGCTGCCAACGGTGCCATTGTCATTACTACAAAGAAAGGTAAAGAAGGTAAGGTGAGCCTTACTGTCAGCAGCAATACCGAATTCACCAATCCGTTTGTGATGCCGAGCTTCCAAAACCGTTACGGTACGGGAACCGGTGGTGTGATGAGTACTTCAGGAGCCATGAGCTGGGGAGCACCTTTGTCTGCTGCCAATAATTACAATTACAGCCCGAAAGATGATTATTTCCAGACGGGTATTATAGGTACGGAAAGTATTTCTTTGTCAACCGGTACAGAGAAAAATCAGACGTATGCATCGGCTGCTGCAGTAAACTCCAAGGGGATTGTTCCCAACAACAAATACAACCGTTACAACTTCACGGTACGTAACACCACTACTTTCCTGGACGACAAGATGACTCTGGACTTCGGTGCAAGCTATATTCTGCAGAATGACCAGAACATGACGAACCAGGGTACTTACAACAACCCGTTGGTGGGTGCTTATTTGTTCCCGCGCAGCAACGACTGGTCTGATATCAGCATGTATGAGCGCTATGACGCTGCCCGTAAGATTTATACGCAATACTGGCCGGTAGGTGACGAAGGTATGGTAATGCAGAATCCTTATTGGATTAACTACCGCAATCTGCGCCAGAACAAGAAGGACCGCTATATGCTGAATGCCGGTTTGAGCTATAAGATTCTGGACTGGCTGACTGTTTCAGGACGTGTACGTTTGGATAACTCCAACAATGATTATACAGAAAAGTTCTATGCTTCTACCAATACACAGCTCACCGAGAGCTCTTCACGAGGTCTTTATGGTATTACCAAGATGCAGGACAAACAGTTGTATGCAGACTTCCTGGTGAGTATCAACAAATATTTCGGTGAAGATTGGTCACTCCAGGCCAACGTTGGTGGTTCATTCTCCGATATACGTTCGGATGCAATGAAAACACGTGGTCCGATTGCTGATGGTGGCGATGCCTTCAGCGGCGAACCGGTAGGTTTGACCAACTACTTTGCCATCCAGAACCTGAGTGCCAGCAAGACACAGCGTTTGCAGGAAGGATGGCGTGAACAGACCCAGTCTCTCTTCGCTTCGGCTGAGCTTGGTTACAAGAACACTTACTTCTTGACGCTGACCGGACGTAACGACTGGCCTTCACAGCTGGCAGGTCCCAACTCCAACAGCAAATCATTCTTCTATCCTTCAGTCGGTGGTTCTGTTGTACTGTCTGAGCTAATGCCTAACTTGAACAAAGATTATCTTTCTTTTATAAAGGTTCGTGGTTCATGGGCATCTGTTGGTAGTGCTTTCTCCAGATATTTGGCTAATCCTCACTATGAATGGAATTCAAGTTCCGGCCAGTGGAGTATCACGACCCAATATCCGTTGTACAATTTGAAACCTGAACGTACCAATTCTTGGGAAATCGGTTTGAACATGCGTTTCCTCAAGAACTTTGAATTGGACGTGACATATTACAATGCCAAGACTATGAACCAGACATTCAACCCGCAGTTGCCTGTCAGCGGTTGGTCGGCTATGTATATCCAGACTGGTGCCGTACGTAACTCCGGTATTGAGTTGTCGCTGAATTACAAGAATACCTGGAAAGATTTTACATGGGATACCGGTATAACCTTCTCCAGTAACAAGAATAAAATCCTGACTTTGGCAGACAATGCCATCAATCCCGTTACCGGTGAGCTGTTCTCTTTGAGCACGTTGAATATGGGTGGCTTAGGTGATGCCCGCTTCTTGCTGAAAGAAGGTGGGAGCATGGGTGACCTTTACTCACTGCGAGATATGAAACGTGATGCCAATGGACAGATTTTTGTGGACCAAAATGGAACGGTTGCTACGGAAGCCATAACGGACCCGGATAAATACATCAAGTTGGGAAGCGTACTTCCTAAAGGTAATTTGGCTTGGCGTAATAACTTCATTTGGAAGAATTTCACAGCAGGTTTCTTGATTTCAGCCCGTTTGGGTGGTGTGGTTTACTCACGTACACAAGCTATGTTGGACTATTACGGTGTGTCCGAGGCTTCTGCCGATGCACGTGATTTAGGTTACGTGTTGGTGAATGGTAGAGATAAGGTAAACCCCGAAACATGGTACGGTGTAGTAGGTAGCGGCACGTCTGTTCCCCAATACTACACTTATTCTGCTACCAATGTTCGTCTGCAGGAAGTATCTTTGGGTTACACCATCCCCAGAAAGTTGTTGAATGATGTGTGCGATATCAAGGTTTCGTTGGTAGGCCGCAACTTGTGGATGATTTACAGCAAGGCTCCTTTCGATCCCGAAAGTGTAGCTTCTACCGATAACTTTTATCAGGGAATAGACTATTTCATGATGCCGGCTTTGCGTAACATCGGCTTTAGCTTGAGCTTTAAATTTTAATACCAAACGATATGAAAAAGAAAAATATTATAAATAAATTGATTGTTGCTCCGTTGGTTATGGGCTTTATGTCCTGTACCGGCAATTATATGGATATCAACTCCAATCCTTATCAACCGGGTGATTTGACTCCGGATGATTATGCACTGGGTTCTGCCATGAGTAACTTGGCAAGTACGGTTATCTCATCAGATGTCAATACGGCACAGTTTACTGATTGTTTGTTGGGTGGACCGTTGGGAGGTTATTTTGCCGATTCAAATGCCGGCTGGTCCAATACAATATCCAATTTTAATGCTACAAATGACTGGACGCGTGTGTTCTTGATAAGTGACCGTATCATTTCAACACTTTACGGTAACTTGAGCACAGTGAAACAAGTATCGGAGAATACCAATAATCCGGTTCCTTATGCCATTGCTCAAATCATAAAGGTTGCTGCCATGAGTCGCGTGACTGATGCGTATGGTCCTATTCCTTATTCTAAAATCGGTCAGGATGGCAAGATTACCATTCCTTATGATACGCAGGAAGAAGTATATAACGCATTCTTCAAGGAACTGGACGAATCCATCGAGGTGCTGACTGAAAACAGAAATGCGGCGTTGGTTGCTTCTGCAGATTTCGTGTACAGTGGTAATGTACAGAAGTGGGTGAAGTTTGCCAATTCATTGAAACTGCGTTTGGCTATCCGTATTGCCAATGTAAGCCCTGCTAAGGCTAAAGAAATGGCTGAAAGTGCAGTGAATCACGAGTTGGGTCTGATTGAAACAAATGCAGACAATGCTACATGGAAGTATTTCGGTACAATTAGCAATCCGTTGTTTGTGGCAGTACGTTACAATGAAGAAGCTTCAGGTGGTGATACCCATCCTGCTGCCGACATCATCTGCTACATGAACGGTTACAACGACAATCGTCGTGCCAGCTATTTTGAGGAATCAAAATGGCCTGGAGAGACTTATGTAGGATTACGTCGCGGTATCAACCTCAGTAAGATGAAAGAGTATTTCATCAATTATTCGCGTGTGAAGATTTCCTCTTCTGATCCCGTGCTTTGGATGAATGCGGCAGAAGTTGCCTTCTTGCGTGCTGAAGCCACTGCAATCTATGGTTTCAACATGAAAGGAACCGCTGCTGATTTTTATGAACAAGGTGTCCGTCTCTCTTTCGAACAGTGGGGAGCTACCGGTGTAGACAGCTATCTGGCTGATGAAAGCAGTGTACCTGCTCTTTACAAAGATCCCGCCGGTCTTAATACTTATGAAAAGAACCTTTCAGCCATTACTGTCAAGTGGAATGAAGGGGCATCCAAGGAAGAAAAACAGGAACGTATCATTACCCAGAAGTGGATTGCGAATTGGCCGTTAGGTAACGAAGCTTGGGCTGACTATCGCCGTACAGGCTATCCCAAACTGTTGCCTGCAACCAGTGAAGGTAACTTGAGTGGTGGAATTGTTGATAGCGAGAAAGGTGCACGCCGTATGCCTTATCCTTCTGAAGAATATACAAGTAATACTGAAAACGTGCAAGAGGCAGTAAACAGCTATCTGGGTGGACCGGACAACATGGCTACTGACGTATGGTGGGCACGCAAATAATAACAATAAATGCTGAATAATTATGAAATTATATAAGAAATCATTCAAAGGAATCGCGCTGGCAGCTTTTTCCGTATTGGCATTGTCTGCCTGCTCCGACTGGACGGATTCAGAGAGTATTAAACTGAAAGAACCCGGAATCGACGAACAGTCTCCCGAACTGTATGCCAAGTATCTGAAGAACTTGCAGGAATACAAGAATTCTGACCATAAGATTGTATACGGCTGGTTTGATAATAGTGAGAAAGTTCCTTTCAGCCGCGGGCAGCACATGTCGGATGTTCCCGACAGCCTGGACGTAATTATCGCAACTACTCCCGATTTGGCGGAATTCGAATTGGAAGATATTGCAAATGTACATGAGAAGGGAACGAAAGTATTCTATTCCATCAGCTATGACAATATCTTGAAGGAACATACCGACAAGGTGAAAGAAGGAACAGAAACATCTGCATTCTCGGCTTATCTGTCGGCTGAGCTGAACAGACTGATAGCTCTTGAAGCACCTTTCGACGGTATTGTAGCCGAGTATCGTGGTAGCAATCCTATCTACATGTCCGAAGCCGACAAGGCTGAAGCAAAGGCAAATCAGGATACTTTCTTCGGTGTGATATCCAACTGGAAGAGTGCCAATTCAGGTAAGCAACTGGTGTTCCAGGGGTATCCTGCCAACCTGATAGGCCAGTCTGTGCTCTCTTCTTGTGACCATATCATCTTGATTACAAATGATGCCACGGATGTTGCCCAACTGGGGATAGAAGCGCTTCAGGCCTTGATGGCAGACGGTGTTCCGGCTGACCGCTTCATTGTATCGGCATCTACCGTCTCTCTGGATACAACAGATAAGACTACCGGATATTACAATGCTTTGAGAGCTCTGTCGGAAGCTGCTTATTGGGTGACAGAACCGTCTGCAGAGTTTACAAAAGCTGGTCTGGCTATTGAGAACATGCAGAATGATTATTACAATGCTACCAATACCTATCAATACGTGAGAGAAGCTATCAATATTATGAATCCTGCTCCTAAAAAATAAAAGAATATCATGAAACTGAAAAGTATATATTTAGTATCGATGGCATTATTGGCAGGTGTATTTGCTGCTTGTAATGATAATGACGTTGAGAATTTCGATAATCAGGTGTATATCAACGGCTCGGCGATGACCAGTACTGTGTTGTTGAAAAACACTGTTTCCGATACGGAAGGTTCATTCCGGATTTCAATGGCCCGTCCTGAATCGCAGGATATAACTATTGCCTTGAAGGCGGACCCTTCACTGGTAGCTACTTATAACGCTACCTATTATGACACAGCCGAGGCTCTGCCGGAAAACTATTATACGGTAGAAACTCCGCAGGCTACCATTTTGGCCGGTGCTGTCATTTCAGACGACATCACTGTCAGCTTCAAGAACTTGACGGAGCTGGACCGTGAGAAGGTATATGTATTGCCGGTTACGGTAGACCAGGCAAGCATCGGAGTCTTGAAGAGCTCCGGTACCATGTACTACGTGCTGAAGGGTGCCGCATTGATTAATACGGTTCCTGATATTACCAAGAATCTGGTTTACGTAACTTGGACCAATCCAGATGTAGCCAATAATATGAATAAGCTGACGGCAGAAGCGTTGATTCGTGTAAGCAAGTTTGACAAGATGCTGACTTCCATTATGGGTATCGAAGGTAAGTTCCTGCTCCGCATCGGTGATGCCGGAATTCCTCAAAACCAGTTGCAGGTGGCTACAAGTAGCGGCAATGTGACCGATGAGAGTCTGGTTATTCCGACAAACGAATGGACACATATCGCTGTGACCTACGATGCGGATGCAAAAACAGTTATAATCTACATCAATGGTAAGAATATGCTGGAGACTACTTTGGACTGCGGAGTCGTGAACTGGGGCCAGACCATGACCGATGAAGGTAACGGATTCTGGATTGGCCATTCATACAATCGTGACCGTTGGTTGGAAGGTAATATCTCAGAGGTGCGTATCTGGAACAAGGTGTTGACATCAGCAGAAATCAATGCAAAGGACCACTTCTACCAGGTAGAGCCGGATGCTGACGGACTGGTTTCTTACTGGAAGTTCGATGAGGGTGCCGGTACTGCCATTCACGATTATAGCGGAAATGAGAACAATGCTACTGCAGTGGAGTCACTGACTTGGACTGCTGTGGAACTGCCCGCCAAATAATTTAGTTATACCTTAATTCAAATAAAAAGATATTGATTATGAAATATATGAATCATGTAAAATCAGGCTTGCTGGCAATGGCCTTTGCATGTGCAGGAATATGCTTTACCGGTTGTGAAGATGATGTTGTCATCAACACCGGCAACAGTGACAAGCTGGATACTGTGGATGGCGTGTATGGCTATGTAAAGTCTGCCGCCGGTGCACGTGAACTTACTCCGATTTCTGTTTTTGGCGACAAGGTTGCTACCGGACATCTCTATTTTGAACTGAGCAAAGCTGCAGAGCAGGATGTTACTGTGACCTTCAAAGTGGACGAAGACGTTTTGGAGGCTTACAATAAGAAGAATGGAACAAGCTATAAAATGTATCCCGCCGATAAGCTGAGTTTGGCGAACGGTGGAACTGCCACTATCAAGGCGGGCGAACAGAAGTCGGCTTCTGTGGAACTGAATATCAATGCCGGAGGCACAATCGGACAGACTTATGCTGTTGCCGTTTCTGCATCTGCCAATAACGGTGTGGAAGTTTCTACAAACAATCAGGAATATATTTACTTGGTAAAGCCTTTGGCTGCTATTCCTGAGAGTATCAGTAAGGGTGATATACTTACACATTGCTTTGTGGAAGTAAATGACGAGAACATCTTGAATATGGGTGAATATACTATGAAGAGCGACGGAAAGCCTTTCTTTGATGTTGTCAGCATTTTTGCAGCTAACATCAATGTGGATAGCAAGACTGGTCGCGTTCATGTTTTCTGCAATGACCAGGTTTCTTTCTTGCTGAGAAATGCGGATAAGTTCATCCGTCCTTTGCAGGCTAAAGGCATTAAGGTGGTGATGACTATTCTTGGTAACCATGACGAGGCAGGTATGGGCAACCTTTCGGAAGCTGCTGCCAAAGACTTTGCTAAGGAACTGAAAGCCTACTTGGATATTTATGGTTTGGATGGCATTGACTTTGATGATGAGTACACCAGTTATAATAACTCCAATCCCAGTCCCGGCTTCGAAAAACGTTCACGTGCCAACTTCGCGCGCTTGGTTTACGAATGCCGCCAAGTGTTTGGCAAAAAGTTGATTGGTGTGTATGAATATGGTTCTCTCGACTCTCCCGACGGCGAGGTAGAAGGTGTGAAAGTAGGTGATATTGTGGATTATATGACCTACGGTTATTACCAGAATCAGAATCCTAATGGAGCCTTTGGCCGTGAAGAGTCTCATTTTGAGAACCTGCCCAAATCCAAGTATGCTCCGTTACCCTGGAAGATTAATGATGAGCTGAACGGAGGCTGGAGCGGATTTGACAAAAGCAAATTCCAAAAAGTGAAGGATGAAGGTTATGGTATTCAGATGTTCTACAACCCCAAACCACTGATGTATCAGTATTACGTGTTGCTTTCGGAAATAAGTGAGGTGCTCTTTGATGATGGAGTGGAATGGAGTGGCAAGTACTGGAGCCGTACCGGTGAAGCTTATCAGGGCAAAATGTTGGGTTATGAAGATTTGGTCGGCGAGTGGAAGGTAACTTCCAGCAATTCCCTCTTTACCTATGTGGATGAAGAAGGTAATCCTCGCTGGTGGGATTGGAAAGGCAGTCAGGAGTTTGAGAAGAATGTAATTATAGAGAAGGATGAAGAAGGTACCGGATATGTGGTTTACAACTGGGGTACTTTCCCCGAAATCACCGGTAAGTATCCGATGCATTGCGATTACTATAACGGTGCACTGCTCATCTATCCGCAAACCATTCATGAGGGCGATGCTGAAGACCCTGCTACCTACAAGATGCATTTCGGTACTTACAGCAAGAATTTCCAGTGGAAAGCATATCCTAACTATGATGATTACTATATGGATGGTGCTATTGCTCCTAACGGTGATATGCATATCTATGGCTTAGGCAACAGATGGGCTATCAATCCCTATAAGTATGTAGGCGGTGAGATTGAGACCGACATCTTCCCCGATGTTCCTTACTTCGTGAGTGAGAACTATACGATGAAGAAGGTACGCTGATGCCGTGTTTTCCGTAAACTGAGGTTTCGGAAAACGGATGCTTGAACCTTTTCATACATGAAACAAAGGAGGGCTTTGCTCAAAGTAATAGGGCGGCCCTCCTCAAGCATTCTCATATAACAAGATTCTATTATGAAGCTATACACCTACTTATACAATAAACAATATGAAGAAAAACATGAAATCTAGTTCCATACTGTTGGGCGGACTTTTTCTGCTGGGGGCGGTTTGCAGCTGTACCCAGACGGCACCGGACTATGCGTCTTACGTCAATCCGTTCATCGGTACGGGTGGACATGGGCATACCTATCCCGGAGCGGTAGTTCCCAACGGGATGATTCAGCCCAGCCCCGACACGCGTATCTACGAGTGGGATGCCTGCTCCGGATATTACTATGCAGATACTACTATCAACGGATTTTCACATACCCACGTCAGCGGTACGGGTTGTGCCGATTACGGGGATGTGCTGCTGATGCCCACTGTAGGTCGGCAGGATTACCACTCCATGGGCTCGAAGAGCCAGCAGATGGCGTACGCCTCTGCCTTTTCCCACGAGAATGAAACAGCCGAACCGGGATATTATTCCGTATTTTTGGACCGCTACGGGGTGAAAGCCGAACTGACCTCTACCAAACGTGCGGCGATTCATCGCTATACCTTCCCGAAAGCGGAAGATGCAGGTTTTATCCTCGACCTGGATTACAGTATCCAGCGCCAGAAGAATGAACAGATGGAGCTGGAAGTAATCAGCGATACTGAAATCCGTGGACGCAAGAAGACTGTATATTGGGCTTTCGACCAGTATATCAACTTCTATGCCAAGTTCTCCAAACCATTCACCTATACGCTGGTCACGGACTCCATGGCATTGGACGAAGGCGGTCCGCTTCTGCCTACAGCTAAAGCTTTACTGCAATTCCAGACGGAGCCCAATGAGGAGGTATTGGTAAAGGTAGGTGTGTCTGCCGTGGATATGGACGGTGCCCGCAAGAATGTGGAAGCCGAAATCTCCGGATGGGATTTTGACGGTGTGCGCCGTGCTGCCCGCCAGCAGTGGAACACTTATCTTTCCAAGATTGACATCGATACGAAGGACAACGACCAGCGTACCATGTTCTACACGGCACTTTACCACACGGGTATGCAGCCCAACTTGTTTACCGATGCTGACGGACGTTACTTTGGTATGGACTTGAAGCCCCATCAAGGCAGGGTGGACGAGCCTATCTACACCATTTTCTCTTTATGGGACACTTTCCGTGCCTATCATCCGCTGATGACGATTATTGATCCTGAACTGAACGAGGCTTTCATCCGTTCGCTCATCCAGAAGTCCCGCGAGGGCGGCGTCCTGCCTATGTGGGAACTGGCCGGAAACTATACGGGTACCATGATTGGTTATCATGCAGCCTCCCTCATAGCGGATTCTTATGTAAAGGGATACCGTAACTTCGACGTGCAGGAGGCTTACAAGGCTTGCCTCCGTACGGCAGAATACGATACGACGGGTATTATCACCCATCCTTTGGTTGTGCCGCATCTGATGCCGCAGGCCAAGTACTGGAAGAACAAGATTGGCTACGTGCCTTGCGATAAAGACAATGAATCTGTGGCTAAAGCTTTGGAATATGCTTACGATGACTGGTGTATCTCCGTACTGGCAGGTGCTTTGGACGACGAAGCCAACCGCGATAAGTATGCGGCTTTTGCCGAGGGATATAAAGTTTATTTCGATCCGAGTACCCGCTTCATGCGCGGACTGGACAGTGAGGGCAACTGGCGTACGCCTTTCAACCCCCGCGCTTCCAATCACCGTAACGATGACTATTGCGAAGGTACGGCATGGCAGTGGACTTGGTTCGTTCCCCACGATGTGGACGGACTGGTGGAACTGATGGGAGGACGCGACGCCTTCATCGGCAAGTTGGATTCTCTGTTCACGGCCGATTCCAAGCTGGAAGGTGAATCGACCTCGGTGGATATTTCCGGTCTGATAGGCCAGTATGCCCACGGCAATGAGCCAAGCCATCACATTGCCCATCTCTACAACTACGTAGGCCAGCCCTGGCGTACGCAGGAGATTGTGGATGAGGTGCTGCATACGCTTTACTTCAACAACCCCGACGGACTTTCGGGCAATGAAGACTGCGGACAGATGTCTGCATGGTACATTCTGAATGCGATGGGCTTCTATCAGGTATGCCCCGGCAAGCCGGTATATTCCATCGGACGCCCGCTGTTCAACGAGGCGACCGTTCATCTGAAAGACGGCAAGTCGTTCAAGGTGATAGCCCACAACAACAGCCGCGACAACAAGTATGTGCGGAGCATTGTGCTGAACGGCAATAAGTTGGAGACTCCATTCTTCACGCATCAGGATATAGTGGACGGCGGTACGCTGGAGCTGACTATGGGCAGTGAACCGTTGAAGTGACACAGATAATATACAGAAGGGATGAGCCGAAAAAATCATAATCCTATATCGTGGGTCCCCACCGTATATTTCGCCATGGGATTGCCGTTTGTGGTGCTGAACATGGTTTCTGTGTTGATGTTCAAGGGGCTGGGTATCGGTGACGCGCAGATTGCTCTGTGGACGTCGCTCATCATGATGCCCTGGACGCTGAAGTTCCTTTGGAGTCCGTTCCTTGAAATGTTCAAGACGAAGAAGTTTTTCGTGGTACTGACGCAGATGGTTACCGGAGCAGGTTTTGCTCTGGTGGCTTTGGCGTTGCAGTTACCGTTCTTTTTTGCGATATGCATTGCGCTGCTGGCAGTGATTGCTTTCAGCGGAGCCACGCACGATGTGGCTACGGATGGTGTCTACATGTCGGAACTGAACAAGCAGGACCAGGCCAAGTATATCGGTTGGCAGGGAGCCTTCTACAATATAGCGAAGATTGTGGCGTCCGGCGGGTTGGTCTGGCTGGCAGGTGCCTTGCTGGTATGTTTCGGTGGGGTGGAGGGTGCCACAGAGGCAGTCCGCCACGAGGCTACCCGGCATGCATGGATGACGGTGATGCTGATATTGGCGGCGGTGATGCTGCTGCTTGGCTTCTACCACATGCGCATGCTGCCATCGGGCGGTGCTGCCGCATCCGGCGCCAAGTCGGCAAGAGAGACGTGGGAGCAGTTGGTGGCGGTAATCAAGGATTTCTTCTTGAAGAAGCACATCTGGTACTATATAGCGTTCATTATCCTTTATCGCCTTGCCGAGGGTTTTGTCATGAAGATTGTCCCTCTTTTCTTGAAGGCGGAGCGTTCGGCAGGTGGCTTGGGACTGAATGAGCAGCAGATAGGTTTGTACTACGGCACTTATGGGGCGGCCGCCTTTGTGCTGGGGTCACTGTTGGCAGGCTATTACATTTCGCACCGGGGATTGCGGCGGACGCTGTTCTCTCTGTGCTGCATCTTCAATCTGCCTTTTGTGGCGTATACCCTGCTTGCCATGTACCAGCCGGAAAGCGGGTTGCTGATAGGTAGTGCCATCGTGCTCGAGTACTTCGGTTATGGTTTTGGTTTTGTGGGACTGACTTTGTTCATGATGCAGCAGGTGGCGCCGGGAAAGCACCAGATGGCACATTATGCCTTTGCTTCGGGCATCATGAATCTGGGTGTGATGTTGCCGGGCACAATCAGCGGTTTTGTCAGCGACTGGTTGGGGTACGAGGCGTTCTTTACCTTCACGCTGTTTGCCACCATTCCGGCGTTCCTCATTACGTACTTCATACCATTTACGTATGCCGATGAGAAGAAACAACAATAACCAATTAATAATATAGAGCAATTATGAGCAACAAAATCACAATGCCTTGGGAAGAACGGCCGGCAGGCTGTAAGGATGTAATGTGGCGTTATTCGGAGAATCCCGTAATAGACCGCTACCATATTCCGTCGTCGAACAGCATTTTCAACAGTGCGGTGGTTCCGTTTAAGGATGGTTATGCCGGTGTGTTCCGTTGTGACAACCGGGCGGTGCAGATGAATATCTTTGCCGGTTTCAGCAAGGACGGCATCCACTGGGAAATAGAGCATGAGCCAATCAAGTTCAAGGCCGGGAATACGGACATGATAGAGTCCGAATATAAATACGATCCGCGCGTGACATGGATTGAGGACCGCTACTGGATTACGTGGTGCAACGGCTACTACGGCCCCACCATCGGCATCGGCTATACTTTCGATTTCAAGGAGTTCTTCCAGTGCGAGAATGCTTTCTTGCCTTTCAACCGCAACGGTGTGTTGTTGCCTCAGAAGTTCGATGGCAAATATGCGCTCTTGAGCCGTCCCAGCGATAGCGGACATACTCCTTTTGGCGACATCTACATTAGCTTCAGCCCTGACATGAAATTCTGGGGCGAACACCGCCATGTGATGGCTCCTACGCCTTTCCCCGAAAGTGCCTGGCAGTGTACCAAGATAGGGGCAGGTTCGGTACCGTTCCTCACGGACGAGGGTTGGCTGATGTTCTATCATGGCGTGATAACCACTTGTAACGGTTTCCGTTACTCCATGGGAGCAGCTATTCTGGATAAGGACAATCCTGCCAAGTTGCTCTACCGCACCCGTGAGTATCTGCTTGCGCCTGCTGCTCCTTATGAGTTGCAAGGTGATGTTCCCAACGTGGTGTTCCCTTGCGCAGCGTTGCAAGATGGAGAACGTGTAGCTGTATACTACGGTGCAGCCGATACGGTAGTGGGGCTTGCCTTTGGGTATATCCGCGAGATTCTGGAGTTCACGAAGCGCACAAGTATTTTGTAAGTACCAAGCAGTTGGCAGGCGCTCGGTATTGCTGAAAAGCGCCTGCCGTAACTGCTTTATACTTAGTGTAATATCACTGCAAAGATACTGCATGCTTTTTGCAGTGCTACTGCAAAGCCGTTGCAGCGCCACTGCAAAGCTGATGCAGCGTCACTGCAAAACTGTTGCAGTGCTACTGCAAAGTAGTTTGCAGTGTCACTGCAGACCGTTTGCAATAACTTTGCAGAGTGCATGCAATGACACCGGCATGGGTAGCGTGCTCACTAACTAATAAAGAACAAATCCTTACTATATTATGAAACGACTGATTACTTTCTGTATCATCTCCTTTGGAATGCTCACGGCATCTATGGCTGCGGAGAAACAGCCGACGGACTATGTGAATCCTTTTATTGGTACCACCAACTTCGGCACTACGAATCCGGGAGCCGTCTGTCCCAACGGAATGATGTCCGTAGTGCCCTTCAACGTGATGGGCTCGGAGGACAACAAATACGATAAAGATGCCCGCTGGTGGTCCACTCCCTATGAGTATCACAATTGTTTCTTCACCGGATATTCGCATGTCAATTTGAGCGGTGTGGGCTGTCCGGAATTGGGCTCTTTGCTGCTGATGCCCACTACGGGAGAGCTGTCCGTGGATTACAAGGAGTATGGAAGCCGCTATAAGGACGAGCAGGCATCTCCTGGATATTACAGCAACTTCCTGACTCGCTACAATGTGAAGACGGAAGTGACGGCAACTCCCCGCACGGGTGTGGCGCGTTTCACTTTTCCTGCAGGACAAAGCCATGTGCTGCTGAACCTGGGCGAAGGCCTGACTAATGAATCGGGAGCTTTTCTGCGCCGGACGGGTGAGTGCGAGTTTGAAGGTATGAAGCTGCTGGGTACTTTCTGCTACAACCCGCAGGCCGTTTTCCCCATCTACTTTGTGATGCGTGTCAACAAGCAGCCTGCCGCTTCGGGCTACTGGAAGAAGCAACGCCCCATGACCGGTGTGGAGGCTGAATGGGATCCCGATAACGGACGCTACAAACTTTACACCGGCTACGGGAAAGAGCTGGCAGGAGATGACATCGGCGCTTACCTTACATTCCATACCGAAGAGGGCGAGCAAGTGGAAGTACAGATGGGAGTCTCTTTTGTGAGTATAGAGAATGCCAGGCTCAATCTGGATACCGAGCAGCAGGGAAAGAATTTCAGCCAAGTGCTGGAGGAAGCCCGTCGCCGCTGGAACGATGACCTCTCGCGCATCCTTGTGGAAGGAGGTACGGAAGAGCAGAAAACCGTCTTTTATACGGCACTCTATCATACGCTGATACATCCCAATATCCTGCAAGATGTGAACGGGGAATATCCTGCTATGGAGAGTGACAAAATTCTGACCACCAAAGGAGACCGTTATACCGTCTTTTCCTTGTGGGACACTTACCGCAATGTGCACCAGCTTCTTACGCTGGTATATCCCGAACGGCAATTGCAGATGGTGCGCTCCATGCTCGACATGTACCGCGAACACGGCTGGCTTCCCAAATGGGAACTCTACGGACGTGAGACGCTGACCATGGAAGGCGACCCTTCCATTCCCGTCATCGTCGACACCTGGCTGAAAGGTCTGCGCGACTTTGATATAGAACTGGCCTACGAGGCCATGCGCAAGGGAGCCACCCTGCCGGGAGCGGAGAACCTGCTCCGTCCGGACAATGACGACTACGTGTCATTGGGATATGTGCCCCTGCGGGAGCAGTATGACAATTCCGTTTCACATGCCCTGGAATACTATATAGCCGACAATGCCTTGTCGCGCATAGCTGCTGCGCTTGGCAAGAAGGAGGATGCCCGTCTGTTCCACGAACGTTCGCTGGGCTACAAGCATTATTACTGTAAGGAGTACGGTACTTTCCGTCCTATCCTGCCTAACGGTGAATTCTATGCTCCTTTCGACCCGAGGCAGGGAGAGAACTTTGAGCCGAACCCCGGATTTCACGAAGGTTGTGCCTGGAACTATACTTTCTATGTTCCCCACGATGTGAAAGGGCTTGCCCGGCTCATGGGTGGAAAGAAGCCGTTCGTAGACAAGCTTCAGCGTGTGTTCGACGAAGGACTGTACGACCCTGCCAACGAACCGGACATTGCATACGCCCATCTTTTTTCTTATTTCAAGGGTGAGGAGTGGCGCACGCAGAAAGAGCTGCACCGCCTTTTGCAGAAGTATTTCAAGAATGCCCCCGACGGAATTCCCGGCAATGATGATACCGGAACGATGTCCGCTTGGGCTATCTTCAATATGATGGGCTTTTATCCGGATTGTCCCGGAGAACCGGCTTATACGCTGTCTACTCCGGTATTTGATAAGGTGACCATAAAGCTCGACCCTAAGTATTGGGGACGCGACCAACTGGTGATAGAGACGGAACGCCCGTCGGCAGAGTCGCTTTATATCCGTGAAATGGAACTGGGAGGAAAAAAACTGTCCCGATATCGTATCACTCATGAAGAACTGGTGCAGAGTGGAAAACTGCGATTTAGGCTTCGATAGGTATTGTGAGTCAGGATAGCATCGGTGATGGTTTAGGTTGCCCGTCGTTGACAGAGTTCATGTCAGTGGCGGGCTTTTCTATGCAGGTTGGCTTCCGGCAGGCTTATAGGGTATTTCGAACCAGAATTCGGAACCTTTCCCCGGAATAGAGCTGACGCCCACTTTTCCGTTCATTTTCTCGGCAATCATGGTGCAGATGGAGAGTCCGAGGCCCGTGCCTTGTTTAAAGCTGTTTAGCTTGACAAAGCGTTCGAATACATCCTTTTGCTTTTCAGGAGGAATGCCGCAACCGGTATCACGGACAAAGAAGCGAATCCTGTCTTCTTGCGGCAGGTGATAACCAATGTCGATGAAACCTTCTTCCGTATGCTTGAGGGCGTTTGACAGATAGTTGTTCAGTACTTGTCTTACCCGTTTGGGGACTGTGTGAATAATACAGTAATCCGCACCGGGCAGGAGACGTATACTGACTTCGGACGGAAGTTTCAGTTTTGCCATCGTCTGCATTTCATCAAGCGTCTTGTTTACATCCATATCTCCTTCTGTGAATTCGAGAATGCCAGCTTCGATGCGTGACAGGTCGAGAATATCATTAATCAGTTGCAGCAGCAGTTGGGTGTTTTCTTCGATGATATGTATGTATTCCTTTGTATCTTCGTCTTGTATATAATCGGAAAGTATGGAGGAGAATCCGACGATGGCGTTTAGCGGAGTACGTATCTCGTGGCTCATGTTGGCGAGAAAAGCCGATTTCAGGCGGTTGGCTTCTTCTGCTTTCTCTTTGGCTGCCAGCAGTTCGGTGATGTCCAGTGCAGAACTGACAATCCACCTCTCTTTCCCTTTGTTGTAGGACACCAGCGTTTTGTGAAACGACAGAATATACTCTCTGCCTTTGGGATTGACAAAGTGTTTGATGTAGGACTGGGGAATTTCCGACTCTTCAACTTCTTTGTCTGTCTCCTGAATGAAATTATCTTGCATTAGGGGGTTGAACTCCTCTTCATAGTGTCCCACAATATCCTCAGCGGGGACTTCCATCATCTCTGCCGCTTTTTTGTTCCATATCAGGTAACGTCCTTCATCGTTTTTATCTTTTACTGTAGTGGCGATGGGGAGGTTCTCCAGAATACTTTCAAGGAAGAAACGGTATTTTTCGTTTTCCCGGCGTTGGACTTCATCTTCCGTAATGTCGCGTATGAAGGCTATGACATAATTTCTGTTGAGGTAGACCATGCGCACTGCGATATATAGTTTCTCACCACTTTCTATTCTTATCTTTAGGGTCAGGCTGTCCGAAGTGCGGGTATTCAGTACGCGTAACAGCGACGTCATGTATTTCCGGCATTCATCGGCGTCTGTCACTAAATTATTGATATTTAGAACTCCCGGATTCAGGAACGGAAGTCTGTTTGCCTTTTCGGTAGGTGTATTAAGTAGTTTTACGACAATACCTTGTCTGTTCAGCAGATATACTGGAATGTCTATTGCCCGGATAATCTGTCTGTTCAGACTTTTGTATTTATGATTTATCCAGTATAGAAAGCTTGCAGATGTAACGGCAATTAACAGAAATAACTGTACTTCTCCAAATAATGTAAGATGCATACGCGGTGTCTTTCATTTCGTCTGTCCCCATTGACGAAGGTTATTATATAAAAAGCGCGAGGACTGTTATTGCCTATCTGCATTCGAGGCTCTGGAAAATGCCCACGTCATAAATAGACAACAGTCCCCACGCCTAAGTATATAATAACATAGACGTGAAGAAACTGTTGCTATCATCCCATGACGTTTATTGAATTTTCCAGATTCCGAATAGGCAGGGATAATAACTTTCGCTTCTTGCGTTCTTATCGAATCAAGTCAAAAATGGCCGTTATCACTATAACTGCCAAGACTTTGGTGCAAAAGTAGTATATTTTTTTGGATGTACGGTATGATGAGGAGAATAAAGTGTATATGCAAACAAAGCGTGATGGTATTTGACCGTCACGCTTTGTATAGCTTGCCATTAAAAATTGTTAGAGAGAATTGTTAGAGGATTTATTTCATGGCTTCTATAGTGTATCCTTGTTGCTTCAGAAGGTTCAACACTCCATTGTCTCCGGGCAGGTGTCCGGCGCCGACTACGAAAAGGGTAGGGGCTTCTGTCATGATAGCAGGCATCTTTTCAACCCATGCCTTGTTGCGGTTGTCCAGCATGGCTTCCATCTCTCCGGGCAGCGGGTCGCATGAATTGCCGTCGCGCTCTTCCATCAGTTGCAGCATGGCATCCAGGTCCTGCTTTTCATAAGCGGCAATCAGGCGCTTGCTTTGCTCGATACCTTTCTCGATGTCACTGATAGCGCAGTAGAGGAGGTTTGCCTGGCGTTGCAGCGTCTGGCTGTTGAACAGAATGTCTATTTGTGACTGGGCTGTTTCCAGACCGCCAACTTTCTTGCCTTGCTGTCCGGCCTGCTGCTGGAAGTAAGTGTCGAGCTGTTCTTGCGGGTTGAAGCCCGGAGTGTGTTTCATGTAGAGCAGGACGACAAGCTGCTGGTTGATGGCAGCCGGTTTCAGTTGTGCCAGCATGGCAATGTCCACCATCATGTTTTCCTTGATGGCTTTGCCTACTTCTTCGTATTGTTCGGGAGTAAAGAGGCTTTGCAGCGTGGTGTCTTTGGGCATCATCATCTGCTGTTGCATGCTTTGCATGAAGGCGGGAGTCGCCATTTCGCTCATCACAACTTCCCCGTAGACTTGGGCGGTTTCGCTCATGGCCTGCGGCATGGCGGCAATGCTGTCCTTTATACTGAGTGGAGAGAGGTGATAAGTACCGAAAATATAGGATGGTTTCTCTAATCCTTTACCGGATACTTTCCATAAAAGTTGTGCATTGGCGCTCAGCGCAATGCTGATGAATAAGAGGATGCCTAAAAGTTTCTTCATTGTTTTCTTCTTTTAATAGTTTCTGGACTATCAGTCGGGACAGAGTAAAGAAAATCACAAGAAGGGAAAAATTAGTATTATTTTATTCTTCCTCCGCAGAGCCAGTGTTGGGTGTAATATTTTTCCCGGAGGTTGCTGACTATGACTCCCTGGCTGGTGCTGGCATGTATAAACTTGCCGTCCTTGAGGTAGATGCCTACGTGTGCCACTTTTTTGCGGGAAACACGGCTGGTGAAGAACACCAAATCTCCCTCACGCAAGTTGCGGCGGGAGATTTTACTGCTCTCTTTCAGTTGCCCGTCTGTGCTTCTCGACAGACGGGTGTGGTAAACTTTCTTATACAGTTGCGATACCAGTCCGGAGCAGTCCGTTCCACGTTTGCTGTCGCCACCTGCGCGATAGGGGGTGCCTATCCATTCGGAGGCATGGATGTACAGCTTGTGGTTGTCCTGCAGTTCAATATCCACCCCCAAACGGACGGATGCTTGCGCCAGGGCTTTGTAGTCCAGGCGTGGCGCGGAAGTATGGCAGGAACTTAAGCCTATCAATATGATGGTAAGAGCTACTATATAAGAAAGATATTTTTTCATGCTTCCGAATTTTTTTCTTCTACCGTTTTATCTTCTTTTTCCGTTATTTCTTCTACGGCTGCTTCTACTACTGTTTCTTCTACCACGGCTTCTTCCTCCACACCGACGTTGAAGTAAGCTTCCAATTCCTGCTCGGCAGAGTTGTTCTCATTTCGTATATCGCGGATAATAACACCGTTTTCTAACAATGCAATACGTGGACAAACGTCCACTGTGTGATTCAGGTTATGGCTGGAAATGATGACGGTGGCTCCGTGCTCTTCATTGTATCTTTTCAGCAAGTGTTTGATTACAGACTGTGAACTGGGGTCAAGGAAGTTGAACGGTTCATCCAGAATCAACAGTTGCGGGTGATGTAGCATAGCGGAGATGATGCCGATTTTCTGCTTGTTTCCGGCAGAATAGTTGCGGATGAATTTTTTCTGCCCCATCACTTCGCCGTTCATGAAGCGTTCGAAGGGAAGCAGGCGTTCGTCTACCTCCTCTTTCTTCAGACCGTACATCTTGCCGATGAAATAGAAGTATTCTTCGGGAGTGAGGTAGTCTATCAGGAAACCGTCGTCTATAAAGGCTCCCGTGAAGTTCTTCCAGTCCTCACTTTTGCTGACGTCAATGTCATTGATGGTTACATTGCCCCGGTCTGCCTGTAGCAAGTCAAGAATAAGGCGGAAGAGGGTGGTCTTGCCTGCACCGTTGTTGCCTACCAGTCCCAGCATATCGCCTTGCCCGATGGTGTAGTTCTCTATATCTACGGCTTTTTTTGTGCCGAAATTCTTCTGTAAATTATTGATGCGTATCATGTTAGTGATTGATGTTTAATGATTTCTATTTCTGTCTACTGTCCCTGAAGCCTTCCATATTCTTGTAGCGGCGTTTCATGAGCCGGTGATATACATTCATCAGCCAGAATTTGGAAGTGGCGATGAATGTCACGCCGATGCCGATAAGTATCCAGGGGGTGACCTCTTTGCCAAAGATGGCATTCAGTGCAAAAAGCAGCAGTAAAGGTATGCCGAAAGCACCTCCTGAAATCAGATTCTGCAGACCGGTGCCTATATTCTGCCGGCTGGTCATCTTTGAATTCAGGTCGGTAGTCTTGTTGTTGTAGACTGCCAGTTGGAACAGACAGCAGTATACGGCTCCCGGAATGAATATCAGCCATGCGATGCAACCGAGTACGGATACCTTCCCGGTAACCATACCGGGAATCATCAGAATCGTAGGAATGAGCAATGCAATGCTGTACAGTATGTATTTGGCACGCAGCAGCGAGTAGATAGATTCCTTGCGGCTCATCAGTCCGTCAATGTAATTGCCTTCGTAACCCATCAGTGTGCTGAGGAACATGATGCCGAAGATAATGTAATTATAAAGGACGAAGAAATCTCTCAGACCTCCGTCATACACATCGGAAAAGCTAATGATACTACTGAACATTATCACTACACCGGTGATGGAATAGAGCGAACGCTTACAAATCTTGTTGCGTAGCAATAACTTGAGTTCCAGTCTCATGTATTCGCCTATTTCGCCGTAGCGGTCGAGGAATTTGTATTCGGATACATGTTTTATCCGTGTATCTTCCACTTTGTTCAGTTCATTGTAGATGAGTTTCTGCATCAGGGTGCGGTTGATGAACCACATGAGGGCGATGGCAGCCAGTACACCGATGAATGACAGTATATTGCCGGTGATGAACCCTTCTCCCAGATTGACAAAACAGTCGAAAAGCGGACTGTTGTCCGGAATGAATAGTGCGGCGGCAATGCCACCATATACTACTACCGGTAGTGCCAGCCACCAGATGCGCTCACCCATCAGTGTGCGGCACAACAAGAACCAGTAGTTATTGAATACCATCAGCAGCCAGATGCCAATGCAATAGGTCAGCACACCACTGATTCCATAGAATTTGGTGACGGTGATGATGGAAAACGGAACAAACAGAAACAGCCAGAACAGATTGAAGCCATCCAGTCCGGAACGGATCAGCAGGAAGTCGATAAGACGGTTCCGCTTGATGGGAAGCAGCAGGTAGGGCTTCACTTCCTGGGTGGGTGTTTTTTGGAAAGGCAGGCGTATCAGGAAATCCAGCACAAGGACAAATATCAATCCGGAATTCATTACGTGATAGGCTTCTGTGGCACCGCCGTCAAAGGCGAATGCAAAGGTCGTACCGAAGAATATCAGGTAACCGGCCCAGAAGACAAACATGAAGTACATCCAGAATTTTCCGAATTTACTTTTTTCGTACATCGGATTTCGTTTTTCTGCCAGTTTTCCGTGCTTGCGCAAATCTAAGAAAAGACTCATAGTATTTGTATATATAGAGTTTGTATAAAAAAAGCTGCGCTGCCTTTCATCGAACAACGCAGCCTTCTGTGTGTATGGCTCTCTTATTCTTTGTCAGGAGTTTCAGGACTGATCATTGATACCTCAATCTCGTTCTTCTGCTTGAACAAGTCGTCGGTGAACTTCTGGATGTCCTTCACGGTGATGCTGTTGACAATCTGTTCGTAATCCTTTATCGGATTCATACCGGTGAACAGGTATTCGTCAATGCTTCCCAGCCAGTAGCTGTTCTCCTTCAAGTCTTCGGCATGTTTCTTCAGCATGAACTCCTTCACTTTATTCAAGTCTCCTTCCGACGGACCTGCTTTGGCGATGTTGTCGAGTTCTGCAAAGATAATCTGCATCAGCTTTTCTCTTTTTGCCGGAGCGGTTTCGAATACAATCTGCAAGAGAGCCTTTTCTTTCGGATATTTGCTTAATTGGCCGCCTACATATACACCGTAAGTGCCCCCTTCGTCTTCACGTACCTTGGCTGTATAAACCAAGTCGAGAATCTGGCTGGTCATACTCAGCAGGATGTCATTTTTCAGGTCGTACTTGCAGTCACCGTTCAGCAGGACAAAGTTCGACGCTTTGGCAGTTTCCTGCTTCCGTACGAATTCGTTCTTATAAACTCCCTGGCGCATGTCCACTTTATTGTCCTTGAATGTTTCCTTGCGGTTGATGGCAGGCAGTGAACCCAGGTACTCGGCGATGAGTGGTTTCATTTCCTCCACATTCACATTTCCTACAAAGATAAAGGTAAAATCGCTGGCATCTTTGTAGCGGTCTTGATACATGGACAGAATCTTGTCATAATCCATCTTGTCAATCATGTCCGCCTTTATTCTGGCTCTTCTGGGATGGTGCATGTAAATACCGGCCGAGACAGAGTCACTGAACGCTACCTGGGGATTCATTTCCATATTCTGCAAAGCAGCTTTGTTGCGGTTCTTGTAGGATGCGAAGGCATCGTCGTCACGGCGTGGAGCGGTGAACGTCAAGTAAGTGAGCTGCATCATTGTTTCGAAGTCTTTCGGTGAACAGCTGCCATTGACGGTTTCTGTCTTGTCACCGATACCATAGCTGACGGAAGCTTTCTTGCCGGCCAGAACTTTTTCCAGGTCTACGGCACTGAAATTACCCAGACCACCGACACTCACTGCATCCAGTCCGTTGATGTTGATGATTTCCGAGTCGGGGAACAGGGAACTACCGCCTAGGCTGACTCCCTTCATGCGGATTTCGTCTGCCTTGAAATCTGTCTTCTTGATAATGACCTTGACTCCGTTGGAGAGTGTCAGCGTTGTAGTGCCGAATGTATCATCTGTCTGCTCGGATACAATCTTTCCGCCTTTCAGGGCTTCGGCCATCAAAGGTTCATCCGACACCTTGTCTACGTAGGCAGTCAGTTTTTCAGCTTTAATATCTTTCAGAATCTTCTTGATTGCATCTTCTGTCGGCATTTTCAATCCTTCCTTATCCGGACCGAGAATTGCGACTACCTGGTTACTGTCTGTCACGAGGGCTTGCATCATCTGGTTCAGTGCGGCAACCGGAATGGCGGGAGCTATCTGATTGATGATGGCGTATTCGTTTTCGATGCCCGGAATCGGTTCGTTATCGAGGAAATGACGGACATATTCATCCACGTACTCTTCATTCTTGCGTTTGTCACGCTCGTTATAAGCAGATTCCAGTTGGCGCAGATATTCGGCACGGGCACGGTTGTATTCCGTTTCCGTAAAGCCGAATTGGCGGGCGCGTTCTGTTTCGCGCAGGAGAGTGGCTATTCCATTTTCTATGGCATCTTCCTTGCAGACAACGACACCGGTGAAGGCATCTTTGGTTTTGGCAACAAAGAAATCATCGTCATAAGTGGCGGCATATATATAAGGAGGATTGGCGGTCTGTACCAATTCGTTCAGACGCGCATTCAGCATATTGTTGATGAGCGTGGTTGCATAATTCTGTACCAGATAGCCCATGTCGCCTTTCTGCTCGTCAGGAGTGGCTTCGTGCTTGTTGAAGATGAGGGCTTGTACATTGGACTGTTCCTTGTCCTGATAAACCAATACAATAGGCTCCTTGTTGTCGTTTACCGGATAGTACTCGCGTTTGGCAGCATTGGGCTGGGCGGGAATATCAGAAAACATTTTCTTGATTTGGGCTTCGATGGCGTCCACATCTATATCGCCAACTACCACAATACCCTGAAGGTCCGGACGGTACCACTTTTCATAGTAGTCTCTCAAAGTTTGCGGTTTGAAGTTCATAACGACCTCCATCGTTCCGATAGGGAAACAAGTGGCATACTTCGTTCCTTCGAACATGACTGGAAGCATCTTCTCCTGGAAGCGTTGTATGGCGCTCATACGGGTGCGCCATTCTTCGTTGATGACTCCGCGTTCTTTGTCTATTTCCTTCGGGTCCAGGGTCAAATCGTTACTCCAGTCGTGCAGAATCAGCAGGCAGGAGTCGATGGCTCCCGGAGTAGTGACCGGCACATTGGAAATGTTGTATACGGTTTCGTCTACGGAAGTATAGGCGTTCAAGTTCTCACCGAATTTCACCCCGATACGCTCCAGGTATTGCTTCAGTGCATCACCGGGGAAGTGGGTCGTTCCATTGAAACACATGTGTTCCAGGAAGTGGGCAAGGCCGCGCTGGTCGGCTTCTTCCTGAATGGAGCCTACCTTTTGGGCAATGTAAAAGTCGGCCCGGTTTGCAGGCTGGCTGTTCTTGCGGATATAATAGGTCAATCCGTTGTCCAACTTTCCGATACGGACATTTTTGTCGACCGGGATAGGCGGCATTTGCTGTGCAAATACCTGCTGAAAATTGCAGCAAAGAATTAACGCTACAATCCATAAACCACGTAATAGATGTTTCATATTATTATGAATTTAAATTGTTCTTGAACTATCTGTCGGACAGCCCTTGGATAAATCACAACTTCTGTTGTTTTTTTCGGATTCCATTCCGGATAAATGGAATTTATCTGACTGCTTCCCGGATGCGGACCAATTTGGTCAGCAGGTCTTCCAGCAGGTCGAGTTTCAGCATGTTGGCGCCGTCACTCTTGGCTACGGCGGGATTTTCGTGGGTTTCGATGAACAGTCCGTCTACACCTACGGCAACACCGGCTTTGGCTACGGTCTCGATAAGTTGCGGCATACCTCCCGTGACGCCACTGGTCTGGTTGGGCTGTTGCAAGGAGTGGGTTACATCCAGGATGACGGGGAAACCGAAGGTCTGCATTTCGGGGATGCCGCGATAGTCGATGACTAAATCCTGATAACCGAAAGTAGTTCCGCGTTCCGTCAGCATGACGTTCCTATTGCCTGCTTCCACTACTTTATCAGCCGCAAAGCGCATGGCAAGCGGAGAGAGGAACTGCCCTTTCTTGATGTTGATGGTTTTTCCGGTTTTGGCGGCGGCTACAAGCAGGTCTGTCTGCCGGCAGAGGAAGGCGGGAATTTGCAGAATATCCACATATTCGGCAGCCATGGTGGCTTCTTCGGCTGCATGAATGTCGGTCACGGTAGGTACTCCGAAGGTGGTGTGCACTTTTTGCAGTATCTTCAGCGCCTTTTCGTCGCCGATGCCCATAAAGGAATCCAGGCGGGAGCGGTTGGCTTTGCGGTACGACCCTTTGAATACATAGGGGATTTGCAGTTTTTCGGTGATAGTCACGATACGTTCGGCAATGCGCATTGCCATTTCTTCTCCTTCGATGACACATGGACCTGCCAGTAGGAAGAAGTTTCCGGCGGGATTATTCTTTAATTCAATCATAGGTTGTTACTGATTAAGTATTTTCAATTGGGTATAATCAATGTTATTGCTTCATGCAGTACGCTGATGTCCAGTGGAAAATGACGGTCGAGAATACGTCCGTCCAAATCGACAGAGGCATTTTGCGCACGCAGCACTTTTACTTTTTGCGTACGGTAGGGCATCACTACCTTATGGTTCAGAATCCGCCCTTGGATAAGCATCCACAATCCCGACCATAGTTGCAGCAATTCGGGACGGTAAATGACGGAAACATCCAGCCAGCCATTATAGGGCACTGCACTAGGCGCTTGTCCGTATCCCCACGCACTGCCTATGCAGACAGTCATGATGCGTCCGCGTATATGCTCGCCGTTTATCTTGAGATGCATGCGGTACAGCTTCCGTTCGAAGATAATGGATAGCAGTGCCATGAAGTAAGAGAGGAACTTCACTCCCCAGAAACGCTTGCACTGGTCGGTGATTTTCACGATACGGGCTCCCAGGCCTATGTTGATGGCATTGAGAAAGTAGCGTGTCAGATGCTTTTCACCGTCGTAATAATAGCAGGTACCCACGTCTATTTTCCGGCGGCGGTTGTTGATGATGCAATCCACCGCTTTCTTGTAGTCCGAACTCATTTCCCAATAGTCGGCAAAGTCATTTCCTATACCATTGGGGATGATGCCGATGGCTATATTCTCCTTGTCCGGTGCATTGGAAAGCATGATGCCGTTAATGACGTCATTCAGTGCGCCGTCACCGCCTACTACAACAATGGTGCGGTAGCCGTTGTTGGCAAGGATACCTGCCAGACGCTCTACCGAACCGAACCCTTCGGACTGCACATAGTCGTAAGGCACACCTTTGCTGTCCATGTATTCTTTGATTTCTTTCCACCGTTTCTGCACTTTCCGTGTTCCGGCTTTGGGGTTGTATATTACTCCCAACTTTTCGGGTTCTGCACTCATGATTCTATTTACAATTTGACTATTTACTATTTACGATTTAAATCACCCGGTCACTTTATCGTTTCATCATCCTTCCAACTTCTTCTTTACAAAAGCTATCTTTTCTTCCATCGGCCACCGGGCATTCATCCAATGGATGGTAAATCCACGCCGTTCCATACCGCGGAACCAGGTCATCTGGCGTTTGGCAAACTGGTGGATGGCTGTTTCCAGTTGCGTGAACATCTCTTCATAGGTCAACTTGCCGATGAGATAAAGTGTCAGATACTTGTATTCCAGTCCGTAATAGATGAGGTCATCCGGTTGGATGCCTTGCTCTATCAGAAGGCGCACTTCGTCTATCATTCCTTCTTCCAGGCGCTGGTGCAGGCGGCGGGTGATTTTCTCCCGACGCAATTCCCGGTCGATGTCCACACCTATGATGAGACTGTTCATCTGGGGGAAGGAACGTTCGTCTACTGGGGTATGGGCATAATACTCTTCGATTTCGATGGCTCGTATGGCACGTTTGGCTGTGTCCACGTCCGTGGTATTGTGCAGGCTTTTGTAACCTTTCAGTATGTCGGTCAGTTCTTCCAGCGATTTGTCTGCCAGACGGGTGCGCAACTCGGGATTCTCGGGTACGGGCAGCAGACGGTAGCCTTTCAGTACTGATTCGAGATACATTCCGGTTCCTCCACATACAACGGGCAGGCAACCTTTTTGTTTAATAGTCTCGTAAGCATTCAAGAAATCACGCTGATACTCGAAAACATTGTACTTATAGCCCGGGGCGGCTATGTCGATGAGGTGATGGGGAATCTGTTTCCCGTCGACGGTATAGTCAGCAAGGTCTTTGCCGGTGCCTAGGTCCATCCCCCGGTAGATTTGCCGTGAATCGGCACTGATGATTTCCGTATGGAGTTCGGCGGCCAAGGCGGCTGCAAATGGAGTCTTTCCTGAAGCGGTAGGCCCTAATATGGCGATTAAATCATAGTCTGGCATATATAAGTTCTTGTTAATCTCACTACAAAGATAGTGCAAACCGAATGCAGAATAAAATGAACTCGTTCATTTTTTATGC
>OGEC01000353.1_pt1 | contig 38294 bp, 41 predicted proteins | sample 1570551 | NCBI WGS metagenome assembly OGEC01 (sample SAMEA2582127, study PRJEB24529) | metagenome | biome: Human gut stool | place: China | collected 2011 | reverse complement strand
ATTAAAAATCTGTAATTGATTCTCTGCAACAGCTAAACCATATTTATCAGTCACAAATACGTCAAAATACGGAACAGAAATAGGGTTTTGAATCTGAATCTTTTTAAGATCATCTAATATCGTAATATTATTTGTATCCAAACACACTAATTTTTCATTATGAGGAAATGACTCTTTTATTTCACTTTCATAAACAAAATATGCAAATTTTTCATCATAGTCCGCTATTTCATCTATAATACGAACAGAATAATCAATCAATGACAAAGATACTATGCCTTTGTTAGTACGCATTAAAATTATGTCATCACTAAATTTATATAACTGATAAAAATAGAATTCCTTAATATTTTTTGGAATAGGTATTAACTTAACAAAATGGGCATCAATATCTACAAAGCATAAAGACGACTCTAACTTAAATACAATTTTATTTCTCACCATATCTGTGTAAATTGCTTCAATAAGTAATAATTGTTCGCCTATATAAATTCTATTAACTTCTCTCCACTCCAGGTCCAAAACAATTAAACCATTAAGTTTATCATTTATGATCATATAATTTACACATCGCAAAGCAAAAATTATAACATTTTCTGAACTTGGACTTTTTATCTGCTTAATAGGTTCTAATTCTATCATCTACATTCCTTCTATAGTTTCATTAGATTATAATTCAGGCCTTTTTACATTAAAAGTAATCCACACACTCTCTGCTCTATAATATCTTTTAAACTCCTCCCATTTATTAACAGATTTTCTAATAATGGTAAAAAATCATTACATTCTGCTAAAAGATCCTCATCTTTCCAGAGTTGCCATAACGCCCCATAAGTAACAATCCCATATATGGAATCATTATAATATATTTCTAACTCCCTGTTACACCTCAAACCTTCAATAACTTCATCATATAAAGAAGCATCTGAGTCACTCATTGATGTTTATTCCTCCATAATTTATCTCGTCGAATATGCTCTCTACCAATCACCATATAAATACTGATATTAAAATTATTACGCTTGCCATTTTCAAACCATTTGCTTAATTAACGTGAAAAGGGGGGCAGATGAAATATAAGTTTATCAGATTCCCTCCCACCCCCTCTTTTAGTTATAAAGGATAATAAAAGATTGAGTTACTTTCCTGATCATATACTGCCGAAGTTTTATTATATAACAAGTATAGTACGTATATATTAACTAAAGGCACAAACAAACACAAAAGCCAGAAAATACTGCTATTGCTATCTATCAAGCGTCTACATATCATAGTAAATACAGTATATGTGAGATAAATGTATAAAGCATATCTTATAATGGATGGCTCAATCGTATAAGTTACAACAAAGTTATACATAATAAAAGCTAAAAACACATTAAACATATGCCACTGACGGACAGTACTACGTCCATAAAACCATAAACTATCAATTAAAACACTTTTATAAATATCACCCCAGAAAGGATAGTTATCTTGACGGCTATAATACAACTTTAAAGTCTTAATCTGTCCATCGGTTAAATCATTTCTGTTTCCCCACCATACATCAATAACTTTATTATCAAAAATAATCCCATTAGTTTCAATAACATTATGGTTAGACCATAATTTATCAATTCCAAATGTAAAAAGTAGAAGAGTCCCGAACAAAAAAGGAAAGAACAATTCAGGTGTATCTACGCTCCATAGTACCTCATTCCCCAATATATAATCAGTAGTGCCTCTAAAGCTAAAATTAGAACTAGAAATAGTAATACTTTTACCCAAAAGTAAAACCATTACTAAAGAAATCATTATAAAGACATTAATCCAATTAAGAGAATCCTTTTTATAATAATTCAACCGCATATAATTTGTAATACAGACAAACAAAATATACAGAGTATGTCCTACATAAAATAAGATATTGTAGTATTCTTGATTATATGTTTTATCAAAAGGAATAGAAAACATAAAAATATTCGCTTCTATCCCCAATAAAGCTAAAATATTTATTGAAAGATAGGTTTGTATATTCATCGTAAGTGTTTTAAATTTACTTACATATTGAATTAACTCTACTACTTCAATCTTAAACTTTCTGAATTCATCAACTAAAAACTGTCTCATACTTTTTAATCTTCATCTAAATTCCAGTGATTTAATAAGTCTACTATTCTATCAAGCCATTGCTTATGGTCTTTATCATAACTTAACGACGAATAAACCTCTGGTGTAATTAATTTGTCTATATAATACTTATCTTTATCCGATAATGTATTAACAGCCTCAATATTACTACCATATAACGACACTAATTGCGCATTACTTATGTACTGTTCAAACAAAGGGGCCTCATTATAAATCATGCGCATCTTATTTGATTCTACATCAATAATATAAACGGCTCGTTCACCTAATACATAAAGTGTTTTATCCTCCAATAATTTAGCATAAACGCTCACTTCAAGTGATATATTCTTACTCCTATCCTCTAACTCAACTACTGGATATCGACTAAATTGATAGTTACCAATTGCAACGATTTCCTTACTGGGATTTTGATAAAAATTTAGTGTAGCTCCAGAGAATATATATAAACTAAAACTTAATATGGCTACAATCCCTATCATCACTCTTATATCAAAAATATATTTGAATTTTCTCATCACTTAATTTCCAATTAATAAATCAACCCACTGTTTATCAGTGTCACGTAAACGTCCGTAATCAAATATTTGATCACTAGATTTTATAGCTCTTTTTACTTTAGTTTTATCAATCTTTGAAAGTTGAGATAAAATGATAACTGAATCACCAGATGCTTCAAATATTGAATTGATAACTTGCTCATGGACAGCATTCTTCTTATATGGATTTGGATAAAACGATATTTCTATAAAGGATAATTTATTTTCAAATATATAGACGCCATATTCACCAACAACATAGGACTTAGTATTTGTGGAGGTAGTACTATAAACAAAAGACTCTATATTCTTTTGTTCATATGCATTATAAAGACCTCCATCTGCTAGTACCACATATTTTCCCAAACCAATAATATGTATAGGATTATTTCTACTTAAATCTGCCCAAAAGACAGCGTTTATCTGAAATGTTAAGCATACTAGGAGGCTAATAAAAACAGTTCTAATAAACATTTTCTTTATAATATATCCCTCCACCAGCTACTTTTCCGTAAATTAAAACCTATAAAAATACTATATCAAGCAAAAGCACTAAAAATCATCATATTGACTCATGACGCAGTATACATCAAATTGACGTGGCTGCATCGATCCACTCGTTACTTTTATTACTTCATTCTCCCAATATGGTAATACTTCTTCCCAAAAGACGGACATAGCTAAGGATTGTAATGTTAGATTTCTACAAAATAACTCATCAACATTTTTAAAGATTATCAGAATAGATTTATTTCTATCCCAAAACGCTAAATCTCTCATCCAATCGGAAAAAGCAGCCCAATTATCAACCCGTGTAGGAAAGTTAAAATATAATCCGAAATAAAACCAGAACTTATCTTCTGTTGTTATATCTTTACAATCAAGATCTAAAACAGAATCATAGTTATTACGTAAATTATCCATTTCCATAAATCCATCATAAGAGCAGTATGTTAATTTATTTATATAGTTCACTTGTTTATGACCTCTATCTATTCAGAACTCAGAAAATATACAAAGATTTTTCATCATACAGTTCATTAGCAAAAATATCGCTTATTGTATATCCTTCTAAGCAGGGTATCGTTAAAAAAGTATCTAAATCAGGTTCTTTAATGACACATTCATCATTAACCCAAAATTCCCAAATAACATTATTTGGAGTTATAAAACATTCTAATCCTTTATATGAAAATTCAATTTCTTCATTCATAGCCAAGTAACTTCGTATTTCATTCAATCGATTCATGGTTTTGTTGATATCTCCCTCTATTAGTCCAAATATATTTATAGAGTTGTGATTGTCTTTCTACATAAAAATCTTATCCATCTTGAAATTTCCTTTTCTACATACGATATTAAATAAACCATCAGAAAGGCGTATCAAGAAATGTTCTATATCTTTAGCATCTAAAAGATTAGCACTATCATGCACCAATTTCGCTATTAATGTTGAGTTAGTAACCTTATAAAAAAAATGATGTGGAAAATCTTTTCTATCTACACCTGATGTAAAATTAAATTCATTTAAATACAATGCTTGCTCATTAGTATAAGAAAAGTTTATTACTTCATTAGCCTCTACAGATATCTTTTTATTATTATCATCAGTTAAGACTAACTTGATACTATCTAAATCATAAGTAAACGAAGTTATATCCAAAAAAACAGTATTAGCCAAAATTTTATATGCTGGAATCCATATGTTGTTCATTATATCCTCACTATTTTCTTTTACGTCCTAAATATCTATAAACATAACCCCACCCAAAATAAAATACTAATATTGTGATATAAGAAGCAATGAAGAAATAAATATCATTTTCATCTTCTATTATTTCAGGATTTATAATTAGACTAACGGTCATACCTATAAAAAGAAAGATGAATATACCTCGCACAAAATAATTATAGAGTTTTAAAAACATATGCTTACTCCCACAATAAAAACTATACTTTCACAACACAATTAAAACTTTAGCTCTAATATCTCAGAAATCTTATAGCTATTAATATCATAAAAAATACGATTAGAAAAACATATTTCATATTGAATAGATTATTAATCTCTCTAAATCCATTTCGCTTAAACGCTTGTATTAATAGCTTTACTTGTTTATGACTTAACAGATATAAAAGTATGTGGAATACTATCACCGCTAGTATTGTTGCTTTTAGATTTCCTTCATATCCACCAGTGATCATTGAGTAGATAAAGGCTATATCCATAAGAATAAGCGGAATAGTACATATAATAACTCTGTAGATAAAAATTTTACTATACATTAATCTACACCTATAAATTAACTCTACTCTATTGATCAACACAACTAAAATTTCAACTCTAATATATCACAACTCTTATATAACTTCATATAATAAAACGAGGTATCGTATGCAAAATACAATACCTCGTTTATATTATGAACTTTAATCATCTAAAATTGCTTAAATATTATAGCTATTAATATAGCAAAGCCACTACCTAAGCTACTCCATCAAAGAATGTAATGACTGTAATTTCTCGTGGGCAGTTGATACGGATTGGGAACCAGTGTCCAGATCCGTTGTTTACGTAGCATACGCTATTTTTTTCTGTATAGCGTCCTTTTACATATGGTGTACCAATAGGTACCCAAGTCATACCAAAGAGGATAATTTGTCCACCATGGGTATGTCCGGACAAGGTTAATGGCACATTGCGTTCGATGGCTTCATCAAAGAATTCTGGATGGTGAGCTAACAGAATAACAAAGGCATTATTAGGGATTCCGGACAAGGCCTTATCAATCATGGCTTCGCGGTTTACTTTACGCCGTTCATTATCATAGGATACACCAGCCATATAGACCGGCTGTTTGCCACCCATGATTTGGATGTTGTCATTAATCAATACGTTTAATGGCGTTTTTGTTTTAATATCATCAACGATTTTATTGACATCATGATGGAATTCATGGTTGCCAAGGATATAGTCTACGCCATCTGGAATTTGTTTTGCAAATACCTTTAAGCGATCACAGACTTCAGGTAGCCATTGTATCTTGTCGATAAGGTCACCGGTAATGACAACGCGATTTGGATGTTCTAGTAGTGCTAATCGCAAGATTTCGTCAAAATCATCTAGGTCGATGCTCGGCCCAATATGAATATCGCTGAGTTGCACAATCTTGTAATCTATAAGTCCTGGCGGTAGGTTTGTATAACCAAAGCTTTCATGGGTCACAACGATTTCTCGTTGTCCTTCATAGGCAGCATAGCCAGCACCACCCATGGCAGCCAAAGGTACAAGGGTACCTACGGTTCTAAAGAAAGCTCGGCGCCCAGTCCGTTCTTCTACGGGAACCTTATGTGAGATGCGGTTTACCAGTGCATAAATCAAGGCCAATATGATGAAAACTGGTATACACAAGAATATGGCGAATACTACGCCATAGCTTTCCGTTCTAAACAAGTTAAGCCATTCATACCAAGGCGTGCCGTATAGGTCAACTTGGTATAAGAAATAGTATCGCACCGCACAGAACCAACCAGCGACTACCAAAATATAGGCTAGCCACGCAGGCCACAGTTTTTTCGGTTTCCATAAATAGAGGTACAAGCCCCAAAAACCTAAAAAGGCTATGGCTAGCACCACAAGAAACACAATGTTTATAATTAATTGCATATACGCTCCTAACTGTATATCTAGTAATGGCTAATACATTGAGACAAAATCAATGTTCGTCTCATAAATTTATTCTACAATAGGACATAATTCTGTCAATTTACCATGAGGTCCCGCCCAAGCATAATCGGCGAATTCCTCCCGTTTGATAAGCATCCAATCCTTCGGTAATTGCTTTTGTATCGCTTCGATTGATGTATGGGCTCCTTCATACTGCAAATCACCTCGGAAGGCCTTCATAAACCATTTGCGATGAGAAAATACATGAATTAATTCTTTCACAATAACTGGTTGCAAGGATAAACCAAAGCCCAATGCCCCTACGATCTCAGTTAAACCAGATTCTGCCGCATCATAAGAATCCGCATTTTCTACAGATGGAAATTCCCACATGGAACGCAACAGACCTCGATTAGGGCGTTTATGTAGCAAATAATAATCACCATAACTAAGGATGCCAACAAAAACAGGCACATCAACAACCTTCGTTTTCTTGATACGCACAGGCAATTGATCGGTTACATTATGTTGGTACGCATGACACATATTGACGATAGGGCACTCACCACAGCGTGGCGTCTTAGGGATACATACGGCCGAACCAAAATCCATCAAGGCTTGGTTAAAATCGCCTGGTCTATCATGAGGTAACGTATCCTCTACAATAGCAGTTATGGCCTTCTTGCCCTTTGTACCCAAAATATCATCGAATATGCCGTACAAACGGGCATAGATACGCAACACATTGCCATCAACGGCCACCTCTGGCTCGCCATAGGCCATGGATAGCACAGCGCCAGCCGTATAGGAACCGACGCCCTTCAAAGATTCCATATCCTTGCGATTATGAGGCACTACGCCGCCATAATTATTCACCACATCTTGCACGCCTAGGCGTAGATTCCGAGCACGGCTATAATAACCAAGGCCTTGCCAAGCGTGGACCACTTCATCTTCAGATGCCTTTGCCAACTCTTCTAATGTAGGAAACAACCGCATCCAGTTGTCATAATAGGGCTTCATCGCCTCAATGCGGGTCTGTTGGCTCATTACCTCAGACACCCACACCTTATAAGGGTCACCGCAGTCACGCCACGGCAAATCCCGTTTATTTACATCATACCACGCCAACAACTGTGGCACCCACTTGGGGTTATTCATCTCTTTCATAGTTCCTCAATATAGGTATATGTGAAAGCACATCCTATACTTTCACTACACTCTATTCATTAATATATACATCAATACGGGCCAACAGTTCACTTTCCATGACTGTGTCGACCTCTGTTAAACGCATGTTCTCTACATGACTGTTATCTGGGCCAAAACGAATAGGACCTTTCAATAACTTGCCCTCTAATAGCATAGGAAGCCACGTACGGTCCCCTTCCCACATATGCTCATAAGGGACATCGGCCAATGTAAACCAATGCGGTTCCATCTCGTCTGATTCAATGGGGTTTACATCGGTAACGCGCACAAAATATACATAACCCACATGAGTTAAACTTTCATCATAAGGAAACTGAAAGTCAAAAAGGGCTACGCATTCTAGATCAGACGCATCAACGCGTATGCCCGATTCCTCATATAGTTCGCGCACGGCACATTGGCGAAAACTTTCACCAGCATTGATTTTACCGCCAAAGCCATTATATTTATCAGCGCCAAAGCCGCGTTTTTTACGGCCCAGCAAAATTCTATGTTGTTCATCTATGGGAAATACCAAGGTTGTAGGTTTCATAAGACCTCCTATAATTTGGTAAAGATTATTAATATATTATACCATTATTTCATGTGTAATACTGTCATTTATGGTATGATTAAAGGTATGAGATGAAAGGAGGCGCACCATGAACGAACCACTTATTTTTGACATTGCACTAGGGCGTACAAAGCCTGTAAATATGCGTGACGCAAGTGTGCGCTGTCCATTCTGCGACCGGTCAAATTTAACAGATATTCTGGCACAAGATGGTCATATCATATGGCTCATGAACAAATACCCTGTTTTGCAAAATACGTGGCCTACGGTTATCGTCGAAACAGAAGGCGACCAAGGTGAATTATCTACCTTATCTGTTGATGATGCAACACGTATCATTCAATTTGGATTAGATAAATGGCACGAAACGATTTCCACAAAGGAGTTTAAATCTGTTCTCTTCTTTAAAAACCACGGTCCCATGTCGGGCGGTTCCATTCGCCATCCACACAGCCAAATTATAGGCTTACGCAATTACGATTACCACGAAGATATTACAGTTAAAAACATGGAAGGCTGGCTATTACACGAAGATCAAGACGTCCGTATTACCTTATCTAAACACCCCATCATTGGTTTTTTCGAATATAATTTACGATATAAACCTGATGCGCCGGTCCGTTCCATCGCCATGCGTCTACAACAAACCATACGCTATGTGTTAGATAGCTTATCCAAATTTTCTCAATCGTACAACTATTTCTTCTATCAACTAGAAGATGGTTACGAATATATTAAGGTAGTTCCTCGCTACATTACAACACCCCTCTATGTGGGCTATAAAATTCCACAAACATGCAATGATGAACGAGCTGCAAAAATTTTACACAATATTACACCCTATTTTGCATTAAAATAAGAATCCTCTGCTACAAGCTCCGTAGATTAGAGGGCTCTAGTAAGGATATATATGAATATTTACGCCATTGGAGACCTTCATCTATCGGGTAATCCACCTAGGAAGCCAATGAATATTTTTGGCCCCCACTGGGACAATCATTGGCAACGTATAAAAGAACATTGGCTATCCATCGTCACCGATGAGGACATTATCTTTCTTGTAGGTGATATGAGCTGGGCTTTGCGCCTCGATGAAGCACTCTACGACCTCAACGAAATCGCCAGCCTTCCAGGTCAAAAATTTATGATTCGCGGCAACCACGATTATTGGTGGTCCTCTGCCAACAAAATGAAAAATGCTATGGGCGATGCTATAACCTTTTTACAAGGCCACGGTACGGCCCGCATCATCAATCTCACCACTCAGGTTAATGCTTTAACTGGTAAAAGCCAGTCCACCGAACAGCAATGCATCTTAGCCTTTGGTGGCACCCGCGGCTACATCTGTCCTGATGACGCTAGCTTTGAACCAGATACAGATCAATCTATCTATGACAGAGAAATCTTGCGTACCGAAGCGGCATTGCAGGAAATGGAACACACCATCCAAGCGTTGCAAAAGGAACACGGTGAAACAGAGAATACCGAGGAAACACTTCCTGTAACGCGGGTCCTCTTACTACATTATCCACCATTCAACGAAAACAACGCCCCATCAGGCTTTACAGACCTTATGGAGCGCTATCATGTAGATATATGTATATTTGGCCATTTACATGACCAGATTTCATTCAAACGGATTCCTTCAACATTTGGAACCACTAAATTAGAACTTGTTTCTGCAGACTATGCAGAATTTAAGATACAAAAAATACTGTAATCAAGATTCTTATGTTACATCATATATGAAATATTGAGATTTATAAATACAATACGATATAAGGAGCATTATGAGTCGCATTCATAAAGAGCATTTACAAGCAGGCTATATCTTTGGCGATACAATCAATCAAGAATATATCTATTTGCCATCCGGCGAGGTGGGCACAGACCATCCGTTAGCAGTTCTCGAAACACCTACAAAACGTGAGGACCTCACATTGGATGAAGCAGTTCATATGATTGATACGCTAACATTAAAACGGTGTAGCCATCCTACATTGGGTAAAAAATCATTTTAATAGTAAAAAATCTCTGCCAAATGTGATATGTACCTATTTTGCTGGACACATATTATTTACAAGCCTAAACTCGTGGATGCTTCCCTGTATTTTACAGGGAGCATCCATTTTGTTGTACGTCGAATAGCAGATAGTTGATTGTGAGTAATCAACTATCTGCTATACATATTAAAAAGAATTTATTGTATTAGTTTATATCAGAAAAATTTACCCTAAAGTAACTTAATCATAAAAAAGATTGGTTCTCTTTTCAATTGTTTGAGAACAGTTTATACAAAATATATTACACTACCTGAACCTTATTTAACCGCATTTAATTGCAATAAATTAATACCATTATAAACTAATTCTCTAATCGAATAGTTTTCATCCAATATAAAATAACCTTTATTTACAGAATAAGTAAATTTATATTTATATAACTCCTCCCCTCCTAAATCTATTACTTCAGAGCCATTAATAATAATATCAATAGGTACTGCATACCGGCCCAGCATCTGAACAATATATTTTGAAGTATCCCAATCACAATTAACAACTATCTGCTGTAAATACTAAAATATTATATTGGTAACTTTTACGCTAATTAAATATTACCAACTCCAGAGTCCAAGAAGGATTAGAAGAATACTCTGTGCTACAGACACAGCAATTCGACCTATACCTATAATACTAATTCCATATCTTTTCCCCTCTTTGCACATAAAATATTCATTCAGATTTTGCTTTAGTGCAAACATTTCTCCCCAAAGAAGGCCCGCGAGTATTAATGAAAAAATCGAAAAACTATGTAAAAGCCTCCCCCCAAAAATAACCATTAATTCAAGCATTAATAATTGACCTAATTGTATCATCGTAAGAAGAAGACTTTTCTTAGTATTTGCTCCTGCAATAGTTATTGCATTATTCCGTATAATATATATTGCATACATACCAAGTAAAATACTACATAAGATACGCCCAGCGTTCATAATCTCTCCTCACTAATCTTTTACACCACCGAAACCATCTTGAGTAACTTCATTTGTATACTCAATATTATCTGCTTTTCTTTCCTCTGCATTTTTAGGAGGATGATGAACATCCTGATAAGCATTAACACCTTGATCAATAGCATGTGATACAGCAACACCAACTGCAGATGTACCACTAAGTTCAGAAACATACACACCGGCACTAATAGAAGTAGGAACTGCTACAAGATCCTCTAAAACACGTGCTCTAGCATCTCGCATTGAATACTTATCAAGATTACTATCTTCTAAAAATGTAGCCCCTGCATTTAAAGCTGAACCCGCACCAACACCGGATTTAAAATCTAAAGCTCCCGCAGTAGCAGCTTGTCCTATATTAACTACATCAAAACTCTTATTAGCCCAAATTTCACCTGCGCTTTTATCGTTTTCATTCCACTTAGTCGCATAAGATGAAACCCCCGCTCCTACGGTTACATTTTCACCACTAGCCTTATTAACAACTCCGCCTACGATAGCGCTCAACCATTGTGCTAATACAGGATCATTATCCGCTATTTTCTTTACCTTTTCTATGAGCATTTCATTGGTCATTGTAGCTTTAAAACCACTACCAGGTGTATTACCCGCCATACGCGCTGCTACTTCACCAATGATACCATGTGCTATTGACTTAGCAATTTTTCCATCCTTAGTTGTTGGTTGCCAGTTATGTAGTTGTTCAAATGCGTTTTTAGAGAATAAACGTGCCAACTCCTGACGTTCTTCAATCTTCTTTTTATCAAAAATCTTATCTAATTGATGTAATGTATTTTCGGTATTAATATTGATGGTTTTAGTATCAATTTTTTTACCATCTACTGTAAGTATACCATCAGAAATAGCAGATTGAGTAGTCGAGCTTGCTTTACCTTTAGAGCCTACACCTAAGTTTGGAACTAAGCCGATACTGTTATAAATCTTATCATAGCCTTTTTTATCATTAGTCTTCATCTCTTCGAGTTTCTTTTTACTACCATAGTAGTTATAGCCAATCCCGTTGTTGCTATAGGTATACTCGGCTTCATTTTGGATATCTTTCATCTTGAGAGAGTTGGTAGTCAATGTATTCTTAGCTTTTGGAGCAGCACTGTTAATGACGGCACCTTCTAATCTAGTACCATTCCCTACATGAATATCATAGCCATCTTCTCCAGCATAAATACCAGCCTGGTGAGTCACGCTTTTCCATTTACTATCAATTCGTCCTACACTAGCATTGATACTACCAGTTGGATCCTTGAAATTAGGTTTAGAGGATACGGAGAAGCCAGCAGACTTACTGTGTTCTTTAAAGTTATCTACATCTTGTAAGCTTTGCACATGTAAATCACGACCTGTATCAACTTCAACTTTCTTACCAGATACAGTAGAGCCAATAATAGTAGTATCTCGCTTTGCTTTAAGTTGTGCTAATTGTGCGACTTTAATCGTCGTTGGTACATAGCTTTCTTGATGAGTATCGCCATTTTGACGAGCCATATTGCCACTCGCATTAATATTGAGAAGTCCGCCACCAGTCAAACTAATCCCAGCACCTACACTCCAACCAGAACTTTTATAGGTATTGTTAACATCGACAGTATTTTTGCCCGCTACAAGGTTGATATCACTAGCACTATCTAATACTAGTTTTTTTGCTTGTACTGTTTCACCAGTTACATGAATACCACTGTCCTTGGCATCACGAGCTGTAATATGTACAGTACTATCGCTAACAAGAGTACCACCCTGGTTTCACTCATCGTAATTAACTACAGCCTAAAGAATATCTTCTAATGCTATGGAAACAAAATTATAATGAATAACTCGAAAGGACACCAATAATTGAATTGCTGCTCTTTTCATTAACGATATTTTCTTAGCATACACGGAAATTATATCTAATATAAAAATCTCCCTATACTAAACATATATGGCTAGTATAAATATCAATAAGTAATACAAATCATTTGTTATCGTAAGAAAATTCTAGTTTCTTTTTTGTAATATTAAAATCACTTTATTAGAACCTCGTTCTTTAAATAGTTCGATATAAACATTAACATCATAATCGTGTCCAACTATACGATTTTTGCTTATCTCGTTCCAACCTATATTTTGTTTTGAAAGTATCTCTTTAACATCGTCAATTGTAACAGAGTCATATGTAATTTCAAGATTATTATTTTGAGATGCTCTACCAGATGCATAATACTTCTCATTTATTTTTTTTGAGGATATAGTTTCTAACTTTTGTTCATATAATTGAAGAATTTGCATCTGCTCCGGCCTTTTAATATACGAATGAAGCTGAATAAGTCCCATTAGTAGAAATACAAATAAGGCAAAACCAACATAGAGTTTAACTGCAAAAGGTATCCTATTCAATTTAAAATAATTTCTATCCATATATCCTCACATTAATTTTTAGGAATATTTTTTAACTGAGTGTTCTCCATTTATACTATAGGAAAACCCAAATCCAGATGGTCGTTTATCGCCAATTCTAATGACCTCTATTGCTACAGACACGACATTCTTTCTTTTTTATAGTAGGCCCTCTAGTTAAAAGTAATCTACTAAATAAAGGGTATATTAATCAAAACCAATTTAATTATAAATGCAATAGTTCTAACCAATTATTACGTGCTAACACTACAATATATCCATCATTTAATGGATCCTTTGTTACATATACTCTATATAATTCATTTTCATATACATAACGGTTCTTAGTTTGGTCAACTAACGTCCAATTCCCACTTATAGGTTTTATTAATTTTATATCTTTATGTAATGAATCTTTCCTTATTTTAATTGCTAAGCCTTTTGATAAAAGAGTTCTTCTGTTCGCCTCATATACTTCACTAGTAATCATATATTGTTCTCGAGGAAAATATGCATTTAAAGCTTGCGTCAGTTCTACTCTAGACTGCTCAACTTTATCATTATAAAAAAAATTGTAGCTTAATCCACAAATTAGCCATATAAAAGAGCAGCCTAAAAATAAGTACCAAAAAACAGAGTAAATTGTTTTTAACTTCATCACTAAAAGCCCTTTATATTGCATACTGTTACATACTGTTTTTAATAATAATAAATAATCATAAATTCATTTGTAAATACCCATTTTTCTATAAGCATTTCATTGATCATTGTAACTTCTTATCCTAAGAACCCACCATGCCCCATACAGATACAATCTTCTTTTGTAATTTCATCATCTGCAATGAGCCGTGGCACGATTTCATCAAAGGCCGTTGGTTTACTAAACAATACACCACCTGGTACGCCTAGAATTGGCGTGCCATCAGCACAGTATGCGATGCACACCATAGAACCTGGCAAGACAGGGAGACCATAGGTTACAACACGGTCTGCGTAACGTTTAATGGCGCCTGGTGTCAAATCATCTGGATCTACGCTCATACCGCCGGTACAGAATATGATGTCTGCGCCCGCCGCTTTTACCTTGTCGATAGCGGCCACAATATCGTCCGTATTATCCGTCACGATTTCATGGGCGATTTTTTTCACCCCCAATGGCGCACAACGTTCTTCGATGATAGGTGTGAAAGCATCTTTAATGCGTCCTTCAAATACTTCAGAACCAGTTGTAACGATGCCCATTGTTTTGCGCACAAATGGTTTAATAGTTAAGATAGGTCCACCAATATTTTGAGCTGCTGTTACTTGTTGTTCTTCTAGCAATAATGGAATACAACGCATACCAGCAATTTTATCGCCCGCTTTCACAGGCGTATTATTCAATTTCGTAACGATAGTTAATTCACCGATGCTATTGATAGCGTATAGTTTATCTACATCGACCTTGAGTAGGCCATCCACATCGGCAATGGCCTCTATTTTGCCTTGTGCCATAGGACCATCATGCATGTAGTCCCCCTTTGCGATAGCATACAAGGCACGGGCCACGTCTTCTTCATGGAGGAACCCTTCATCTTCTGGTTCCATCACATAAATATGTTCTTTACCAAGATTAAGTAATTTAGGTACATCTTCTTCGGTAATTACATGCCCCCGGCGGAATGGTGTGTCTTTCACCTCGCCAATGACGATGCGTACAATATCGTGTACCAATGCATGTCCTACGGCATCTTGTACTTTTATTTCTTTCATAATCTAACCTTTCAATATATATTCTATTTCATGTATATCAAACGTAATATATAGCAATATATTTACTATATCATATGAACGATGGCTGCTAATATGCATTTACGCACATACGAGTTTAGCAATCCACATACCGATGGCACAAAGGGCTAAACCGCCGAGGATTTGCACCGTCCCATAGAATAAAACATCTGTAACATCACCAGATGTTAAGAGCTGTAAAAGCTCAAAGGCAAATGTAGAAAATGTGGTAAAGGCACCAAGGCCACCAACGACTAAGAAGAACCGAACCCATTGAGGCCAGTCGGGTCTACAAAGATAGGCACCTAAGATGATACCGATGATTAAACACCCGATTAAATTAACCGTAATGGTGCCAAAAGGATAAGGTCCTAACCGCGCCATTACCCATTCCCCTACCACTGTTCGCGCTAGTGCACCAAGAGCACCGCCGCAGGCGATAGCTATATATTTTTCCATAATAGATCTCCATAAAATTAACGAGTCGTGTAATTATCATATATACATAATAATTATCACATATTACGTATTAGTCAACAATGTATTTGCTAAGTATACTAAAAGCACAAGGTAGGGATCGGAAAGGAGGTCTTATGAAGGATCCTACACTTACAATGCCGGCCTACCGACGGAATCATTATCAAGACCCAAAATTTCAGCAACAGTATATGTGCTTGGGTCACAAAATCTCTACCCTGCGAACGTCGATGGGCATTTCACAACGACAATTGGCCGATGTCGTAGGCATTAGTCGCAGCTATTTGAGTAAATTAGAATGTGGATACGGAATATCAGGCGTATCCATCGAGGTAGTATTTAAAATTGCTTATTGCCTCAATATTTCTACCAGTCAATTGCTACATCTTCGTACGCAAGACTATAAATCCTGTAATAGACATCTTTCAAAACATTATGAAAGAGTCGAATTTTTCCGACTAGCACACCAGCGCTTTTTGGAACTAAAAAAACGTCTCTAATCAATAGACCTCATATGAATAGAGACAAAATTAATTCTTTATTACACTCTCTTCTATTCAATTAAAACAACATTATATAACCTTTCAAAAATTAGATTAACAAGATAAAGTAATTCCTACTTAACACGTACAACATATATAAAAGATAAACCCCTTACAATATCTTATATATGACTTTGCAAAACAAAGGACCCTATCTAGGGTCCTTTTTACTATGTCTATGTAGTTTTTATACTTCGTTCAAACTCTTATCTTGCAATTCCGCATTGGCACGTTTAAAGATAAACGCATTATTGATGTGTTGACGCATTGCATTTTCTGCAGCTACTTCGTCGTGACGTTCAATGGCATCTACGATATGATCATGTTCATCATCACAATCGTGTGTGCGCACTGCATTGAAAGAACTCAAATACATATCGCGGTTTACGCGTTCACGGAAATCGGCTAAGTAATCAACAACGCGATCATTGCCAGAGAATTGAGCAATCATGCTGTGGAATCGGCTATTAACCTCTACGCGTGCCGTAGCGTCCTCAATAGCATGCATTTCCTTGCATAATTCCTTAAGCTCTGCCACTTGTTCTGGCGTAGCGTGACGAGCACACAAACGCGCCCCCAAACCTTCCATAACCTCCCGACATTGATATAGCGCCACGATTTCTTCCGGTGTATCCGCCTTAACAGTAACACCCTTCCATGGCACGATAACAACAAGATTATCTTTTGCTAATTTTCTGAAAGCTTCGCGAACTGGCGTTGCACTAACTTTGAGCTGTTCTGCGATCTTAACTTCATTTAGTTTTTCTTGCGGTAATAGCTCCCCTGTTAAAATAGCCTGTTTCAAGGTCACATAAACTTGTTCACTTAAAGGCAATCGTTCAATTGAATCTACAGCGGAAAAATGATACACATCTTTTGGTTCTTTTGTACCCTTCACGTCTTTTGTCATATTTCTAGCCTTAGGTCCCCTCTAATGTTTACACGCTTTCATACTTTCAATGAACGCCTAAAATGAGTATAATAGAATGTAAGCATTTTTATATACGAACACATGTATATATAATAATTGTATACCCTATAATTATAAGTCCCGTACATATGACTGTCAATTTCAAGATAGTCACAGTTAAAAAGTGAGGAAGTTACCCCTATGAGTCGTTGTTTGGTTATCATTAACCCTGTATCTGGCGGTGGTGCAGCACGCCGATACGCCCTTGATTTACAGTGGAAATTGAGCACCCTTTTTGACACAATTGAAGTTAAATTTACCACCGGTGCCGACGATGCAACCCGTTTTGCAAAGACCGCTTGTGAAGATGGTTTTGACGCCGTTTTCTGCATGGGTGGCGATGGTACCGTTAATGAAACGGTAAATGGTATTGCTCAAGGCGGTTTCAAAGCAACCTTTGGCTTTATTCCAGTAGGAACCGTCAACGATATGTCTCGTGCTCTCGGCATTCCACAACGACCATTAGAGGCAATTCGCCGCCTCGATATCAACCAAGTTCGCTCCATCGATATTGGTCGCTGCAATGATAAATACTTCTGCAATAATATTGCAGCCGGTGTCATTCCAAAGGTTATCGAAGAGGTAACGCCAAAGGAAAAGCGCATCTTAGGTCCATTGGCCTACTTCTTGCGCGCCGGTCAAGCCCTCTTCACTACAAAGGACTATACATACCGCATTCAAACGGAAGATGATGATTTCATTTGCAAATCACCACTTGTATTAGCCCTACTCACCAACGTAGTGTCTAGTTTTGAACGCTTTATGCCAGAGGCTTCCGTAGACGATGGGTATATGCGCCTCGTTATTTTTAAGGAATACTTCATCCTCGACATCTTCAAGGTTCTACCTCTTATCCTAAGTGGTGCCATCTATAATTCTAGCAATACCACTACATTAACAGTCAAAAAAGCTCATATTGAGCTATTAAGCGATGTAGATAATTTACCAACCAACATGGATGGTGACGCAGGTCCTTATATGCCTGTAGACCTTGAGGTATTACCACGGGTCCTCAAGGTATTTGCACCGACAAAACATCAAAAGAAAAAACCGCTTCTCTAAGCGATACGAACCCCCTTTGCTGATAAACCAGTAAAGGGGGTTCGTATTATGCTAAGTCGATTGTCTTATATATGCTTACAATAGAACCGCTTCATGTAAGCGGAAGCTATAAATATAACTTGCTTTCACAGGCATATTTGTCAATCGTTCTAGGGCCTCTTTGTAGAGGTCCATTTGTATTTTATAGCGACAAATGAGCTCATCTCCACTCTTAACGCGGTCCGTCTTATAGTCCACGAGGACCCATTGATCATCTTCTACAAAGACCGTATCGATAATCCCTTGTAAGAATAGACGCTCACCATTCTCTACATCAGGATATACCCGATTACCGTCAAAGAGCATGCTAAATGGCAATTCTCGTTCCACTCGTTTTGATGCAATGAGACGCTGGCCCAGATTAGAGTTAAAGAATCCATATAAGCTACGATCACTTAATAGGCTCCGTTCTTCATCACTAAATTTACCTTCTGCTTGCAATGAATCGAGCATAGCTGTCATGGATGTTTGCGTATACTTTTTAACAGGTAGCCATTGCATTGCTTCATGCATCAATGTACCCCATTGCGCACCTGTTACAATTTCCTCAGCGTCAGCAATAGCCATAGGTTTACGGCCAAATACGGAATCGGCTATCTCTATTTCACTAATAGCAGGAATACTTGTATCTAATACCGTAGCCGATACTGCCTCCGCATCATGTTCGGCAAATCGTCGTTTCAATTCACTAACAGAAATCTTAGCCGTCGTCTTGGCGGCTACAAGATTTGGATAGGTGAAAGCAAAGCGCTGTACGATTTCCTCTGGCAATTCTACATCATTTACCTTACCTAATACGCGAACCGTATTGATGGTCGTTTCATCCACATCCGCCTTATAATCTAAATCTCCATAAAGAGAACCATCATGAATCTCTACCTTTACCTGACATTGACGGTCCAGCAAGTCAAAATTTGTTTCTCCTTCGAGTTCAATGATATTGCGAAGTGGTGCACCCCCATCTAGATGACGGGCGAAGGCAATGAGCAGCCAATGCAAATAGGAATTACCAGCTTTAATTAGATCGGCACCTAATGCTTGGGTCTGCGTCAAGGCTGCATGTTTTATATGAGCGCCAACGCCCTTTTCCTTTTTGATTTCCTTGTTAATATATCCGGTCAAGAATAGTTTATCCCGTGCCCGTGTCAATGCAACGTAAAGGATACGCTGTTCTTCGGCTTTCATAGCATCCGATTTGATGGATTTACAATAGAGCCACGGCATGGACGGATAGGATACGCGAATGTCTGGATAATAGCCCTTTAATCCGATACCGCCATTTTTATCGACCAATAATGGTGAATTGAAGTCCATGGTATTGAATTTCTTTTGTACACCAGACAGAAATACAACAGGGAATTCAAGGCCCTTACTTTTGTGGATAGTCATAAGGCGCACCACGTCATCTGCTTCGGTAACTACATTGGCAACAGCCATATCTTGATTGCTATCGCGTAAGCTTTCAACAAAGCGAAGGAACCTAAAGAGCCCTCGGAATCCGGAGGATTCAAATCCCTTAGCCCGTTCATAGAGGGCCATCACATTAGCGCGACGCACGAGGCCATTCGGCATGGCGCCTACGTAGTTCACGTAGTCCAATGTTTCGTAAACATCCCACAACAAATCAGCTACACCATGACGGCGAGATAATGTGCGCCAACGCTCGATATGAGCGATGAATTGGAGCAAACGTTCATCTTGAGCCTGTTCTGCATAGAGAGGCATAACAGACCATAAAGAGCCGTCCCCAGTAAGGCGCAATGCACCGAGTTCATTGGCATCAAGCCCTACAAGTCCTGAATGCAATACGGCGGCCATCGGCAAATCCTGCTCAGGATTGTCGATGATTTGTAACAAGGATAAGAGCAATTGGATTTCTTGCGCTTCAAAATAGCCATCTCGTTCATTAACAACGGCTGGAATACCGGCTTGGCGCATAGCTGCTACGGCCCGTGTACCCCACCCAGCAAGGGACCTACGCAATACGGCAAAGTCACGCCATTGAATTTGGCGGAACGAGCCATCCGCATTTTGCACCTGTTTCTTTGAGGCGTGCAATTCCTTGATTTTTTGAATGATAAAATCCAGTTCTCGCTCATTGTTCTCCGGTTCATCGCCTGCGGTTTCGGAATCACCATCGATTTCGTCAGAACGATTCGCATCGCTCGTATCCAAGAGATGTAATTCTACAGCGCCGCCCACCCAATCGTATGGCGCATCCTCTACGATACGGCCCGGTATAAGCGATTCTTTTTCTCCATAATCAAGCTCCGCTGCCTCTTGGGTCATAATTTGGTAGAAAATGAAATTTGTAGTGGTCAAAATATTTTCGTGAGACCGGAAATTCTTCGCCAAATCAATGCGGCGCTCAACGGCATCATTCATGAGCCCATACGTATTATACTTGTTCATAAATAACGAACTATCCGCCATACGGAAACTGTAAATGGCCTGCTTCACATCGCCTACGTAAAAACGATTATCCACGCGGGAAATGAGGTTAATAATGGTTTCCTGTACACCATTCGTATCTTGGTATTCGTCTACCATGATTTCTTTGAACGTAGCCTGTAACTCAAGGGCCACTTCGGATGGTTTTGGATCATCTTCTGTGCCTGGTTCCACAAGGAGTGCCAAGCAGAGATGTTCCAAATCGCTAAAGTCCATGATGCCTTGCTCTTTTTTAGCCTCGTCATAGGCTTTGTGAAAGGCGATAGTCAATTCTACAAGGTTATGAATGAGCGGATATTGGTCTTTAAATTGCTGTTGCAGAACGGATTCATCAATATGGAATAGACCGTTTTTCATACCCTTTAAGCTATCCTTGTTTTGAGAGCCTAGCGATTTAAATTCGTCTGCTAATGCACCATCGACTTCTCCCTTTTCTAAGGCTTTGCCAAGGCTTGTAAAACTTGCTTTTGTAAAGGTATCTAAATTACGGCATACGTCGACCATATCGGACCAGGTCTCTGCCCCTTTTAATTGGGCTAATGCGGCTAATTGTTCTTGGTACACCTTGTCCCATTTCTTAGGGCCTACAGGACTTTCAAGTAAAGGTTCCATCTGTTCGATGCGGTCTGCAATGCGGTCGATTTCGGCCTGTTGGTCGTCCCACATAGCACGGCCCCATAAGGTATCTCGTAAATCCTGCTCTTGAGCGGCCTTATATGGTTCTACGGCATGGCGCATCCACCCGTCAGGATTCGATTGAGACATGGCGAATTCATAGAGACTGAGCACCTTATCTTGCAATCCTACATCAGATTTATCATCACTAAAGAAATCAGATAGGTCAAAAATACCATATGTATTATGTTCATAAGCCTCTTTCAAAAGGTTCTCTAACACTTCTTGTTTTAAGAGGGCCATTTCCGCTTCGTTGCCAATGCGGGCTGTAGGCGGAATATCTAGTTTATAAAAATAAGAGCGAATCACCCACTGACAGAAGGAGTGCAATGTCGAAATATGTGCCGATGGTAATAGATTAAGCTGTCGCTCTAGGCGCGCTTGTAACGCTTTATCATCGGTAGATTCCATGGCCTTAGCTAAGGCGACGCCAATACGAGCGCTCATTTCAGCGGCAGCAGCCTTTGTAAAGGTAACGACCATCAGTTCTTGTACGGATAAAGGATTCTCCATATCTTTTAACCGCGTAATAATACGCTCTACAAGAACCGCCGTTTTGCCAGAACCAGCAGCAGCAGCGACAAGCAAGGTTTGGGCCCCTAAATTACTATCCTTTGGGGACATGATGGCAGATTCCTGCTCCGTTGTCCATTTAACGCCCATTGTCGTCACCTCCTGTCATAGAGCTATCGGTATTAGAACTTTCACAAAAATCAGCGTTAGCCTCAGTCTGTCCAGATGAACCATTGAGGGCATGGCGCATTTTTTCAAGAGCGTTCGCCTCATTTAGAGCGCTCAAATAATTGTATTGATTGCGCTCATTATCAAAGCGACACACCGTCTTGTAATCGCAGTAGGAACAAGGAATGGCCTTATTCAACTGATACGGAGCAATGGGAAATTCACCCTTACCGATGGCAGAACCGGTGTCCGCCATAATCGATTCCGTATAGCGGCACATGATATCAAAGTCTCCGGAGGATTTAACAATTTTCATATCCCCAGAATGGATGGTTCCCTTTCCCGTAATACGAACAGGCACATAAGGGCCCTTGCTCTTATAGGTGAGCAATTTCTCATCCATCTTTTCCAACATGTCGATATCATCTGTAAAATACCCTTTATTATTAAGGGCCCCATTTGTATCCGCCAAGGCTTTGGCCTCTTCATAGGACACAGGCTCACCTGCTAGCGTTCGTGGATTTTTTACATACGTATACACCACAGCGGCCGGTGTCATCGGTTGATCATGGTGCTTCTTATAAGCCGATTCTAATGCCAACAGATAAGTCATCAATTGTAATTTTAGACCATAATAGATTTCTTGTGCATTAACCGATGTACTACCCGATTTATAGTCGATAACCATGCCATACGTATGACCATCACGATTATATTCATCAATGCGGTCAATTTGCCCTACTAAACGTAAATAGCGGTCATCTCCAAGGGATACCTTAATGGAGTCCCATCCATTGGGACGTCCAAAATCCTGTTCTAAATACATCGTATCAAAGGATGACCGACTAGACCAATCGACAAGGCGCGATACCGTTTTCTGTAATGTTCTCACAACGCGCTCTTCAATAGCCTTATCATAGGCTGTCTTTTCATCCTCATCATAACGGTTTTCTTCTAATATATCCGCTGCTACGCGAGCACATAATTCTTGTTGCGCTGTTTCATCCAAATCACGCCATTGCTTATGCTCGGATAATAGTTGCGTTCCCAACCGCTCCAAATTGGCATGTAAAAAGGTACCAATTTCAGGGGCCCCAAAGGAACGAACCTTGCGAGGCTCTAATTTCAACCCATATTGAGCATAGAATTTAAACGGACATTGACGATATTTTTCAAGGCGCGTTACCGACCCAGACATATAGCCCCGTTTAAGGAATAGACCAGTTACTAACTCCGGCGCAATAACAGGTACATCATTATTGTCGCGAATACCACGGCTCACGTCCTCTAAGCGTGGTCTGTAGGCCCCATCATGGCGAGCCCAGTTATAGAGGCCCCACCATAGTGGTGACACAGGTACGCCGCTAAACAAAGCGCCCCAACGTTCAGATAATAGGGATAGACTTTGGTATGGACGCCATAAGTATTCATCTTCTGTGCCGTCTTGAATGGTGAAAGGAACCTCTATAGGGGACGTACAGAAACCGAGGGATTGTAATCGTTTAATGACGAGGGAACTTTCAAGTCCTTCCCCTTCATCATTGGAACCTGCATAGGATATGGTTAAATGCTGCTCAGCCCGCGTCATCGCTAAATAAAGAAGAAAATTTTCATTAAACGCCTTCGGCAAGGCGCCTTCCGCAAGAACGATGCCCGCCTCAGCCAATGCTTCCCGTTCTCTATCCTTGATCAAACCTTCATCACCCATGTTTTGTGGGAACACACCTTGATTAAGACCCATCACATAGACTCGAGGCCACGATTGGCTGTACGCCCGTTCTATGGTGGTAATCGCTACGTGATCGAGGGACGGAGGAATCATGGAGTAATGAACATTATCGAGGGCCTCTTCTAAGAGGGCTATCATTTCATCTAACGTCAATGTTTCCGTATCGGTGAGGACCATCATTTCATCGAGGAATCCAATGACCGCAGTGTACATTTGCTCGTGACTGGCCTTGGATTCTAAATCGCCATCTCGTTCAGCTTCTAAGGACCATTCATAGAGGCGTTGAGGCACTTGTAATTCTTCGAGAACTCTGTAGATATGTTTACACCATTCCGCCCCTGTATGCGCATCGCTAGACGTAGCAAAATCAAACCAAGGTATCAAAATATCCATGATGGCCTGTCTCGATGCATTCACGCGCGCATGTCTCGGTGCGTCCGGTTGTTCTTCGTCTGAAAGCCCCGTTACACGGCGCATATAGGACCAGTTATCTCGTTCCCACTGTAGATGATCAATACCAAATTCGAGCACGTAGTTTTCTAATTCATCCACAGCCTCGCGAGTAAGAGGTGTCAAATCCGTTTTCAATAAACGGAACATGATGTCACGACTATAACTATGCTTAACGATACCAAGCAAATCCGTCATCAATTCTCCGAGCGGATGATTGTTCATAGGTCGTTGGCGGTCTCCAAAATGAGGTATTCCATAGCGGGTAAATACCTTTTCCAACGTATCGCCATAGGTTTCGGATTCACGCAGCATAATACATATATCGCGATAGCGCGCATTAGGGTTGCTTTCAATATAGGAAAGAATATCACGAGCCACCCAATCCGCTTCGCGTTCTCGATTATAGGCGCTTACAAGCGGTATATGTTCAGCCGTAGTATTGTGCTTACCGTGAAAGAAATTTTCCTCTAAAGATTGTAATACAGGTGTCCCTCTATGTCCTGTAAAAGACTGAAAGGACAATTTCGTTCCATATTCCTTATGGAGATTTTCCAAGATTTCAACGGAGCGATTAAAGATGCCATGACGACCTTTATTAGCCAATACACGTTTAGGGTCAGCTGGTAAATCGACGGTGATTACCGATTCTACAGCAAGATCAAAGAGCATATATAACAGCTCAAAGTGAACCGGTGTAAACCAGTGAAATCCATCGACAAAGACATGACAGTTTTCCATCAATGGAGACTGTGGCAATGCATGAACAAGGTCCATGATAGGGTCCCCATCAATTTGCCCATGAAGTTGCAATTCCTCTTCGTAGGCCGACATGCATAGTGCCAATTCCTGTAGCTTTTTCTGTAATACACCATTTGATACGCGCTGTGCACCAGATTCTAATTCATCAGGTCCAATGCGAAATGAGCGAAACTCGGAAAATAAACCTTGCAAGACCGAAGAAAACTCTGGCCGTTTAGCGGCTTGCGACAACAGGCCTAATTCAGCCCCTTTTCGTTTCATCACAAGGCTTAGCAACATGGTTCTACCCAATTGAGATATACTCTGTTGCTGAACCTTTACATTGCCTATCGATTGATATACCTGATAGGCTAAACGGCCAAAGCCAACAACGCGGACCGTCGTAAAGCCGCCTTGAGGCATAAATTCCGCAAGTTCTCGTTCCACGCGATAGGTGGCTGGCTCTGGAACGAGCAAAATAATAGGGTCACCTGGACATTCGGTGATAACCTGCCGAATGCGTTCATATACGGCATGGGTCTTACCGGAACCAGCGCGACCATAATACATGGTAATACTCATACTACCTCCCACAACAATGCTTATATTTAGTAATTCTGCTTATATTTCATCATCCCTAAAACAAAATATATAGCACGGATACTTTATACGACATATAAATATATATACTATTGTACACCATGGAATATCAAAATTGTATTTGACAAATTCTCATTTTTACCTTATTCTGTTTACAAAAATTAAAAAAGTTAAATTTGTTTATATTTTATTTACATATTGGCATTCATCATGTATAATGAAACCTAGATGAAGTGTTATTTGTAAAAATGTGAGATTAGGAGTCTTTATTATGAATACAAAACGAATTGCAACGGTATTTGCCGTATTGGCAGCAACAACAGTTTCTTTTTCTGCATTTGCCGCATCTATGGATGCAAATGCACGCGCTTATGAACGCGCTGCAGCAGAACAAGCTCAATATGAATACACACCTGTAAACAGTGCACCTGTTGCACAAGCAAGCTATGTAGCAATGCCTCCGCGTCCTAACTATTCCCCATTGCCAGCTGTTCCTTATACAGCAGGTGATATGAGCCAACAAATGCCTGTTTCCAAAGAATTAGGCGATCCAATCTTCGTGGCTCCACAAACAACAGCTGTAGGCATGCAAATCATGGATCCAATTCCAAACCCTAATGCACCTCAACAACAAGCTGTAGATGCACCAGCTACACTTACTTTCAGCAAAAGTGGCAGCGGTTATGTATCCACATACAGAAATAACCAATTGAACGCATTTGATGTATTGTTGAATGGCCGTTCTTATACATTCGATTTACCAGCTTATACAAATGGTTACCAAGTAAAAACTGCAAGTTCTTACAACCGTGCTGGTAATGGCATCGCTAATGTATTTACAACAAATGTTATTACAGAAGCCATCGTAAACAACACATCCTTACGCGTTACTGTTAACATGACACAACCTACATCCGTAGCTGCATCCAAATTACGCGCTATGCAACAATCTGGCCAAGTAACATTGGGCGAAGTTTCCACATTGTTCGCTTATAATGAAAGCTATGATGGCGTAAAACAAGCGGCTAACTACGATGTATACAACAATAATGGTCGTTTCATCGTTGTAAAATCCGGCGCGGTAACAGTACCAAATGGTGCACAACATCCATATGCAACAGCTATGTTCGCCATCACTGATGATACGGTAGCAGCTGTAACTGTTTCCGGTAACAGTGGTGAAACTTATGAACTTGTGAAAGGCACAGCTTACGCTATCGCAGCTTCTGCACACGCTGCAGCTGACAAAACATCTAAACAAAAATAATAGACCTCAGTGTACGACGTATGTCGAGCACTACATATAACGAAAAGAGCACATCCTACAGGAACGTGCTCTTTTCTACTATAATCGTGTAAATGTTTCCAATGCCTTATAGGCCATCAAGCGATAGCCTCGCTCATTTGGATGAACCTCTCCGGCAAATACGATTTGACCGATTTGATCGGCTTCATGAAGAACGGTATAAAAATCGATAGTTTGTAAGCCATGTTCTCTTGCATATTCTTGTAAACGACGGTTTACGTCCACTACCACATGATTAAGTCCATCCATTTCACTATCGATTTGCGTTTCAAGGCCCAGGATAACATGCCCCTTTTCACCGGCTATGGTAGCGGCTTTAATGAGCTTATTATATACGTAGTCGCTATCGCGATTTTGCAAAATATCATTTGTACCGCACATAATGCATATATATCGATCCTCCTCATAGGACTTGTCGATACACCAGGATTCTAAATAATTGATTAAACCTTGCACAGATAGTCCATCGATGCCGTGATTTTCCATATGATATGCGGGTAGTGCGGCACTACATAGTTCAACCCAGCCGAGACCTTCTCTCACATCATATCCACGGGTGATGCTATCTCCAAAACATATTATATTCATAAATTCCTCCCTGTACATTAATTCATCTACATTGTAAAATATATATGTATAAAGTACAATATGTTACTCATTTTCATGTATTCTTAAGTACACCATGGTACACTTTTTTCACATGGAGAGGAGAATTATAATGAAATATTTATTAGCTCTCGTGGGAACCCTATTGTGTACCTCGCAATCGGGATTTGCCATATCACAATACGAAATAGAGCAAAAGCCCACTCAGTATCAGCTAGCGTATTCTAGTGATACCGAGCATATGTATGTCGACCTTAGCTCAATTCATACAAAACAGACGGCTTCTAATTATAAAACGGTACAAGCTCGACTATTGAGCTTATACACTAAAAATAACGTAATTGCAGACTATGATACAAACTTCACATTTTATAGCCAACGGCCTAATGCACCGGTAACGATGACTGCATGGAAAATATCGAAGCCAACATTCTATGCGGAAAATGGGTATCCTATCGATACATTACCACAGCAACGGTTAGCAAAGGATTACGGTCAACATGTGGCAGCGCCAAATAGCCCTTCACAACGCATTGGGGAATTTATCTATAATACATCTAAAGAGATGGAAAAGATTACCTATACATATGATAATCCATATATTCCACCTCAAGTATTCCCTCCTGTAGTCGATCAACAGACACGGACCGTATTATTTGGTCTCATGCCTCCTACAGATGCTGTTATTTCTACGCCAATGGATCGTGTTATACCAGCACCTCCAGCACCTCCAACTAATATGCAGCCAAGCTTGCAACCAGGTCACGTAGGCGGACCTAACCCAGATAGCTTAGGTGATCGTGGGCGCTTCTCACCAAATTTAAATGCACTTCAAACGGGTAAATTCCAACCATCTAATCCAAATATTGCTCTTCCAGATCGACAAGGACCTCCCGGCCCTCAAGGTTTTAGAGATAACAAGAATCGCGATAATCATCGCAACGATGGTAATCGTGACAACGGCGGTCGTAATGGCGGTGGTCGCGGAGATGGTGGCCGTGGCGGTGGTCAAGGTCCTCATTAATTATTATTTACAAAAACATTTAGAAACACGAAAACCCTCATCGTTATTGATGAGGGTTTGTTTTATGGCTTTCACAAGGGAAATTTATTTTTTTAGTCTTACAAAGAACAAGGCAACGGCACCGATAACTGGTGCAATAGCAAGGGTCATCAATGCAGATTTATAGCTACCAGTTGCAGTTAGCATACTACCTAAAATCATAGGCGCCAACATAACGCCGATTTGATTAAATAAGTTTACAAAACCTGCCGTAGTACCTCGCAAGTGAGGTTCTGCTGATTGTACAACGAGAGCATTCGTCAACGCACTGTGCATGAATGCGCCAATACCAAGAATTGGACCTGTGATAAAGAGCATATCTGGGTTTGTGGTGCTCGCAAAGAGTATTAAGGCCGGTCCAAATAAGAACATAACGAGTGCTGTTAAATAGTTTTTCTTAATCGGCAAAATATCGGATAAAATACCGATGGTTGGTTTTGCAATAAGTGCAGCCAAGCCAAAAGCGGACATAACATGACCTGCGTAGATGGCGTTAACACCTAGTTGTTTTACCATGTACAAGTTAGACCATTGAGCCACCGCCCATGTAGCACCGGTAGCAAAGAAACCGGCAAATGCAAGGCAACGAATATTGCGATTTTTTAATACGTGAAGCAAATTTTCCTTTATAGATGGCTTGTTCTCTACAGGAACCGCTTCGACATGATCCTCCGCTTCACGTTGAGCTAGGATTTCAGCACTTGGCTTACGAACTGTAAAGTAGCTAAGTATAAAGATAAGAATTGGCAACATAGCAGTTAAGAGGAATGCATTTTGCCAACCATAGTTAGTTGCTACATAAGGGGCATATAAATTTACAGTCGTCACCCCAAGTGATGTACAAGACATGAAAATACCAACGGCTGCGCCACGTTGATTAGGACCAAAGTAATCCCCAATGGCACTCAAACAAGAGGCCTGTACAGGACCGGATACGATACCTAATAAGAAACGCAACACCCATCCATAGGTATAATTATCAATAGTACTCATCAATGCGGTGATGACTGCCATGGCAAGTAAACTAACCAATATAGTATAACGATAACCGATTCTATCCGCTAAGATACCACCAGGTAATACCATGATGGCATAGCCCATGTAAAAGGCGGATAAATAGGTCGTCCCCATTTGTGGCGTAAAATTCAATGCTTCATTGACAATCGGCATCAATGACGCCCAAGATAGGCGCATAACAAAGCTAATCAAAAACGTTAGCCAAACGCTGACGAGAATTAAAATCTGAGTTCGCGAGAAACCAATTCTACTCATACGAGCTCCTTTCTATAGAAAAATAACATATAGAGCTATCATACTATAAATAGAAAGAGTTTTTCAAACATAATGAGTGAATATCTAATACTTTACAAAATTAAGTATCCGATGTACTATAATAATTGACTAAGGAAATGAATAACTAACATTGCTTAACGCAAAAGAAAAAAGACGGTACTGCGAATACCGTCTTTTTTATATGTGCTAGTTACTTGCTGAAGTATCTATCTAGTCACTTGCAAATGTAGTGACAATTAAGGTTACCTATTAATAAAGCGTACAAAAAAGCAGTACTACTAGTCGCCAACTCAGAATGGCAATAGCCAAGCGGCCGGTCAAATGACTAGTAATACTGCTTTTTATACTATAAGTATAAAATTGAATGGCGGAGATAGTATGTATTGAACCTATGATACTGATAGTAACTGGCTTTATAATCATGTCTTGTATTTAGGGGGCAAAAAAGGGGGCAAGTATTCTCTTATGCTTTTCGTTGGTTTAATTTCTCTATTACATCATCTTGCATTGATTTTGTAACATGAGTATAAATACTAAGTGTTGTATTAGGGTCATTATGTCCTACACGTTGCATGATTGATTTGAGCGGTACCCCTAATTCTGCTAACATACTAATATGAGTATGTCTAAAAATATGAGTGGTTAAATGTTTCCCCTCTATCTGTACTGCTTTCAATTTCCTATTTAAGAATTGAATGTCATAAGGGTTACCACGGCTAGCAGTAAATATATAACCATGGTCTATATATCCCTCGAACCATAAAGACCGCCGTTTATTCTCTAACATGATACTATCAAGAATACTAACCGCCCTATCAGATAAGGAAACATCTCGAACAGAATATATATTTTTAGGTGTCCCCCTCTTAACTTCGCTACTATTTTTATAATCGTACTGTATTGTACCATTGATATTAATAGTAGCGTTTTCTTTGTCATAATCACAATACCGCAAGGCTAATAACTCACCTATGCGTAAACCTGTTAAGCTGATAAACTCAAACAATAAAGAGATACGGCTATCTTCCTTTGATAGTTGATATAAAGCATCTTTCAATTCAACCGCATCAAGAAATTTACCTTGCCTTTTAGCTATTTCTGTATGGCTGAAAGGCTTTTTCTTTATCTCAATATCATCATAGTCAATCAAGTTAGGTATTAATCGTTTCCGTTTAGCATGCTTACAAATTGCCCTCATCGTTGTAAATGTAGCCCTCACATACGAATATGAAAGATTTTCAACATAATAGACCTTATGTAATACATCTTCTAATATAACCGCCGTTAAATCTGCTATAGGTAAACGCTTATCAATGTATGTAAAAATCTTATTTACATAAATCGTATGGTTGATATGCGTAGCCCTCTTTACAGTCGGTTCCGTATGTTCAAGCCATGATATAGCCACATCATAGAATGTTACTACCCTATTTATATCTAAGTCTTTTACCGCCTGTTCATACTTTCTTTGTAATTCTATTGTTGCCTGCTTGCGTGCATGACTACTATTAGTATTAAAAATTACAGATACTTTTCGTATCTCGCCATTAGGTAATTCAAAGCGTTCACAATATTTATATCGTGTACCCTTTTTACTTTGTCTTTCTTCTATCCACATAGTACCGCCTTTTAGGTACTAGCAAGCTATTAAAATGGAATAATCTCTAATTTTATTGATACAGGGTTTAATAATGGAATAGTAGCTATATATGCATCGGTTTCAAATTCAAAACTTTTTAAGTAATCCTCGTATAGATTGCCTATTATACGTTCAAGGTCAACCTGTAATTCTCTAGGCAATTCATTATAGATTTTATCTAAGTCTTGTACCCCTTTAATATCATCATCAGTTGTAAGAGTTATCTGTATTAAATCATCAACAATTATCCCAGTACCATTACATTCAACACTAAACTTTCTACTATCAGTTTCAATATTTAGAAATAGTGTAGTTGAAATATCAGCATTTCCAACATACCAATTATTATCACTATAAAAATACGTATCAACATTAGACAGTTTCAATGATTGAATTTTAGGAATTATATCGATAGGACTATATACAAATAAATCTGCTGGTTCAATCTTTAAGTATCTACAAATTTTATTAAGTGTATCAAACTGTATACCTTTTGTATGTCCCTCACTTAATGCGGTTAAAGTTGTTCGACTTATCCCTGTATCATTAGCAATTTTTGAAATTCTAATATTATTTTCTGCTAGTTTTACCTTTAAATTACTCTTAATCATACAATCACCTCTAATAATATAATACTGTTTACCTTGTTTAAAATCAATATTTTTATTATAAAATGTTCAATATACACTACATTTTATATTGACATTATAGAAAACAAAATGTATTATCAAATTAGATAATGCACAGTATACTGAACAGAAAGAGGTGATTAAATGAAAAATGCAAAACTTATTGGCTATCGCAACATGGCATTATTAACACAATCAGATATGGCTAAGTATCTAAAAATTGCATATCCAACATATAACGCAAAAGAAAATGGACGTAATAAATTTACCGATATAGAAAAATCAAAAATAAAAATGATTTTATCTGAAAAACTAGCTAGACCATTAACGATTGACGAATTATTTTTCTAATCTAAAAGGAAGTGAATATATGCAACTAATGGCAACGCAACACTACGGCGGAAATGACTTTTCATTTTATAGTGCTAAACGGAAAGACATTTTCATGACTATTAATGAACTGGCGGTAGGCTTTGGGTATAAAAGTAAGAAAGGTATTGAGGAAATACTAAGACGTAAACCATATCTAAAAGAAAACAAGTACTCTTTCATTTCAAAGGTTCCTGTACGCAATTATGGTACCCCTCAAAGCGTGGGTACCACAAAATCAAAAGTACAGTATCAAGAGGTCAGATTATTTACAGAAAGAGGAATATTTGAAATTGGGTGTATATCTCATACCGCAAAAGCTGAACAATTTAGAGATTGGGTGTTCAATCAGTTAAAGAAACTAAGAACCTCATTTACTAAAGGTATGATAGCCCATAACGGAAGTAAAGATTTACAAAAGATGCTACATGATGCGGTATTCAATAGCCCTATATATAAAGAGAAAACCGAAGATAAAAGGCGGTTAGCTATCACTAACTTCAACAATCTACTTATAAAGGCCGCATCAAAAAGCCGTGTTAAATACAAGGAAGATATGACGGCTAAGGAAATTCAGAAATTAGAGTATTTAGAACATAAAACAATAGCCCTATTACATGAGGGTAAATGTTATCAAGAAATTAAATTAGAATTATAAAATGACTAACAATGAAAGAAATTACTAAAGCATTTCATATCAAATCATATAATTACCTCACCTGCTTTAGTAATATTTCATACATTGATACTCACAGATATTCAGTAATAATCACATAAAAAATCATTAAGAATATAGATAATTACTGCATATATCACACTTTAATATTTTTGATTTGCCTAGCCTAATTCATTTTAAATGAGCGTTTTAATATTGTTAGGTACAATCTATCAAGCCGTGTACAAAAACGAGCATACAGGCTAAATAAATGAATTTTATTTTTACAGAAAGGATAGTTTTTATGAAAACTGGTTTTTCTAATCCTCAAACTGGAACATTCTCACCTATCATGGTTCAACCTAAAGACATTGTAACCATGTTTAGTATTAGTCGGAGTACAGTAACACGGCTTATAGGGAAGATGCTGCTTGATGATAAATACAAGAGTTGCGTTACTAGATTAAATAGAAACCTTGTACTAATTGATGTACAAATGTTTACCGATTACCTTAAAGAACAAGATTTGAAAGGACTAAAAGCATAATGAAACAAGCAAAACACAATATCACAATCAAACAAAATACAGAAAATAAAATAGTTATCGGCCTTGATGATTGCGGAATTGATGCGGTTATCACCTTTGATAGTAAATTCAATTACAAAACATCAGAAAATATCACCGATGTTAAATGTTATTTAGAACCAACTAACAACGAGGAGAATTAAAATGAGTAACAATATGAAAGATTTAATGACTGATAAAGTACATTTTGAAATATGTCAAATTGGAAGAGATTACATTGATAAATTCGAAAACGGAAGATTAGATATATATGAAATGGTAGCTATTCTGAGTTTAAAACTTTTTGATAAAGGTGTTGAATGTATGGCGGAATATATGGAACAAAAACAATGAGTACACAAATCTTTTATCTTAGCATACATTCTATTTCTAGTGAATACAAAGAGAGATGATTATATGGGCTTATGCGAAACGGATACTATAAAAGAGATTGCACTTGCTGAATTTAATAAAAAAGTACAAAACGGAGAAAAATGCAATTTTGACGAAATACATAATAAACTAAGAAAAGAAAGAGGTTATCCCCCATTAGAAACAGAGGAACAGGATATAGAGGAAAGTATAGACCCCATTGATGATAAGCAACGTTATTTTTGGTGGAAATTTCACCATAATTTCTTTGATGATATTGCTGTTAAACGATTATCAAAACAAAAAGGCGGAGATACACTTGTATTATTATATATAAAATTAATCAATATTTCATTAAAACATAATGGATATATATGCTACGAGGGTACAGGACTAGATTTAATCGACGAACTAACCTTGTATTTAGATAGAGATATAGAAATGTGTACCAATCTAATAGGTCAATTAGAGCAATACAATCTAATCGAATTAATGAATGATAAAAAGGTTATTTGTATAAAAGCCTTTGATACATATACAGGGGCTGACGATGTAAAAACAAGAATGAAAAATTCAAGAGAGAGAAACAAACGAGTAAAAAGCTGATAAACCCAATAATTATCTATACTTTCATTATATTAAAATATTAGTCATGTTACGAAACGTAACAATAATGTTACAAAACGTAACTACATCGTTACGTTACAGTTACGAAAAGTAACGAAAGCGTTATAGAATAAGAATAAGAGTAAGAGTAGAATAGAATAAATCAGAATAAAAAAAAGAAAAGAAAAAAAATTAAAATAAAAAAAAGAACAAGAAAAAGAGGGAGAGATAGAGGGGAGATTATAAGAGGGGAGAAAAACGGCGAGCGTTTCACCTCGCCTTTTCTATTTTTAGGAACTAATACAATTCATGATATTTAGAATATTAATTATCAAGCATCACCTATTTATCAGTGATTAAACAGTGAGCATATTAAGAACAAACCACGGACTAACAACGAAAATTTACTAAATTAGGTATACCAAACGGCAACCAACTGGCAACCACGTATACAATATGGATACAATGCGTATACATGTATTGATGATAAGGTAGGAATGAATGAACGCAAGCGATTATAGAACATATAGAGATGAGCAAGTTATACGAAAGGAATTGAATAAGCCTAAGACCGCTAAAAGAAGCCGTACCAGTAACTACTCATATACGGCCACTCAATCACCTAAAGCCATAATAACTACCAAAGAGCAGGCCATAAAAGATACTTTGTTAAGTTATAAGCGACTTAATAACAAGTATCTTGAATTGAATGAAATGATTAATCACTATACCCCTACTGCTAATATTGCTAAATATAGCGATATAGCATCACACACCAACAAGAAACACGATATATCAGATGAAATAGTTAAGCATGAAAAGATAGCTATACAACTTATCAATACATCTATGATGCGGTTACATATTAAAGACTGCTTGTACAGTACTACCGCCCTAACCCATTCAGAAATTCTATACTTGATAAATGCTTATGTAGACGAAAGAGAAAAAATCAGTTATGCTAAATCTAGGCGGATAATTAAAAAGATTGTTAGTCTTAATATAGAAATTCCTACGATTGAACAAGCTAAAAATTATCTAAATGAGAAGTGCAATGAAAACCCATGACTATATAAGCGTATCTATTTTGATTAAACATACAGTATAAATAGTATAAATCAATCAAGATATACACTCTTTAAAGGTCAAATATACATGACTTACAGTAATAATCTATAAAGTCAGTAATGATGCGGTTTTTCTAAAAAATAACTTCCGTTTTTACTTCCACTAAGAATATATTATCGGAAGTAAATATTTCACTATAACTGAAAAGCATAGACTATTAATGATAATGAGTGAGTATCTAATACTTTACAAAATTAAGTATCCGATGTACTATAATAATTGACTAAGGAAATGAATAACTAACATTGCTTAACGCAAAAGAAAAAAGACGGTACTGCGAATACCGTCTTTTTTATATGTGCTAGTTACTTGCTGAAGTATCTATCTAGCCACTTGCAAGCATAATGACTAGTTACACCTGCTATGATAGATACAATTAAGGATATGAATAACTCTAACACAGCCTAACCCCCTTTCTGTTACCAGTCTAGGGAAGTAACACTCATAGTATAGCACAGAAACAAGCCCACCATTCTAAAAAAATGGGGGCTTTTTATATATTAGATGCTTTCAACAAAACTCAACATTTCAGATACCCTAAAAACTAATAAATCGAATACCCTAAAAAGACTAAGAAAAACTAAGGCTATCTATTAATAGAATGTAATAGCGTTACAAATCTGTTACATCAATGTTACATTACTGTTACATCAAAACATACCGCATTAAGCTGTTAAGAAAAGTTAAGGTTATCTATTAATAAAGCGTACAAAAAAGCAGTACTACTAGTCCCCCAACTCAGAATGGCAATAGCCAAGCGGTCGGTCAAATGACTAGTAATACTGCTTTTGATACTATAAGTATCAAAGACATCGTAAACATTGTCAATAGTAGAACCTATAGCTAATTTTAGGCAAAGCTATTAAACATATATTGACATTTGTTAACATACTCTAATATATAATAAGAACCCTCTACCGATTAGATAAAGGGTTCTCTATAGTACTATACAAGGCACGGGCTCCAATTGCCTTACCAAGTATAGTAATATATCAAAAGTAACCAGCAACAGGCAACAAATCGCCCAACTAGGTACTAAAGATTTATAGTATACAAATAGTATAGCACAAGTACGAGATTAAAGGTATATATAAAACCCTCTAGGCAATAACCTAAAGGGTTTTAGAGATGATTATATGATTTTGAAAACATTATATTTACTGCTCCCCCTCTATTCTACCACATAAATTTTAGGGGGCAAAAAAGGGGGCAAATTATACTTAACTTATAGACTACTTATGAATATCTAAGAGTATCAATAAAGCAGGTATTATCTAGTTTTATTTACTCTTTCATATTCCTTGATAGTCATTGAAATTCATAAAATTGAATGGCGGAGAGGGTGGGATTCGAACCCACGGCCCCTTGCGGAGTCACTGGTTTTCAAGACCAGCTCCTTAAACCACTCGGACACCTCTCCATAATGGTATATTATAGCAGATTTATATTGAAATGTGCAACAATTGAATAGAGGTAACCTCAGATATCTCCCATGTAGAACTATTTATACTAGAGACAAAAAAGCTGGCCTAAAGCCAGCTTTCAGCATATCTATTATAGTTATTATCTTAGAAAAGATCTTTTTTCCACATGCCAATGATGGCCACGACGGAACAGGCCACGGAGATGCCCACAACCTCGAAGAAACCATTTTCATCATTTTGAAACGGCAACGGCACGTTGGTCCCCCACAAACTAAAAATGATGGTCGGTACGGCCAAGGTAATCGTCAAGGCTGCCAACATTTTCATAACCATATTAAGGTTGTTTGAAATGATGGATGTAAAGGCGTTCATCATGTTCATCAAAATATTAGAATACATTTCAACCATTTCGATGGCCTGTTTATTCTCGATGATAACGTCCTCTAATAGATCCTCATCTTCCTCATACATCTTGAGAAGGTGTTTATAGGAACTGTGACCACGCAAGCGCAATAAACGCTCCATAACGGTACCATTCGTACGCAAAGCGGACGTAAAGTATGTCATGGATTTCTGTAATTCCAACAATTGGAAGAAGTCCTTGTTCTTTGTAGTATGACGCAATTGGACTTCGATATCGTCGGTACGACGGTTGATTTGTTGCAAGTAACGCAAGAACATGGTCGCCGTGCGATACAAAATTTGGAACAAGAAACGGGTCTTTTTATACGTATAGAACGTAGAAGTCTGATTAGAAATAAACGGATAGAGCACTTCAGATTCTTCTAAACAGATGGTAATAAAGAAATCTGGCGTCAAAAAGATACCAAGTGGCACCGTATCGTACATATCATTGCCGCGAACAACAGGAATGTTGATAACAACAAAGATATAATTGTCCTCTAACTCCACGTGAGAACGTTCTTCCATATCGAGAGCGGTCT
>OGEC01000340.1_pt1 | contig 38957 bp, 39 predicted proteins | sample 1570551 | NCBI WGS metagenome assembly OGEC01 (sample SAMEA2582127, study PRJEB24529) | metagenome | biome: Human gut stool | place: China | collected 2011 | reverse complement strand
TGTACGGAACAGAAGTCGAACTCGATTCCCTGACCAATACGGATCGGACCGGATCCAAGAACAAGTACTTTCTTCTTATCTTTTGTCTGTTCTACTTCATTCTCGCTTCCATATACGGAGTAGTAATATGGTGTCTCTGCGGCAAACTCTGCTGCACAAGTATCTACGATCTTATATGCTGCAACGATTCCGTTTGCATGACGCATGTCGTGGATTTCCTGCTCTGTCTTTCCTGTCAGCTGTGCGATCACATTATCCGGGAACTCGATACGTTTTGCTTCTGCAAGAAGCTCCGGTGTAAGTTCCTGTGTCTTCAGAGCTGTTTCCATCTCTGTGATGATCGCAAATTTATCGATAAACCACTCATCTACTTTTGTGATTTCATGGATCAGATCGTAAGAAATTCCTCTTCTGCATGCTTCTGCAATTCTCCACATACGCATGTCATCCACTTTCTTCAGCTGATCGATCAGTTCGTCATCTGTCAAATCTGTGAAATCATAGGACATCAGGCTGTCTACATGCTGCTCCAGAGAACGGATTGCTTTCATAAGAGCTCCCTCGAAGTTATTACAGATACTCATAACCTCTCCGGTTGCTTTCATCTGTGTTGTCAGTGTTCTCTTCGCACTGATAAATTTATCAAATGGAAGTCTCGGGATCTTAACTACTACATAGTCAAGCATTGGCTCAAAACTTGCATAGGTCTTCTGTGTGATTGCATTCTTAATCTCATCCAGATTGTATCCAAGTGCGATCTTCGCTGCAACCTTCGCGATCGGATATCCTGTTGCTTTGGAAGCAAGTGCAGAAGAACGGCTTACACGAGGGTTTACCTCGATTACACAATACTCGAATGTCTCCGGGTGTAATGCATACTGTACGTTACATCCACCTGTGATGTTCAGCTCGCTGATAATATTCAGTGCAGATGTACGAAGCATCTGATATTCCTTGTCGCCCAGTGTCTGAGAAGGTGCGACTACGATACTGTCTCCAGTATGAACTCCAACCGGGTCAATATTTTCCATATTACATACTGTAATACAGTTTCCTGCTCCGTCACGCATTACCTCGTACTCGATCTCTTTCCATCCTGCGATGCAGCGTTCAACAAGAACCTGACCAACACGGGAAAGACGAAGACCATTCTCAAGGATCTCTACTAACTGCTGAGAATCATGCGCGATACCACCACCGCTTCCTCCCAGTGTATAAGCAGGACGAAGAACAACCGGGTAGCCGATCTTATTTGCAAATGCAAGTCCGTCTTCTACATTTTCTACAACGAGAGAAGCTGCAACCGGCTCACCGATCTTCTCCATTGTCGCCTTGAACTCCAGACGGTCTTCTGCCTTCTTGATCGTCTCAGATGTTGTTCCGATCAGGCGTACATTATTTTCCTTTAAGAATCCAGCCTCTTCAAGTTCCATTGCAAGGTTCAATCCAGCCTGTCCTCCAAGTGTTGGAAGTACGCTGTCCGGTTTTTCCTTCTTGATCAGCTGTTCAACAACCTCAATTGTCAGTGGTTCAATATAAACACGATCTGCGATATCTTTGTCTGTCATGATTGTCGCAGGGTTTGAGTTGAGAAGTACAACCTCAATCCCTTCTTCTTTCAGTGAACGGCAGGCCTGAGTTCCCGCATAATCGAACTCCGCAGCCTGTCCGATGACGATCGGACCAGAACCGATAACTAATACTTTTTTGATACTATTATCTCTTGGCATTATTTCTCTCCTCCCATCATCTCAAGAAAACGATCGAACAGGTATCCTGAATCCTGTGGTCCCGGGCATGCTTCCGGATGGAACTGAACTGTAAAAATGTTCTTTCCAACATATGCAAGTCCTTCGTTTGTTCCGTCATTTACATTCTTAAATGCAGGAACTGCAACGTTTGGATCAATCTTGTCTTCATCAACAACATAACCGTGATTCTGTGAAGAAATGTAGACTCTGCCTGTCTGAAGATCTTTCACCGGATGATTTCCTCCGCGATGTCCGTATTTTAACTTGTAAGTTGTACCACCTGTTGCAAGTGCCATCAACTGATGTCCAAGGCAAATGGCAAATATTGGGATATCTGTTTCATAAAGCTTTTTGATTTCTTTGATAATTGATGTACATTCTGCCGGATCTCCAGGTCCATTGGAAAGCATAATGCCATCTGGATTAGATGCGATGATCTCATCCGCTGTTGTATCGGCCGGATAAACGGTCACTTCGCAGCCGCGATCATTTAAAGATTTTGCGATGTTTTTCTTAGCTCCGAGATCAAGAAGTGCAACCTTCTTGCCTGTTCCTTCTAAAACGTATTTCTCCGCACATGTAACTTTGGAGACAACACCTTCTACCTTATAATTCTTCAACTTGGAGATTACTTCATCAAGATCGTAATTCTCGTTTGTTGTGATCATACCATTCATGGTACCTTTTTCTCTTAAGATTTTTGTAAGAGCTCGAGTATCAACTCCTGCAATACCCGGAATATCATATTTCTTGAGGAAATCCTGAATTGTACCTTCACATCTGAAGTTACTTGGCATTCTGGATAACTCCCTCACAATATATCCATCTGGCCATGCCTTTAATGACTCCATATCCGGTGTAATTCCATAATTACCAATCAGCGGATATGTCATAACCACTGCCTGTCCCGCATAAGAAGGGTCCGTCAGTACCTCAAGATATCCTGTCATTGAAGTATTAAACACGATCTCACTGATCATATCTCTCGTCGAACCAATGCTTGTTCCTGTAAACACAGTACCGTCTTCCAAAATAAGAAACGCTTTCATCTGTTCACCCTTTCCCTTCGTAAAAATATTTTTTCTCAAAAGGAAGGCGCTCATGGAGTCTTTATTCCAGAGCGCCCTCTTTCTCAAATTGTAAAGATTATACTACAGCATGAGAGACATTTCAACATCATTTTTGATGAATAACTTAGTACTTTTATTAATATATATTGGTGTTTTTTACTTATAAATGGTATTTTATGCATTTTTATGAATACCAGAAGATCATTATGATCCGCTTTCTGTCATCCACGGCATACGTATATTTCACTTCTTCCAATTGTCTGAAGTCAACAAGAAACTGCGCCGCCTGTGGAATCAAATGATCTATAATTTTCTCTTTTGCAACTTCATAAACAGCATTTTCCGAAAAACGGATAGCAAACATTTCCTGTCCCTGTTCTATCCCTGCTTTCATTTTTTCATAGATTTCATTCTCATCAAATGTTTCATAGTACAGACCGTTGATTCGATAATATTCCAGATCATTGGAATCGCACACCGGATACGGCACAAAATCATCCTGCTGATGATCTGTAAAAATTTCTTCATCTGTACAACATAGATACTCATAATTCACAAGATCATGAGGTAGCGTTTCTCCCGTCTCATTCTCCTGAAAGATCGGATCTCCGAAAGTCACATCCATCTGATAATACTTATCATCACATTTCACTATATTCCATGCATGTGCCCCCTGCTCTTTTACTGTTCCCACAACGTAAATACATTCTATTCCCATCTGTTTCAACAGATATTGAGCTGCTCTGGAATATCCTGCGCAGACGGATCTTTTTCCAACCAAAGAACTATAAATATTCTGATTATCCAATGCGTTTTGATCATAATCCACCGTATCTACAAGATATTTGAAAATGTACTTGATCTTCTCATACTCTGTCTCACATCCCTGCGCACCTGCAAGTACCTCTTGTGCCGCATTTTCAATCTGCTCCCGTCTGGATTCTCTCTGATCCTGTGTGCAGATATAAGACGGATGAAACTCTGTATAATCTTTGTATACCGTCATTTTTGAGCTCCCGTCACACCAGAACAATTCCGACCGGTCATACATCAGATATTCGTATATCTTTCCAGCCTCATCGTTCTCGCCTGCATGAAGAAGAATGGTCTCATCCATGGAACGAACCCCCTGCAGGATCTCGCGATAAACTTGTTTTTCCTGTTCCGACAGCTGCTGATAATAAAAACCGTCTGCAACATCTTCTTCTGATACATTTAACTCCGGAAATTCTATTTTCTGACCTGAATCAGACAAAAGTATATTTCCAGACTCACAGAATAATCCAGGTGTTGCTTTTATCATCTTTAATACACCTGCTGCTCCGATCACCACAAGAAGAAGTACAAGAAACACGAATCCTTTTCTTCTTGTTTTTCTATTTCTTCGTCGTTTTTTCCTTCGTCTTCTGTCTCTTTCCATTAATTTCACTGTCTCCTGTCTGAACTGATCCTGTACTTTATGAAAGCTCCGCTATCCTTGACACGCCAACATAAATTTCTGATATCTTATACCATGTTTTATAATCTATCTCTCCGGTTACCGGAAGACCGAATATAGATTGAAATTTCCGGACAGCCGCTTCTGTTTCAGGTCCATAGATTCCATCTTCCTCCAATTTAGGGATCTCCGGATATGCACCCGCAATTACATTCAGCTGTTCCTGTATCTGGCGCACTTTGGGACCTTTTGAACCTTGTTCCAGTGTATATCCCGGCCAGGAAGACGGAACACCAGAGATCGCTTCTGCCGTATTGATATACATATCGTCACCATAATAATACCTCAGAATTTCAATCGGAGAAAATCCCTGTTCTCCCAGACTTTTCGATCCCCACTGTGTCAACCAGTTTGGACAACTCACTCTGCGACCATCACAATACTGTGTCAGGATTGGCTGGCGCACATTCGGCCGTGACAGATAGTCTGCAAACAGTTCATCCACAATCACTGAAATAGGCTCAAATATATTGCGCTCCGGGATCCATTTATGGTCAAATGCCGTTGATGATGTAATTGTAAAATCAAACCCTTTATTTCGATACCATTCCGTATAAACCCTGTTTAAAGTGAATGACATAATTGCCAGCACATTTGCCCTTATGGTGTCTGCCGGCCAGGTTGCATAGATTTCACTTGATGCAACATTTTTTATATAATCTTTGTACTTCACATAATAATTCTGTGCTGTAGAATCCCGCGGTGATCCATCATGTACGATAATATATTCCGGTACAACCACACGGCTCAAGACAATTTCTCCGGTTTCATTTACCGGCTTAATCTCTTCCTCTGCAATCTTCGGAGGATAATTTCCATATAAAGTATGAGCAGGGATGACGAATACCTGCTCTTCTTCCCTGCTCTGATCCTTTTGTTTCATGCGTACATTCTGGATTGCCTTTGTGTTTGCCAGGATCTCTGTTCCCGAAACACTGATCGACTCAAATCCCTCTGCTTCAATATTCAATGTATATTCTGAATATGGTTGACGTTCTTCGTTCTCATCCAGACTCCATTCTTCCGGTGGTGCATTCAGTTCAACCACTTCTGTCTGACCGGAAGAATCCGTCACCAGCTGTTCTAATATACTTTCCGGAATTCCTGTATAAGAGATGGAAATCCGTGCTTCCTTTACCGGAAATGCATTCACAGAAGATGTAACATTTACCTGCAGCTGACCACGATCGATCAGATTCTCCTGCGTTTCTTTGCTTTCAATTGAACCTTGTATCGGTTGAAAAAGTTTCATAGTTTGTCTCCCACATCTGATTCGTTTCCTTTTTCCAGTATATGCGGGAAACTCCTATTCTTTCCTGTTTTCTACACAAGTTTCAGAATGTCATTAAACATAATAACAACCATCAATGCCATCAGAAGCACAAATCCTGCAAAATGTACCATGCCTTCTTTCTCAGGCGGTACTCTTTTTCCACGAACGGCCTCAATGATAAGGAATACAAGACGTCCACCGTCCAACGCCGGAAGCGGTAACAGATTCATCACACCCAGGTTGGCGGTCAGAAGTACTCCTATATTGAGAAGATTTAAAATCACTACTACCATGCCTGCCGGAGCTGCTTCCTGATAAACGTTATCTACCGCACTGACAATTCCAACCGGACCGGAAAGATCTTTTACTCCTACCTTTCCACCAACTAACATTTTCAGACTGTCAACTGTATATGTGATCCAATACTTCACCGTATATGCTCCGTATCGAACTGTTCCAAACAGACCCGGACGAACCATCTCACCACCTGTAATTCCAAGCAGAGGAAAAGCATCTCCCTCATTCTGTTTTGGTTCCAGCACAACTGTATAATCCTTACCGTCACGCTCATACTCAACTTCTACACTTTTTGTTCCCGCATGCATCATATTATACAGACTGATATCGTTCCAGATATAAACTGATTTTCCTCCGATCTTCTTGATCACATCTCCCGGTTCGATACCTTCTTCCTGCGCTGAATATCCATCTGTCACATTACTGACAATCGGTGCTCGATATCCCGTCCAGCCAATAATAATCATGCAGAGGATCCATGCAAGAATAAGATTAAACACTGGACCTGCAACAATTACTGACATTCTTGCCCAGACCGATTTGCTGTTAAAGCTCCCTTCAGACATATCATCCACATCATCTTCTCCCATCATGCAGGCTCCGCCAAACGGAAGAAGCTTTAAGCTGAATTTTGTTTCTCCAAACTGTTTTCCAAAAATAGTCGGTCCAAGACCCAGAGAGAATTCATCCACACGGATCTTATTCTTCTTTGCAAGCAGAAAGTGTCCTAATTCGTGAAAGATTACAATCGCACTGAATAGCAGAATTGCCAAGATTATGCCCATACATTACCACCTGTTTTTAATAAATTCATATGTTTCCTGTTCTGTCTTTAGTATCTCCTCAACGGTTGGAGCCGCAATATTTTTATGCGCTTCCATACACGCCTGAATAATCTCAGGAATCTGGAGATACTTAATCTTTCTGTCAAGGAACAGCGCAACTGCTTTCTCATTTGCCGCATTTAATACAGTCGGAAGGGAACCTCCTGTTCTTCCCGCTTCAAAAGCAAGCTTCAATCCATAAAATGTTTCCAGATCCGGCTGTTCAAACGTGATCTGCTGAAGTGTCGAAAAGTCCAGTCTGTCACCCGGAAGATAACGACGTTCCGGATAATAGAGTGCATACTGGATTGGAAGTTTCATATCAGGTGTTCCAAGCTGTGCGATCACTGCACCATCTTCATATTCCACCATTGAATGAATGATACTCTGTGGCTGCACAACAACCTGAATCTGATCTACATCCACTCCAAAGAGCCATTTTGCCTCAATCACTTCAAGACCTTTGTTCACCATTGTAGATGAGTCAATTGTAATCTTGCGTCCCATTGCCCAGTTTGGATGTTTCAATGCATCCTCTACCTGGATGTTCGCCAGATCTTCCAGTTTCTTTCCTCTAAATGGTCCACCGGATGCCGTCAGGAGAATCTTATGCAGAGCCTTCTGCTGTCCTCCCTGAAGAGACTGAAAGATTGCGCTGTGCTCGCTATCCACCGGAAGAATAGAAACCCCTTTTTCCTTTGCCAGCGGCATAATGATATGTCCTGCTGTGACCAGTGTCTCTTTATTTGCCAAAGCAATATCTTTTCCTGCATTAATTGCTTCAATTGTAGGAAGAATTCCAATCATTCCGACAATTGCTGTCACAAGAATCTCTGACTCCGGCTGTCTCGCTACTTCAAGCAGTCCATCCATACCGCTTACTACTTTAACATCCAGATCACTTATTTTGTCTTTTAATTCATTTGCTCTTTCTTCTTTCCAGACTGCTGCCAGTTTCGGCTTAAATTCTCTGATCTGTTTCTCCAGGAGATCAATATTATTCCCTGCTGCAAGTGCCGTAACCTCCAGATCGCCATTTGTCCTGACAATCTCCAATGTCTGTGTTCCTATGGATCCTGTAGATCCCAAAATTGCAATTTTCTTCATCGTAACTTTTTACCTCTATTCTGCATTTATGTTACGATCCACAAAACTGTGGATCAGCAACGCATCTATCACACATGTATCTCCTTTTACAGAAACAAGGAAAGATAGAAAATAATAGGTGCTGTAAAGATTACACTGTCAAAACGGTCAAGAATTCCTCCATGTCCCGGAATCAGTTTGCCATAATCTTTAATATTGTGATATCGCTTGATTGCAGAAGCTGCCAGGTCCCCGATCTGTGAAATTGCTCCACCGACTGCACCAATGATCGCATATTGTAATAAATCTGCCGCCGCATTTCCCCAGTAATTAATTGCAAGTCCATACAATACTCCGATCAATGCCGCACCAAGGATTCCTCCGATTCCACCTTCTATTGATTTCTTCGGACTTAAAATCGGTGCCAGCTTATGCTTTCCGATCAACATACCGACACAGTATGCACAAGTATCACATCCCCAGGAGCATACAAATACAAGCCATACCGAGAAGATTCCTCCCGGAAGATTTCTTGTCTGATAAATGTAAGAGAGCATCACTGCCACATAGAACATTCCGAAAAAGCCTGCAAAAATCTGCTGTGTATTATATTTCGGATAGGCAAATACAAGAACCGCCATCTGACAGATCAAAAAAGCCATAAACAGCATAACAAACCAGTTTAAGGATTCTCCCGGAAGAAGCGGTTTAAAATATAATAACCCATAATACAGGATTGCAAAAATGTATCCGACAATTCCAGGTGCCTTCTTCTCTATGTGAAATACTTTATACAACTCTGTCATTCCGATCAGGCTGATTAATAACAAAACTGCAAAGAGCAGGTTTCCGCCCGTGATCACTGTGACAAGTGCGATGATCACTAATAGTATTCCACTTAGTAACCTTGTTTTAAACATCTTTATTCCGCCTCCTCTACTCCGCCGAATCTTCTATGCCTGCGGTTATATTCTTCCACCGCTTTTATAAGCTCTTCTTTCGTAAATTCCGGCCACGGAACATCTGTAAAATAAAACTCTGAATAGGCCAGCTGCCAGAGCAGATAATTCGATAATCGTTGTTCTCCGCTTGTACGGATCATCAAGTCCGGATCTGGAATATCATTTGTATCCAAATAAGAATTAAATACTGATTCATCGATCATATCCGGATTTACCTTGCCGGCCACACAATCCTTCGCAAGCTTTCTGGCTGCTCTTGTCATCTCATCACGGCTTCCATAATTCAGGGCAATTGTAAAATTAAGCCCTCCATTGTTGGCTGTTGCCTCTTCCAGTTCTCTGATCCGGCTCTTGATATCCGCATCCAGCGGTTCAATGTCACCGATCACACGGATCTTCATATCATTCTTTGCCGCTGTCTTCAGACATGTTTTCATGTAATTTCTTAAAAGTTTCATCAGTGCATCCACTTCATTCTGTGGTCTGCTCCAGTTTTCTGTAGAAAATGCATAGACTGTCAGGTACTTGATTCCCATACGCCATGCTTCTTCACAGATTTTCTCAACATTCTTGGCTCCCTGTGCATGTCCGTAATTTCTCGGCATTCCTTTTGATTTTGCCCAGCGTCCGTTTCCATCTAAAATAATCGCAATATGCTGTGGTACGTTCATTTTCTCATCCTCTCTGTCGCAACTTTTTTTAAGAAGAAATGGAGGCCTTAAATAAGCCTCCATGTTCTTAAAAACTTATCTGCGTACAAATAATCTGTAAACAGTTTTTCCACATTACAATCTGACAATTCAGCTCTGCTGTTTTCGATTTAGACTGTCATGATTTCCTTGGACTTTGCCTCTACCATCTTATCAATCTTAGCAACATACTTGTCTGTGATCTTCTGAAGTTCATCTTCAAGATCTTTGATCTCATCTTCAGAAATTTCCGTTCCTTTCAGTTTCTTGAAAGCAACATTTCCATCACGACGAACATTACGTACAGCAACTTTCGCTTCCTCACCTTTTTTCTTAACCTCTTTCGCAAGTTCTTTTCTGCGGTCCTCTGTCAGTTCCGGGAATACCAGGCGGATAGATGTTCCATCGTTTGTCGGGTTGATTCCGATATCAGATGTAAGAATTGCTTTCTCAATTGCCTTGAGCATGCTCTTCTCCCACGGCTGGATCTGGATCATACGTGCTTCCGGTACAGATACATTCGCTACCTGCTGGATCGGTGTTGGTGTTCCGTAGTAATCAACTGCCAGCTTATCCAGTACATGTGGATTTGCACGCCCTGCACGGATTGTAGCAAGTTCTCCATCCAGATTGTTAATTGTCTTTGTCATCTTATCATCATAGATTTTGTTTTTTTCATTCATGCTGTAATTCCTCCGCTATTCAAAATAGTTTATACAGTAACTTTTGTTCCTGTGAATTTTCCCTGCATTGTATTCACAATACTATTCTCTTCATTAAGTCCGAATACAAGCATCGGCATCTTATTCTCAAGACAGAGAATGGATGCTGTCAGATCAACTGCTGCAAGTTTCTGATTGATCACTTCTTGAATAGAAATTTCATCATACTTCACTGCCGCCGGATTCACCTTCGGATCACTGTCATAGATACCGTCAATTGCCTTTGCAAGAAGCATTGCATCTGCCTCTATCTCGATTGCACGGAGAACTGCACCTGTATCTGTTGAGAAATATGGATGTCCTGTTCCGCCCGCAAAAAAGATCACCTTTCCTTCTTCCAGTGCTGCAACTGCCGCATCCTTTGAGAACAGAGATGTAAATGCTCCGCATACAAAAGGTGTGAATACTTCTGTCTTCATTCCTACATGACGGAAAATATCTGACACATAGATACAGTTCATAACTGTTGCAAGCATACCGATCTGATCTGCTTTTGTACGGTCAATTGTCTCACTTGTTCTTCCTCTCCAGAAGTTTCCTCCTCCTGTTACGATTGCTACCTGCACACCTTCATCTACAAGCTGTTTTACCTGCTTCGCAACTCCGATACAAGTTGCCTCATCAAATCCAGTCTTCTTCTCGCCTGCAAGAGCTTCTCCGCTCAGCTTTAACAATACTCTTTTCATACCGTATAGCTCCTTTAAATTCTATCTTTCAGTGCCTGTTCTGTCTTTTCACACAAACCATAATCCAAAGTATAATGGCACTAACCTAACCTAGAGTATAACATAAGTTTCCACATTTGTCATGACCGAAGCGTGAAATCCTTATTTTTTTCAAAAAAAAGAACCGATTTCTTTCAGGCAATGTTTCTATACGAAAAATCCTGATTGAATCGATTCTTTTCATGATTATTAAATCCGCCTACATAATAAGCATTGAAAACAGCACTGTAATAATTCCACAGATTCCGATTGCAAGACCACTCATTGCACCCTCGATCTCACCAATTTCAATTGCCTTTGATGTTCCGACCGCATGACTACAGGCACCGATTGCAAGTCCTGCCGCAACAGAATCTTTTACATGAAATACTTTAATTAATGTCGGAGCCAGAATACTTCCGAGAATTCCTGTGAAAATAACAGCAACCACTGTAATCGGCACTACTCCGCCCGCCGGTTCTGAAACACTCACTGCAATAGGTGTAGTCACTGACTTAGGGATCAGTGAAACTGTCATGCTCTGATCCAGTCCAAATAATTTACACATTGCATAGACACTTCCCATAGATGCTACTGACCCTGCTGTACATCCAACCACGATTGGAAGCCAATACTTCTTCAGGATATCAATTTTTGTGTAAATCGCAACCGCAAGACATGCTGTTGCCGGAGCAAGAAACATATTGATCAAAGCTCCACCCACATCATAACTATCGTAAGGAATATCAAAAATCAAAAGGACTCCTACAATTAATACAATCGCAACAATCAGCGGGTTGCAAATCGGTGTCTTTAATTTATTATGCAGCTTTTCTCCTATCCAGAATGCTACCACACTCAACCCTACTCCAAAATAAGGAGATGTCATTAATTCTTTCATGCTTTCTTTCCTCCTTTTTTCTTCTCCATCAATTTCACTGTCAGTGTAACTGCATACGCTGTCACAGCGAAGGTTACAATCGTGGATACAACACAGATTACAAGAAGCTGAAGCACTGTACTTTTTAAAATGTCAAAATAATTAATAATACTTACACCTGCCGGTACAAAAAAGAATGCCATATTTCCTAATAAGAAATCTGCTTTTTCCTGCACATGCTCAATCTTTAAGAACCCGGTCAGCAGACAGAGCAACAATAAAATCATACCGATCACACTCGCCGGGAAAGAAAACGGCAGATAATGTTCGATCACAAGACTGACCCAGCAAACCCCGAATATCACACCAAACTGTTTTAAAATCTTCATTTGTTTTACCTCTTTTTAATATGTAAGCCTACACGTCAAATTCCAGAAACGATTCTTCCGTCAGTTTCTGTCAATCTCATATCAGGAGAACAGTAACAGAAGAACTCTCTCTACACATGACACGCTTTTTAGATTAGCACTGCACGCACTATCCGTCAATGTAATTATTCATGAAATAAACCTGCAATTTTTCATCTTTTTTTGATATATTTCTTCAAATAATCCAAAAGACATTGACATCTTATTGTATATGTTTTATGATACATATGTTTTCGCACTTTAAACAACTAAAATTTTACAGTACGAATATTAAGGAGGATGATAAAAATGATTATTGTTTTGAAACCTCATACTTCTGAGGAAAATATACATCGTGTCGAAAATCTTGTAAAAAAGCACGGACTTGACACTCATCTGGTTCAGGGAACCGGAATGACGATCATCGGATGTATCGGAGATACAACACTGATCGATTCAAGACAATTTGAAGTTGACACATGTGTTGACAAAGTTATGCATGTACAGGAGCCTTATAAGCTTGCGAATCGCGCATTTCATCCGGAAGACTCTATTATAGATGTTTCCGGTGTTAAGATCGGCGGTGAACATTTAGGACTGATTGCAGGACCTTGTTCTGTAGAATCCTATGAGCAGGTTCTTGAGATTGCTCAAAAAGCAAAAGCATCCGGAGCAAATCTTCTCCGCGGCGGCGCATTCAAGCCAAGAACAAGTCCTTACGCTTTCCAGGGACTCGGACTTGAGGGACTTGATATTCTCTGTGCAGTCAGAGAAGAAGTCGGACTTCCTATTGTCACAGAACTCATGTCTTCCAAGTATCTGGATGTATTCAATGAGAAAGTTGACCTGATCCAGATTGGTGCCCGCAACATGCAGAACTTTGACCTTCTCAAAGAATTAGGACAGGTTGACCGCCCAATCCTGTTAAAGAGAGGACTGAATGCCACATACGAAGAATGGATCATGTCCGCTGAGTATATCATGGCATCCGGTAATGAAAATGTCATTCTCTGTGAACGTGGTATCCGTACTTTTGAGACTTTTACAAGAAACACTCTGGATCTTCAGTGTATCCCTGTTCTTCGCAGCAAGACACATCTTCCAATTGTTATTGACCCAAGTCATGCCGGCGGAAAATGGTGGCTTGTTGAGCCTATGGCAAAGGCTGCTGTCGCTGCAGGTGCTGACGGACTTATGATCGAAGTTCACAACAATCCGGAAGCTGCCCTTTGTGACGGAGCCCAGTCTTTGAAACCTGAGAAATATGATGTTCTGCTTCAGCAAGTTCGTCAAATTGCCGAAGTAGTCGGTAAAAAATTCTAAGGAGATCGTCATGAAATTAACAGTTGATCTTGGACCGAATTCTTATCCGATCCATATTGAAAATGGAATCCTTGCAAAAACCGGAGAACTTGTAAGCGAAGTGTTCTCCGGGAAAAAAATCATGATCGTTTCAGATGATAATGTTTTCCCTCTCTATGGAGAAATTATCACAAAAGCATTGTCTGACTCAGGGTTTGAATGCCACTCTTTTGTTCTGCCTCACGGCGAACCTACTAAGAGTTTTCAGTCTCTTCCTAAGATCTATGAAGCATTATTAAATGCAAAACTAACACGAAGCGACCTGCTCATCGCACTTGGTGGCGGTGTGATCGGTGATCTTGCCGGATTTGCTGCCAGCAGTTATCTGCGTGGAATCAAATTTGTACAGATTCCAACTTCACTTCTTGCGCAAGTCGATTCTTCCGTTGGTGGAAAAGTTGCTGTAGATCTTCCACAGGGAAAAAATCTTGTTGGTGCATTTTATCACCCAAAGGCAGTCATCATTGACCCGGATGTGCTGAATACATTGCCAGATCATTTCATCAGTGATGGAATGGGCGAAGTGATCAAATATGGATGCATCAAAGACAAAGAGCTTTTTGAGCTTTTATGTAGACATACTTCCTTCGATGATTTAAAGCCGAAGCTGACACAGATTATTGCACGCTGCGTTGATATCAAAAGAATCGTTGTCGAAGCCGATCAGTTTGACCTTGGAGAACGTATCCTTCTGAACTTTGGACACACACTTGCGCACACGATTGAACAGCACTTCAATTATGAGCGCGAAAGCCATGGAGAGGCTGTTGGAATCGGTATGTATCAGATTACAAAGATTGCAGAAGAGAAAGGATTAACCACATCCGGATGCGCAGAACAGATCAAAAAAGCATTGGAGATTTATAAACTTCCGGACAACTCCAATTTGCCGATTGATGTACTGACTGCTGCAATTTCTTTGGATAAAAAGAACCTGAATAATCACTTGAATGTTGTACTTCTTCATGACATTGGAGACAGCTATGTATATCCAACAGATGTCAGCTTCTTTGACGGTGCCGGTATTGTATAACAGAGAATAAAAAAACAGGATCCATCAGTTTTATCTCTACTGACAGATCCTGTTTTCTTTTTTCTGTTAAATTAATCCATAATGCTTCATGGCATATGCAATTCCATCATTTTCCACTGTCTTTGTTACAAACTCAGCATATGGATCCAATACTGAATCATGTCTGCCCATCGCAATCGCATGCTCCGCATATTCAAACATCGCCAGATCATTACTGCTGTCTCCGAAGACATACGCCCGACTTGCATCCAAGCCATATTTTTCCATAATAAACTGACAGGCGGTTGCTTTGGAAAATCCTTTTTGAATCACTTCATAAGCCTTTCCGCCACGGTCAAGTGCTTCCATGTCATCTCCAAGATACTCACGAAAAGAATCAAAATCACTCTTATCATCTACGTAAACAAACAACTTATCATATTCAAATCTTTCGCTCTCTAAAGACTGTTCGATTCCTATTCCTCTAGATGCAAAATATCTTCTTGTAGATTCTAACCTGTCAAATCGTGATATGTGCCCAGGAAAATAACAATCCTCTTGTCCTTCCGCAATAACACCAAGATTACATTCTTTTGCTTTTCGCAGCAGTTCTATACCTCTCTGCTTCTCAATCGAGCTTTTTAGCAAAACTTCATCATGTTCTGTAAGATATGTCCCACAGCCACACAAATACCCATCAAATTGGAATTTTCTCACCTCTGTCGGAATACTACAGATTGTTCTGCCTGTATTAATAAACAGCAGATGTCCTTCCGCTCGTGCTTTTTCCATTGCCTCAATCGCACTTTGCGGTACCTCTTTTGTCACTTCACTCAACACTGTTCCATCAATATCAAAAAACAAGATTGCTCTTTCCATTTTACTTAATCCTAACTCTTATCTATTCTTAAACATTTCTACTATATCAACCATCTCCTGGGACGGATTGGAGATCACAGCCGTATGTTCTATCTTACACGGTGCATTATTTTTCACTTCAGCAACCGCTGCTGTTACTGCTGATACACTGCCACCTACAAAAACAAGTGCATGTCCACCACACTTTGTGTCCTGTGTCACATACTCTACTTCTGCAGTCTTTAACATGCGGTCAACTACGATCACCGCATTGGATTCTCCTTTTACCTCTACCAGGCCATATGCTCCATATTTCTTCATCTTATTTCCCTTTCTTTTCCTTCTCTGATTTTCTCACAAAACAATACTCTTCTCATATGTACAACAGACAATTGAACAAATACCTATTTATTAATTGTCATTGCAATTGCTTTTTCCGTATCCTCAGAAGGTGATGCAATCACCGTATGGGAAACAATCTTCGTCAACGGTCTGGCTACATCCAGTGCTGCTTCCATTGCAGCCTTCACGTCAGAGACACTTCCTCTCATCTTCACGCAGGCTCCTGCCGCAAGACGATTTCTCTCCACGCCCTGAATCTTTACTGCTGCTGCTTTTGCTGCCGCATCAAGTGCTACAAAACAGATACACTCACTTTCCAGTTCAAATACGCCGATTGCCTGGTTTCTGTAATCCTCTGCCATATCTTTCTCCTCTTCTTTCTGCTGTTCTGATCTTCCAACAGTTTTTGCATATCATATAGCTTTATTATAATACACACCTAACACTTAATCAACTATAACAGCAACTAAAATTCATCAAAAAGCAACATGAAGAAGTTGATTTTTTGTGGTTTTGTTACTATTTTGCAACTTTATAAGCTGATAACAGTCTTAATTCCACATTCATTTAACTTCTTCATGATTCATTACTTTCTTCTATTTTTAAATTCGTCTGTTATTTTGCAGATTCCACATTCACAGCCCCAAGGTTCATCTTGCGGAAAACTACAACAAGTACTTTTCCAAGTGCAAGAACGAGAATTGCTGCTGCGATTGCTTCCGGAATACCGGATGCTGTCACAGTTCCCATCACCAGACCGAATACTGCTGTAAGTGCGACTTCTTTCGCCTCGGCATACTGCTGTGCAAACAGGAAATAAATACTTCCCATTACAGTGACAGTATTCACCATTGAACCAACAAATCCCACAATTGGAAGTGCGATAAACTGATTCAGTTTAATCTTTGTAAAAAGTACCCACAGCCATCCTGCTGCCACACCGATCAGAATTCTGCATCCAACGGAAATCCAGATTGCCTTCAACGCCCCAGGAATTCCGGTTGTACTTAAAAATGGTGAAAATGCAAAGGATAACAGTGTCGGAGCCATTGTATTACTGACCAGAGAGCATATACCAAAAACTGCTCCAAGAATTGCTCCTGCACCAGGTCCTAACAGAATTGCTCCGAGGATCACCGGAATATGAACTGTTGTTGCCTTAATGATAGGGAGCTGGATCATACCAAGCGGTGTATTGGCCAGTACGATCACGATCGCTGCCATAAGTGCAACACTAACCATCCAACGAGTGTCATGTTTCTTTGTTTTCATTATTCAATTCCTCCTTGTTATCATTCCCAACTTGCGGGATACAATACAATTACCGGATTAGTATATCATTCCTTTGCCTGCTCAACAAGTATAAAAAGAAATACAATTTCATATATTCTATTAACGATTTTCCGAGGTGAACGAATGAAACTCTCTCTTTCCCGGAAATGTATCCATTTTCCCATACACCCTTTGAAATCAAAAAAATATTGCATTTTATTTCTTGTTTTCTCTTATTTTTCAGGTATTGGAGCTGGATTTCTTAAAGAACAGATTTTTGCTTTTTCTAATGAGTCAACTTCGGCTCGCCCCTCTCCAGTCAACCAGAACTCCGTGACTTCTATTCCCCGGACGATTTCCTGTGCCCTTCCTGATCTCACACTTTCTTCAGAAGGAAACTGGGGGTTAAGTTTTCAGGAAGAAGGCAAAACTCCTGTTGGAAATGCTTCGATCCAGGAGCTTGCATCTATGGATGCTTATTACGCACAGGATACGTCTGAAAAAGTTCTGTATCTTACTTTTGATGCCGGTTATGAAAACGGAAATACACCTGCCATCCTTGATGCACTGAAAAAACATCAGGTAAAAGCCACTTTTTTTGTTGTCGGAACCTACATTGACTCTGAGCCTGAACTGATCCGACAGATAATAAAAGAAGGACACACCGTGGGAAACCATACCTGGCATCACCCCGACATGTCCCATATTTCTTCTATAGAAGATTTCCAAAAAGAACTGGAATATGTAGAAACTGCCTATAAAAACGTAACCGGAAAGAATATGACCAAATACTATCGGCCTCCTCAGGGAAAATACAGTGAAGCCAACCTTCAAATGGCAAAAGAACTCGGTTACAAAAGTTTCTTCTGGAGCCTTGCTTACGTAGACTGGTATCAAGATAACCAGCCCTCCAAAGAAGAAGCTTTCTCTAAACTTCTTGGAAGGATTCATCCCGGAGCTATCGTTCTGCTCCACAGCACATCTTCCACTAATGCTGAAATTCTGGATGAACTACTAACCAAATGGGAAGAGATGGGATACCATGTACAGCCTCTCGAAAACATCATTAGCACTCCATCTGGCAGTATTTAACAATACATGTGACTATAAATTTTCAATCGCTGCTTTCTCGATTGCAAGTCCCTTTGTATATGTTTCCATAAATTTCTCGTATCCTTCAACATCTTCCGCAACCGGGTCCATTCCTGTTCCCTTTGCATCGCGGAATACTTTATTCTCAAGATACTCTGTCAGAGATTCCTTTTCCTCTTTCTTAACAAGGTAATCTGCAAGCAGTGCGATTCCCCATGCACCACCTTCACCTGCTGTCTCCATAACATAAACCGGTGTATCGATTGCTCCTGCAAGAATTCTCTGTCCAACACCTTTTGTCTTAAACAATCCGCCATGTCCCATCATTCGATCCAATGCAACATGTTCTTTTTTCAGAAGGATATTCATTCCTGTCTTCAATGCTCCAAGAGAAGTATAAAGATGTACTCTCATAAAGTTTGCAAGATTAAATTTGCTGTCAGGTTTACGAACGAATAACGGTCTTCCTTCGTTAAATCCTGTAATATGCTCTCCTGAGAAATAGTTGTAAGCCAGAAGTCCGCCACAATCGGAATCTCCTTCTAATGCTTTGTTATAAAGTGTTCCAAAAATCTGGTTCATATCTGCTGTCATTCCCATACTCTCTGCAAATTCACGGAACAGGTTCACCCATGCATTCAGATCTGATGTACAGTTATTACAGTGTACCATTGCTACAAGATCTCCGGCCGGAGTTGTTACAAGGTCAATTTCTTCGTAAGGCTTTGTCAAGTCTTTCTCAAGTACTGCCATTGCAAATACACTTGTTCCGGCAGATACATTTCCTGTGCGGACAGCAACGCTGTTTGTTGCAACCATTCCTGTTCCAGCATCTCCTTCCGGAGGACACATTGGAATTTGGGACTGAAGTGTTCCTGTAGGATCAAGCAGTTTTGCGCCTTCTTCTGTCAATACACCTGCGTCTTCTCCGGCAACAAGAACTTCCGGAAGGATTTCACGGATCTTCCATGGGAAATTCTTCTCTGCTGTAAGTTCATCAAACTGATCCATCATCTTCTCATTAAATTTCTTAGTAGCTATGTCGATTGGGAACATTCCTGCTGCATCACCATTTCCGAGCACCTTCTTGCCGGTCAATTTCCAATGGATATATCCTGCAAGTGTTGTAATATAACGAACATCTTTTACATGTTCTTCACCATTTAAGATTGCCTGGTACAGATGAGCAATACTCCAACGCTGCGGAATATGATAAGAAAAGAGCTCTGTCAGTTTTTCAGAAGCTTCTTCTGTGATCGTATTTCTCCAGGTACGGAACGGAACAAGCAATTTATCATTCTCATCAAACGCAAGATATCCATGCATCATTGCGCTGACTCCGAGTGCTGCAAATTTTGTAAGCTTCACATCATATTTTGCTTCTACATCTTTCACAAGATCCTGGTAACATCCCTGAAGACCATTCTGGATTTTCTCCATGCTGTATGTCCAGATGTTGTCTACAAGCTGATTCTCCCAATCATAACTTCCGGATGCGATCGGACTTTTATCCTCATCAATTAAAACTGCTTTGATTCTTGTAGAACCAAACTCAATTCCAAGCACCGCTTTTCCTTCTTCGATTGTTTTCTTAATCTCTTCTTTTCCTCTCATATTTTTGCCCTCCTGTAAAAAATGCGGCGTATAACTCCTTTTAATAAGTCATCGCCGCATCCGATTCATATAACACATTGCTTCCGTTTTTTCACAGCAGATTTTGCCGCAAAATGTCACGCAACATGTATTTATAACATATGTTTTCTAAGCTCTTCTCCGCTCTTTGCGCTTAAGTATGCAGGTGCAATATCAAATACTGTCTTGCATCCGATCTGTCCTTCGCTTGCCAGTCTGTAAGCTGCTCTTGCATAAGCGATCAGTACAGATGATGTAAATTCCGGATTGGAATCCAGTTTCAGACTATATTCGATCAGGTGCTTATTCTCACCATCCCATCCTGTCTTTCCACTGCGGAGTACAAATCCACCGTGCGGAATTCCGCTGTGGTTTGCTTTCAGTTCTTCTTCACTGATAAAGTGTACTGTTGTATCGTAATCTGAGAAGTAGTTCGGCATTGTCTTGATCTCTTCTTCTACCTTCGCCGCATCTGCTCCTTCTTCCAGTACAACGAAACACTCTCTTGTATGTTTCTGTCTTGTTGTAAGTTCCGGATTCTCTCCGTTTCTTACTGCCTCCAGTGCAGCCTCTACCGGAATTGTGTACTGCTTTCCGTCTTTGACACCTTCAACTCTGCGGATTGCGTCAGAATGTCCCTGGCTTACACCTTTGCCCCAGAATGTGTAATCATTTCCATCCGGAAGAATCGCATTCGCATACAGTCTGTTCAGTGAGAACATTCCCGGATCCCAGCCTACGGAGATGATTCCTACATGTCCGCCTTCTTTTGCGGCTGCATCTACATTTGCAAAATGCTCCGGGATTCTTGCATGTGTATCAAAACTATCGATTACATTGAACATCTTTGCGTAAACAGGTGTCTGTTTTGGAAGGTCTGTTGCGCTTCCTCCGCAAATTATCATAACGTCAATCTTATCTTTCCAGTCTTCTACGTCTGCTACATTACAAACTGTCGCAGTCTCTGTCAGAATCTTGACATCTTCCGGATTTCTTCTTGTGAACACTGCCACAAGCTCCATATCATCATTCTGCTTTACTGCGCACTCAACGCCTCTTCCAAGATTACCATAACCTAAAATACCAATTTTAATACTCATACTTAAACTCCTTTTTGCTCCGCAGATCTGTCTGCTTTGCATTTTCTTAGCGGACAGATTTACGGAGACTTTTTTTCTAATTAGATATTATACCTTTTCGTTTTCTTCATTTCAATGATTTTTCGATGAATTTTTAAGTATTGAAGGTTATCCTCTTAATGATTTTTTATTTTCTAAATGCAAGTTCATTCCATCTGAGTTCATTTTTCAGATTACGGATTGTTGTATCTTTATCAATATATACAGCTTCGATTCCCATCATTGCTGCCCAGTCACCCATCTGTTCTGCAGTGATATCATAAGAGAATGCTGTATGATGTGCACCACCGCAAAGAATCCAGGCTTCAGCTCCTGTTGCGAGATCCGGCTCCGGTGTCCAGAAGTTTGTTGCTACCGGAAGCTTCGGCATTGGTTTCTCATTCTTCTTGCAGTCCACTGTATTGATGATCAGACGGAAACGGTCTCCAAGATCGATCAGTGATGTTGCGATACCTTTTCCTTCTTTTGATGTAAATACAAGTCTTGCAGGATCTTCTCTGTCTCCCATAGAAAGTGGATTTACCTTGATGCTGATCGGACCATCTGCGATAGATGGACAGATCTCAAGCATATGAGCCTGAAGGATTCCTTCTTTTCCAGGCACAAAATTGTATGTATAATCTTCCAACATCGATGTTCCTTTTGCATCTTTCATGCCTTCTGTCATGATCTTCATGATACGGACCATAGCTGCTGTCTTCCAGTCTCCTTCAGCTCCAAATCCATATCCCTTCTGCATCAGACGCTGGATTGCAAGTCCCGGAAGCTGTTTGAGTGCACCGAGATCTCCAAAGTGTGTAACGATTGCCTGATAGTTTTTCTCCTCAAGGAAACGCTCGAATCCAAGCTCAATCTGTGCCTGAACAGCAACATGTTTTCTGAACTCTTCCGGATCTCTTCCTTCAAGAAGGATCTCATATTTGTCATAATACTCTTCTACTAATGTATTTACATCTGCTGCACTTACAGCATCTACAGACTCTGCGATCTCATTTACCGGATAAGCATCTACTTCCCATCCGAATTTAATCTGTGCCTCTACTTTGTCACCTTCAGTAACAGCAACATTTCTCATGTTGTCTGCAACTCTCATGACACGTACATGGCTGCTTTCGATCACACCAACTGCTGTACGCATCCAGGAAGCGATCTTCTCCTGAACCTTCTCGTCTGACCAGTGTCCAACAACAACTTTTCTCTCGATTCCAAGTCTTGTGAAAATGTGTCCGAACTCACGTCCACCATGTGCTGACTGGTTCTCATTCATGAAGTCCATATCAATCGTGTCATATGGGATCTCCATATTGAACTGTGTGTGGAGATGAAGCAGTGGTTTTCTGAACTCCTGAAGTCCAAGAATCCATGATTTTGCAGGTGAAAATGTATGCATCCATGTAATGACACCGGCACATTCATCATCAATATTAGCTTCATTAAAAGTCTTACGGATCAGTTCGTTTGTGATCAATGTTGGTTTCCATACAACTTCATATGGAAGAACTCCAGACTCATTGAGCTTCTCTACAATAATCTTGGCATGCTCTGCTACATGCGCCAGACATTCATCTCCGTAAAGATCCTGTGAACCTGTGCAAAACCAGAATTTGTACTCTTTCTTCTTTAACATTTTTGTGTCCTCCTTGTAATAAAATGTTTATAGTTATTTTTTATTTATCACTTAATTTGTTACTGTGTTATACTTGACAGTTATTATTTTGCTGTATTCTGTCCGTAATAGGCATTCGCACCATGTTTTCTATAGTAATGCTTATCCTGAAGTTCCTGCGGAGCCGGTTTTACCTGCGGATTGATTATCTCACATCTTGCTGCCATCTTTGCAACTTCTTCTGCAACAACTGCATTGTGAACTGCTTCGTGCGCATCTTTCCCCCATGTAAATACACCATGACTCTTACAAAGAACTGCCGGAACTGCAATATAATCTTTCTTCTTAGCTTCAAACTCATCTGCAATCAGAACTCCTGTGTTCTTCTCATATGCTTCCTCGATCTCTTCTTTCGTCAGATTACGCACACATGGGATTTCTCCATAGATGTAATCTGCATGTGTTGTTCCGTAACATGGAATATCTCTTCCTGCCTGTGCCCAGCTTGTTGCCCATGCAGAATGTGTATGTACAACACCACCGATTTTTGGAAAACGATTATAAAGAACAACATGTGTCGGTGTATCGGAAGATGGATTGTAACGTCCCTCTACTTTATTTCCGTTCAGATCAACAACTACCATATCTTCAGGAGTCAGCTTATCATATTCAACTCCACTTGGTTTAATAACAAAAAGTCCGCTTTCTCGATCGATTCCACTTACATTTCCCCATGTAAATGTAACCAGATCGTATTTTGGAAGCAGCATATTTGCCTCATACACTTCTTTTTTTAACTGTTCTAACATTGTTCTTCTCCTTTCGTCTGCTGTCTACATGACTTCATTATATAATTTCACAGAATTTCGCATCACAAGTTCCGGTGCAAATTCCGCTGAGTACATTTCCATATTTTTATCAATCTTATCTAATATAATCTGTGCTGCACACTTTCCAATCTCATTCGCCGGATTATTCACCGATGTGATCGGTACTTCACAAAATCTTGCAAGACTGGAATTGTCGATTCCAATAACGGAAATCTGATCTGGGACTTTGACTTCCGCACTTTGCAGTACCTTGACCAGTTTACTTGCAATCTCATCATTGTAACAGACACAGGCCGTACATCCATCTAAACGTTTCAGGATTCTGTCACTTTCCATCTCCATTTCCCGGATATCTTCCGAATCAACCCATAAAATCTGACGATTTTTAATCTTAAGTGAATGCTCCATGAGTGCCTTTGTGTATCCTGCATATCGCATTCTTCCCTGCCCGTCATCCGCCTTGAAGATTCCGGCGATTCTTGTATGTCCACATTCTAAAAGATGTTTTGTTGCAAGATATCCAGCTTTCTCATCATCCAGACTGACATGTGGAATTGTGAGATTCTCATAGAAACTATTCACAAACAAAACCGGTATTCCTGATTTCTGTAATTTCTGATATAAATCTAAATTCGGATTCGGAAGCCCACTTTTTACAGGCTCTGCGATCAAACCATCAATTCTTCTTGTTCTTAAAAATTCTTCCAGATGCATCCGCTCCTTTGCTACAGAATTGTCTGTCATTGCAATTTGAAGGATTCCGCCTGCCTGTGTTACCTTTTTTTCAATTTCCCGGATAATAACAGGAAAAATATAGGTATCGATATACGTCAGCATTACTGCGATTCGTTTTTCTTCATGATCTGCTCTTCTTTCTGTATTTCCAAGAAGCATTCCCACATCTTCACATATATAAGAGCCACTTCCACGTCTGCTTTCCACAATATTCTCTTTTACTAATTCTTCCAATGCCCGTCGTACCGTCTGACGACTGACCTGGAATTGTTCGGATAGTTCCTGTTCCGAAGGAAGTTTCTCCCCGGAAACCTTTCTTCCCGACCTGACTTCCTCCTGAATCCAGGTTACGATTTTTTCAAATTTTTTCATTCGCTTATGACCTCTCTATACGATCGACCATCATTACCATCATACGACACTCTGATTTTTATCGATCTGATCAGTACATTCTCGTTATGCACTTAATATACAACAATACATGTTACAATACAATTCGCAGGATACCCAATCTTTTTCACTTGAAAATGTATATAAATTCAAAGTTGTATTGTTTTTGTTCCTGTTTTTCAATACAAATTATTATGATATGAAACCTTAGTTAAATTTTTCCGTCTCTTCCTCTTGCATGTCTCGGGATTTTGGCATATTCATGCCAAAACATCTCGCGGGATAGTGATGTGTGAACAGCAACGATACATTCTCTGAAATATTATATTTTCAAAAAATGTCTTGAAATTTATGTAATTTCAGTTCATAATAACAACAGACAACAAATTAATATTGTCAAAGGGGAGCTGGTCAGAACCGGCTGAGAGGAGACGTGTTACCGTTTCGACCCGTTTAAACCTGATTTGGATAATGCCAACGGAGGGAATTGATACCATGTAATGATTGAGATGCCCTTGCATCTCTTTTTACTTCGGACAGCTGGTAGGATCTTCACTCAGGTGAGGATCCTTTTTTTACATTTGAAAGGAGACTCAAGTTATGAAACAGACAACAAACACAAAAAAACTGGCACTTGCAGGTGTTCTCACCGCTCTTGCCATCGTTGGAAGCTTTTTAAGCTTTCCTGTAGCCGGAAGTAAATGTGCACCGGTTCAACATATGGTAAATATCTTTGCAGCCGTACTTCTTGGTCCCGGCTGGGGCGTTGGAATTGCATTCTGTGCAAGCCTTCTACGCAACATACTTGGAATCGGAAGTCTGATGGCTTTCCCGGGTAGTATGATCGGAGCTCTCTGCTGTGGACTTGTTTACAAGAAATGTAAGAATTTAAGTCTTACTTGTCTTGCAGAGGCACTTGGAACAGGTATTCTCGGAGGAATTGCTGCTTATCCAGTTGCTTTATTCCTTATGGGGGCAGCACCGGCAGGATTGTTTATCTATGTGATCCCATTCCTAATCTCAACAGTAGCCGGAAGTATCCTGGCATTCCTGCTGATTTCAGTATTCCAGAAAAGTGGAGTAATGGCACAGCTTTTTCCGACTTCTTAATCCGTAACTGCAAAATTTCCGAACAGTTACATGCGATACATTGGGGACACCACCTTGTACCGCACAAGAAAATGCAGAATCAATCTGTAATCACCGGAGTATTCCATTAATGACTTTCTTATCTTACAGTCATTAATACATCTCCGTTGAAGGCGTCAGCATAATCTTATATCAGCTGGGAGTCAATCCCCCAGCTGATATAGCCTCCGGCAGGATTGCAGAGGTGCGCAGTAGAAGTATGTCATGCAATTGCATGACGCGCACCTCGCAGCAAGAATGCCGAGGCATTCTTGAATTATAAGACAATTTGCATATGGAGGTTATATTTATGTTGAAAGCAGAAGAATTAAAACTAGTATCTGAATGGGATAAAACTTTTCCAAAAAGTGAAAAAGTAGATCATGAGAAAGTGACATTTGTAAATCGTTATGGAATCACACTTGCTGCAGATTTGTATAAGCCGAAAAATGCATTTGGGAAATATCCAGCGATTGCTGTAAGTGGACCATTTGGTGCAGTCAAAGAACAGTGTTCCGGACTGTATGCGCAGACGATGGCTGAAAAAGGATACCTTACTATTGCATTTGATCCTTCTTTTACGGGAGAAAGTGGAGGCAATCCAAGATACATGGCTTCACCGGATATTAATACAGAAGATTTCATGGCTGCTGTTGATTTCCTTTCTGTTCGGGAAGAGGTAGATCAAGATAGAATAGGAATCATTGGAATCTGTGGCTGGGGTGGGATGGCTCTTAACGCAGCTGCACTCGATACAAGAATAAAAGCAACGGTTGCATCTACCATGTATGATATGACAAGGGTAAATGCGAATGGGTACTTTGATTCTGAGGACAGTGAAGAAGCACGTTATGCGAAGAAGCAGTCGCTGAATACCCTCAGAACACAAGAATACTGTAAAGGCGAATATTCCAGAGCTGGTGGTTGTGTTTCTCTTCCGGTTCCAGAGGATGCCCCTTTCTTTGTAAAAGATTACAGTGAGTATTATAAAGGCAGATGTTATCATAAAAGAAGCCTGAATTCCAATGATGGCTGGAACAGTATTGGATGTATGTCATTTATGAATCAGCCAATATTAAAGTACAGTAATGAAATCAGAAGTGCAGTCCTCATTGTTCACGGAGAAAAAGCACACAGCTATTATTTTGGAAAAGATGCTTATGAAAATATGATTAAGGACAGCAAGTACACATCCAATAAAGAGCTGCTAACAATTCCAGGGGCTGTTCATACAGATCTTTACGATAATCTGGATGTGATCCCATTTGATAAAATCCAAAAATTTTTTGAAGAAAACGGAGTTGGTTAATTATGGCAAAAAAAGTATTGATCATATCGACAAGTCTTCGAGGAGGGAGCAATTCTGAGATACTCGCAAATGAGTGTGCAGAGGGAGCAAAAGAAGCAGGGCATGATGTGGAACTTCTTTCTTTGAAAGGAAAAGATATAAAATATTGTATCGGTTGTCTATCCTGCCAGAGGACTGGGATGTGTGTACAGAAGGATGATATTGCAGATATTATGGCAAAGGTAAAGAATGCAGAAGTTATTGTCTATGCAACCCCAATTTATTATTATGAGATGTGCGGTCAGATGAAAACACTTCTTGATAGATTGAATCCTTTATATTCGGCAGATTATTTATTCAGAGATATTTATATGATTGCAACTGCGGCAGAGAATGATGAAAGTGCATTTGAGAAAGCCTATAATGGGCTGCAAGGCTGGGTAGATTGTTTTGAAAAGGCTTCCTTAAAAGGCATGGTCGGTGGCGGTGGAATTGATGCAGCAAATACAGCTGAGGATCATGTGGATATAATAAAGAAGGCATATGAACTTGGAAAAAATTTATAAGTTGATAAAATAATTCTAATTATTAAAACTAATAGTAATGTTAGAGTCCGCTTGAAACAGGACATAAGAGCGAACATAGGATGCCCCCGAAAACCCTTGAAAACAGCCACTTTTGGCAGAAAGGAATCTGTGATTTTATGGCAAGACCAAGTTTAGCAGAAAAGGATATTTTGAATCCTTCTGAGGCAATCGACTATTTCGTTCTGGCCGAAGAAAATTCTATGATTTATTGAAAAATACGGATGGAGTAGATTTCTTGGCATACTACGGAGAACGCAAGCTGATTCTTCGTGTTGCATTTGAGAAATATCTGCTGCACCATCCAGAGCTGAGGAAGCGAGGCTAATGGCAAAGGCAGAAGAGGACAGACAAGACGGGATTCCAAAAGAAGAGTCCTCAGACCGGGGGAGAGCGTAAGGGCAGATGGAAAATATCAGTATAAGTAGCATATTGATGGAAAACCACATTTTGTCTATAGTTGGAAACTGGAGTCAACGGATAAACTGCCAAAGGGCAAAAAGCCATACTTGTCACTCAGAAAATTGGAGAAGCAGGTCAATACGGAGTTGGATTTGCTGGTAAATATCGTGGACGGGCAGATGACAGTGTGCGAATTGGTAGACCGATATCTGAAAACCAAAATAGGAGTAAGGCAGAGCACCAAGCAGGGATATGTTACAGTACAGAGATTACTTGCGAAGGAATCGTTTCAGGCGATCATTGAGGACAGAAATGCACCGAAAGTGGAGAAGTCCATAGATGGATATAGCGGATTCCTGTTTTACGATGATAATGGAATGCCACTTGTTGCGATGCATTGGCAACATCGATTCAATCATATGGTCGGCAGATACAATGACATTTACCGGGTGCAGATGCCAAACATTACGCCTCATGTATGCTGGCACACGTATTGTAGCAATATGGCGAAATCCGGCATGAATCCAAAGACATTGCAGTACCTTATGGGGCATTTAGATATATCGGTTACAATGAATGTGTACACGCATATCGGATTCGATGATGCTGAGCAAGAATTGAAGCGGATGGAAGAGTTTAGGAAGGCACAGGTAGAGGTTGAAAAGAAAAACGAGAAACCGATGTCACAGAAGATGTTCAAGGTAGTTTGATATGGAAGATAGGAAACGCTCTGGCTTAGGCTGGGGCGTTTTTTGAGTGGAAAAGAAGTGAAAATGACGATATAATATATGCGTAGATAATTGTCAGGAAGATTATGTTTTAAGGAGAGTGATATACATGGATAAAATTACTATACAGACTGTAATTTCAATTATTGCAGCATTTATATCTTTGAGTACTGTTATTGTATCAATATATTATAATCAAAAAAATAGTAAACAATATTTAAAGAGCCTAGACCCTTTATTATCTTTTAAATTGTTCGAATTGAAAGATGAATTATATTTAAGGGTTACTAATACCGGTAGAAGTGCTGCAAAGGATGTATTAATAGAAATAAAAAAGCTTGAGAATAATGGTGATAGAAACGAATTAGAGTTAGATGCTCTATTTGGTAAAGAAATTGAGCTATACCCCAGCGAATCAACACAAGGGCGAATTGCTTTTTGGGGTGCAACAATTTGTTCAAGTGCTTTTCCTAAAATAAATATTGATATTCAATATAAGAAAGGTGTTACGGGGGAGCAAGTGCATATAGAAAGAACGGTAATTTTTTCACCTTCGTATGACGAGAAGATATATGGAGATTTTAATATAGATTTGAGAGAACTTAATAAAAATATGGATGTTATGGCTAAGGCAAATTTGAGGACTGCAAATTATTTGGATGGATGTCAAGTAGCTCCGTTTGATGAATTAAACATATTGGCACATAAGTCTTTGCATGATGATTTGCAATCTGTGAAACAGGGAGAAAATGTATCAACGGTAATGAAGCGTGAGGAAGTAATAAAAAATAGATTATAAAGGAGAAGGTATGTACGAATTATTATCAAAGAGAATTAAGAATGCAGCCGGAGAACCGGAAGTGTTTACATATAATAGTTTTCCACAAGCTTTTAGAAATCTGCATCTACCGGAAAGACATATATGAAAATGCAGAACCAATTATTGAATGATGATGATTGCGCATGCTTTCTGGTAGAGGCGATTGCGCAAAAATCACAAAATATTACTTGGAATCCAACGGTTGATGGTAAGAAGATTTCTCATAAACGTATCAGAAGAGTAAGCATAGATCAATTCTATGCACTTGTAACAGGAGAAGAAGATGCATTTTACCAGATGTGTATGGTACTTCCGAAAGTTATAAAGTCCGTAGTGGCAAAGGGTGGAGATGTTAAAGCCCCACATGATACAGTTGCAGAGGAGTTGAAAAAGATTGCAGAAATTTCAGGAGAAAAATCAGAGAATCTTGCAATGGCTCTTGCTGTCTATATGCTTGGATTCAGTTCATATATTGGATTTTCCAAATTAGTGGATGAAAAGGAAGATATTGATGAAAATTTTCTAAATAGAATTTATGCATATGCGAGAGGCATAGGATTTTAGTTTTTGAATTCAAAAGTATATAGAGAACAGATATAATATGATTAAAATAGAAAAGGGAGGAAAATATATGGGGAAAAAATATTTGTTTCATACAAATATGCGGATGATTTTGTTGAAAATTTGGAGGAAGAGGTTAATTCAACAGTACGAGACTATGTTGATTTGTTTGAACAAAAATTGGATGAAGAGGACGATATTTATAAGGGTGAAAGTGATGGAGAAGATTTAAGTAAATTGTCCGAGGACATTATTTGGGAAAAATTGAAAGATAGAATCTATGACAGTTCAGTAACAATAGTGTTTATTTCCCCAGGAATGAGAGAAATTGGGACAGAAGATAAGGAACAATGGATTCCTTGGGAAATTTCTTATTCTTTAAAAGAAACATCAAGAAGAAATAAAAATGGAGAATCTGTTACAAGTCATAGTAATGCTATGATTGCAGTTGTTCTTCCTGATGCAAACGGTTCATATACATATTTTTTAGAAAAAAAGAATTGTTGTGATGGTGGATGTACAATGCATCATACAAATATATTATTTACAATAATAAAGGAAAACAAGTTTAATAGAATTCAAAATGCTAATAAACGAACTTGTGATAGCAATGATACTATTTGGTCTGGAACTTGTAGCTACATAGAAGCCGTTAAATGGAATACTTTTATTAATAATTACAAAGACTATGTGGATAAAGCAGTTGAAAGACAAAATAATATAGACGAATATAATATAAGAAAAGAAGTTTGATTTTAAGAATGAGGTGAAATATATGGATAATTTCCGTGAAGATAAACATAAGTATATGGATTTGGTTCAGGGTGTTATTAATCGAATGGCGTCAAATTCGTTTGCATTAAAAGGATGGGCAGTAACTCTTGTAGCTGGTATTTTTGCGTTAGCTAGTAAAGATGCGGATAAATGTTATTTTATTATAGCGTATATTCCGATAATTGTTTTTTGGGGACTAGATACTTACTATTTATGGCAGGAAAGACTTTATCGAGCTTTATATAATAAGGTCAGAAAGATGGAAGACGAAAAAATTGATTTCGATATGAATACGAATAAAGATGAGTTAAAAACAGGTAAGAATACTTATTTGGATACATTGTTTTCTGTTACGGAGTTGTTTTTTTATTTACCGCTTGCAATAGTTTCAGCAGCGGTGATTTGGATTGCCTTTATATAAGAAAACAAAATTACTGATGAGAAGGAAAATGTAATGGAAATATTAGGAAGAGTAAATGTGTATTTAGATTTATTGCGTAATGAGAATGCGCGATTGAGTAATGAAATTTTTAATTTAGTTCGCCTAAATGAAAGGATATTGAGAGATGTTGAACCTTTATTTTTGCGCGATAATGATTTGCAAAATAAAGATGTTTTATTTCAAAGTGCGTTGGCGACTGTTGTTGAAGCTGGTATCAATTTAGAGGAAGCAAGGAATATACCTACTTATAGAAAACTTCTTGAGGAATTGGATAATATTGCAAAGAGTAAAGTAAAAACGCCCAACAAATTCAATTCGCTAATAAAAACGCTTAGTGGATTTAATGACAATGTAATAGAAGAATTGACAAAGCAAAGAAACTATATTTTTAAGGATTATAGTGACAATTCATTTTTGGATTCAGGAGAAACAGGGTTTGATTGGAATGCATATGGCGATTATCTAAAGGCGAATTATAAAAAAGAAAAACAAGTATTTTTATCATACGCATATGAAGATAAATTGTATACAATTGCTTTATTTTTCTATTTTCAAAAGAAAAATATTTTTTTGTTTGTTGATTGGATGAATAATGGAAAAGAAGAAAAAGGAATCAAGCTAAAATATAAATTGCATAGTGCATTAGCTCAATCAGATCATTTACTCTTTTTAAGAACTCCTAATAGTGAATTAAGGATAGGAGGAAATTATTATATAAGACCATGGTGCTCTTGGGAACTAGGTAATTTTTATGATAGATTGGGATCTAGAGAAAAATATTACATAGATTTATATGAGCATGAAAAAAATGATAATATGCAATTAGATGGAATAAAACTATTAACAGGTGTAAGAAATGAAGAATTGGAAGGTGTCTTGGTATAGCAGATAATAAAATACATATTCTAGAGTATAGTAGAGGGCATTGAAAAATAACTCTAATTCATAGACAAACAGAATCCCTTAGTCACTAAGGGCGCACTTCTATACCTACCCATACGGCAGGTGATGTGCGCCCTCATTTTATTTCGGGAGTTGCGGGACAAATCCCGGTCAAGGCTATACCTTGCGCAGACGAGGTCTGCTATCCACACATTGCGGCAAGCCGCTATTTTCTCTTCTTTTTGCCACGTCCGTTTCCTTTGGCAGATTTGAAGGCTGTGGAATATCGTTCCACAATATCCATAAAAGTCTTGAATTCATAAGGATCCATTTTCGTAAAATTCATTTGAAAAAGTTTGCTGTATGTCAGCATCTGCTTTCTGGACTTCCTCACAGGTATCCATGAATTCATCAAAAACAGTATTATCACTTCCGGTATTGGAATCTTTTTTATGTAATTCACGTAGATTTTTTGCAATCGCAGAAATATCATTTCCCAACAGATTATCAAAATAATTATCCTCATTAATGAGAGCTGCTTTTAGTGAACGCATATAGTGGTCACTGTCAGAGAGGGCATATTTGTCTTTTATCAATGCCCGGTTGTGCTCTATGTATTTGTTCATATTACGAATTTGGGCAGATGCCAGATTGTCAACATAGATTTCAAGGTCAGATAAAAAATCTGGAAAATGAGGATCCTTTATCATTTCACAAATTAGCCGAACATTCAGATTGCGTTCTTTTAACAAATCTATCGTATCATCATCCAGACCGAGTTCATCAACAGGGAAAGGATGGTATTCACGGTTTTCTGTAATACCCAGTAAGTAATCACTGGTTACTCCATAGAATTCAGCCAGAGTAACGATTGCATTCATGGTAATCGCATTCTTGGTATCATCACTTTCGTAGCTTCCTAGGGCAGATTTTGAGATGCCTGTTTTTTCAGAGAGTTCTATGAGAGAGAGTCCCTGTTCTGTTCTTAAATCTTTTAATTTTTGTTGTAGCGTCAATTTACAATTCATAGATTAGAGTCCTTTTTATTTAATAGCAATAAAATCCCTTATATCATACAGCGGAACATATGTTCCTATCAAGATAAATTTCCAAAAGAGTGGAAATTTTTATTTTTTGTGAAAAATCCTACCTTTCGGATATACGGGAAATGCACTTTGAATTTGAGAAAATCTCTATACAACTTCATGAGCATTCCAAATCACTACCGCATCGGGGAAGTCAGGCGATGATCCGGGAAAAATTCGGGGAGCCGGCCAAGAGCGTGATAACGGCACAGTCCAAAACAGTCTATAAGGCTAAAGAACTCAGAGGTTACCTGCCAGGAAATGATGAGGTGAAATGACAAAAATGAATTTGGGATAGGGAGGATTTCAAATGGAAGAAAATGAAAAGTTACACAAGATTCGTTCAGAGATTGAAAAAGCAAAACAAGAAAAACAGCAGGCAGAGAGGCAGCTCGTAAGAGCAGAGAATCGGTTGAAGTATCGTGAGAATCTGAGCAAGAAGGCAAGAACACATAGATTAATTGTGCTTGGTGCGGTTATGGAACAGTATTTTCCAGAACTGAAAGAGTTATCGGAAGTACAGCTTGGTCAGATGATGGAGCATCTGGATATCAATGCATTTCATGAAGCGTTTTACAAGACCTTGGCAAATGGCAGGCAGGAGGATTGTTGATGGCGATTTATCATTTTCATGTAACACAGGTTTCCAGAGGAAAGGGGCAGTCAGCAATCGCAGCAGCAGCGTATCGAGCTGGTGAAAGACTACAGGATCATTATTATGGAGAATTTGCAGATTATACAGCAAAAGGTGGAGTGGTTTACACAGAGATTATAGCTCCTGATTATGTGCCAGAGTCTTGCATGATAGGGAAACACTTTGGAACGAAGTAGAGAGTGTAGAGAAGCATCCCAAAGCACAGCTTGCATATAGCTTTGATTTTGCACTTATGAATGAATTTTCAATGGAAGAAAACATTATTCTTGCAAAAAGATTTATCAATGAGAATTTCATTAATAAAGGAATGATCGCTGATATGGCTGTTCATAATCCCGACAAAAAGGAAAGAGATAATCCTCATGTTCATGTACTCTGTCCAATCAGACCAATGAATACGGATGGAACATGGGGAGAAAAGCAGAGAAGAGAATACCTTTTTGATGAGGATGGAAAGCCTGTTCTTGATGGAAAAGGACATCAGAAGTTCAATGCGGTTCCTACAACAGATTGGGGCAGACCGGAAACACTTGAATCATGGAGAAAAGCCTGGGCGGATATGGTGAATGAAGAATTTCAGAAAAAAGGAATGCAGGAGAGGATTGATCACAGGAGTTATGAAGCACAGGGAATTATGCTGATTCCACAGATTCATGAAGGACCAAATGTGCGAAAATGGAGGCAAAAGGAATTCGTACAGAGAAAGGAAGCCTTAATCGTTTGATTAAAGAAATCAATCAGGGAATTCTTTTGTTAAAGGAAAAGGTCAAAGATATTATGGATGTTATTTCTGAACTATCGGAGGAAATGCATAGAAACGAGAAATACACAAAATCAGATCTTTCACAGTGCATACAAAAGTATTTTGCGGACAGAAACGAAACGGCAGAATCTTATAGTTATGGAAAAAACAAGGCAAGAAAAACAAATTTGAAGAAAATGGCAGAATTGCTGGTTTATCTGGAAGAGCATCATATTTCGACTATTGAAGAATTGAATGAGCATGTGAAAGGTAAAAAGCAGAGCTTGGAATACTGCGGCAAATAAATCGTCGGAAGAAAGCGGATATTGCTGGAATCAAGGAAAATCTCAGATATTTAAACTGGTATGAAGAAGGAATCCCGGTAATAGGTGAGATTGAAAAAAGAAAATTCAATAAGGCAAAGGAACGCATCAAAGCAGAGAATGGCGATACGCTTCGCAGATATCATATAGCAAAAAGAATTCTCACAGAAAGAGGTCTGTTAGGGAAAATGGATAAAAATGTTTTACAGCAGGAAATCTGCAAACTGGAAAACGAAACAAAAGAGAACTATGTCCAGTATAAGGCACTGTTGAAAGATATTAAACAACTTCAGGATATCTGTATGTTTTCTCGGAACCCCAAAGAACAAAAGAAGCAGAAAGCGAAGTCCAGCTAATAAATGTCAATAGTTAAATGAAAAAATTGCTCTTATTTTCTGGCTAAAAAAGGGTAGACATCCCCCTTGGTGAAAATATCGTTCTTTTGAAAGATATTGATTCGTTGGATGTACAGTATTTTATGCAGCCATGTCGCATTTGGAAGCATTGTATTGTTTGATATGCTCCTGTGGAGTGATGATTTCAAAAGACTTGTTGTCTCTGAGTATTGCAAATATCATATTGCATACCTTATGTGAAACAGCTCCCATTGCTACGAGCTTTGGTTTTGAGTCACATTTCTTGAGGTAGTACTCACGAAGAACTGGATTTTTAGCTTCTCCATTACGGGAGATACTAATGCTTTGTAAGGTTAACGTGTGAATAACACGTCTAGCTATGGCAGAACCACGCTTAGACATTTGAACTTTGGTACCTTCAAATTTTCCGGATTGTTTTACTGCCGGATCAAGACCGAAATAAGCGAAAAGTTGTTTTGGTTTTGAAAAGGCTGAAAAGTCACCAATCTCACCCATGATGGATACAGCAGACAAGAAACCAGCACCTTTGAATGTTTCAATCAAATGAATCTGCTTGACAAAGTCGGCATCTTCATTAGCATCAACAAGCTCATGGAGCGATTCAAGAATGTTGTTGATTTCTTCATCATATTTACGTATGAAGCTGATATAAAGGCGAATACGCTTGATGTTGCTGTCTATGATGTAACCAAACTGATTTGCATCAGTTGCCGCCTGAATTATGGCATTATACTTATTTTGAGCATATGTAAGCCCAAAGCGAGCTGTTGATTTGATGATATCAATAATCTCTTGCTTGTCTGCTTCAAGAAAAGCAGAGGGAGATGTATAAGTCTCCAACAGTGTAAGAGAAGTGTTGATTGTAACCTTGGAAAAGATGCCGAGATACTGTGGAAACGCCATGCGTAATTCACCCTGAAGCTTATTCACATAGGCACCGCGATTATCCATTAAATCGTAGTATTCACAGCATAGGTTACGGCAGTTTAGAGCAAGGTCTGAAGGCATAAGTGAAACCTTTAAATCAGGTTTCAAACCAACCAAAGCAGCTTTTTTAGAATCAAAACGATCATTATGTACTTTTCGTATGTTGATGTTTGTGCTATTCTTAGTGATGATAGGATTAATAACAGAGCAGTTAAAACCCTTATCACGAAGATAGCAGAAGAGTGGGTAATGATAAATTCCCGTGGATTCGAGGAAAATGCGACTTTCCAAAGAATACAACTCTTCTGCTTCTTTTATTTTAGAAACAGCGGTTGTAAGGGAATTCATGCTATTGTGTAGGATTTTATAAGGTTTTCCTACGAACTGTAGGTTCGGCTCCACGGCTATAAATGTAGTCAATCAATTGATCACTGTCATATCCACGGTTTGCAAGGATCTGAATGTCTTCTGGTATTTTTACCTGTTCCAGCATAGGGATCGCATATACAATATCGTTACGCTGTCCTTCATTGATCATCAAATGTACCGGATTGCCATAGGCATCTACAACTGCGTGTATTTTAGTGCTTGCTCCTCCTCGACTGTGTCCAATTTCGGTTGGAGCCCCCTTTTTTTGCACCTGCACTGTGCTGGTGTGCCTGAACAATGGAAGCATCTAAAGAGAGTTCTGACAAATCAACATCCAAGAATTGTTCGATTATCTTTTCTGGGACAACCTTGTTTTCCGGTATTTTCCAGAGGAAGTAACTCAACAATACGGTTCCATTCACTATCGGTTAATTCATATCGTCTCAACATAGTGTTTGCCCCCTTGTTCTTTATTTTATTATGAAAAAGGGAATAAAAACACATGTTTTTTGCGAATTTTATTTTTCAAGCACACTCTAGCGTGTTATTCGGGTATTGCCTTCCGGCTCCCAACCAGCTAAAACATAAAACCCTGTCGAATGGACTAATTGACTTTTTTGTAGGTATCAGTCACAGAAGTGACTTCCCAAGGAGGAATACATTCTTTGTCCTATCCTTAGAGATAATACCTTATGTTTTATTGGGTGTCTATCAGGAGCCGTCAGACATGCTAGTCATTAATAACATCTGATGAAGGAAGAATTCCTTCTTCTGTTATCTGATTTATAGAAACTTATTAACCAAGTAGTCTTGATTGACTACACCATTATTATACTAGGAGGAGTTACAATGAAACAACAGTTGGAACCGTTGTTTACACCGTGGAAGATCGGAAACTGCGAGATTAAGAACCGCATTGTTCTGACATCCATGGGTGGCACAAACCTGTTGGGATGGATGGAAGTGAACCATTTTGACAAGGATGGTGCGAAATTTATTCTGGAAGTAGCGAAAAATAATTGCGGTCTGGTGCTTCCGGGATGTCAGCCGGTATACAATCCCATGTACGGACAGTGGCTATATAAGAAGAAAAAAATGTATGAGGATCTGGCAAAGTGGATGCCGGAGTTCCACAAGACAGGAGCCAAACTGTTCGTCCAGCTGACGGCAGGTTTCGGCAGATCGTTTACCATCAGTGAAATGATGGAGACCCTGTACACAAATAAGGCATTGCGGGTACTGGCGAAACCTTTTATGGATCTCGACAAGATTACAGCCGCACCCAGCCCGTCTCCGAACCGCTGGTCAGATAAAGTTCCTTCCCGGGAGATGACCGTGGAGGAGATTCAGGAGTTCATCACTGCATTCGGCAAGACAGCAAAATTATTAAAGGATGCCGGTGTGGACGGTGTGGAGATCCATGCGGTACATGAAGGCTATCTGCTGGACCAGTTTACTTTAAAATATGTGAATCAGCGAACCGATGAATATGGTGGATCTTTTGAAAACAGATATCGTTTTGCTGTAGAGATCGTAAAAGAGATCAAGAAAGTCTGCGGGCAGGATTTCCCTGTGTCTCTTAGGTACAGCGTGGAATCCAAGACCAAGGGGTTCCGTGAGGGAGCTCTTCCCGGAGAAAGCTTCACAGAAGCAGGCCGTGATATGGCAGAATCCGAAAAAGCAGCGAAGTATCTGCAGGATGCCGGTTACGATATGTTAAACTGCGATAATGGCACTTACGATGCCTGGTACTGGGCACATCCCCCTATCTATATGCCGGAGAACTGCAATCTGGAGGATGTGGCGCATATCCGTAAATTCGTGGATATCCCTGTGGTATGCGCCGGACGTATGGATCCGGAGACAGCTGCGGCTGCCATTGCAGACGGAAAAATCGACGGTGCCGGATTCGCCAGACAGTTCCTGGCAGACCAGGAATGGGTGACCAAGCTGATGAATGATAAGGAGGACGACATCCGTCCCTGTATTCTGTGCCACAACGGCTGCTTCAACATGTGTCACTATAAGGGAGTTCCCAATGATCAGGCATTATCCGATTCCCTGCATCTGGCACGCTGTGCGGTAAATGCCGAGACCATGCAGTGGGAGAAGCACAAGATCGTCCCGACCACCAGCCCGAAGAAGGTACATATTATCGGTGGCGGTATCGGCGGCATGGAGGCTGCCAGAGTACTCAAGCTGCGGGGACACGAGCCGGTGATTCACGAGCAGACAGATCACCTGGGCGGAACCTTTATTGCAGCCAGTGCGGAAAGCTACAAGGGAAAACTGCGGGATCTTCTGACCTGGTATCGGAAGCAGATGGCAGATCTGAAAATTGAGATTCATTACAATGAAAAAGTGGAGAGTATCGCCCCGTTTGCCGGTGCTCCCGTGATCATCGCTACCGGAGCAGTGCCCAGAGTACTGAAAAAAG
>OGEC01000311.1_pt1 | contig 40990 bp, 25 predicted proteins | sample 1570551 | NCBI WGS metagenome assembly OGEC01 (sample SAMEA2582127, study PRJEB24529) | metagenome | biome: Human gut stool | place: China | collected 2011 | reverse complement strand
TTGTTACCTATATAATATAGGCAAACGCCCAACTTCTTGATTTTCAATCAAAGTCTAATTTAGAGCGAGTTAGTTTTTTTAACTTTTTAGCCCATTTTCTATCTTTTTTATGCCTAAACGGCTCAAAACAGAGACTTTTAAATCTTCTTCTTATAGCAGCGATGACGGCGATGCTGTTCGCTCTCCAGATACTGCCACTGGCTCTGAACACCGGTATTGGTCTCCATCTGCGGCATTGCCTCTGCCCATTTAAAACCATAACGGCGATACTGCTCTATCAGATCGGCAAAAATAAGCGCATTGGCTCCCTTCTTGCGATATTCCGGAAGAACACCAATCAAGAGCAAATCTACCGTATCCGTCTTGTGCCACTTCAGAACCTTCAGCACCTTCAGCCAACCCGTAGGGAAAAGCTTGCCATCGCCTATCTCGCGCAGCGCATCGGTAAACGAAGGGAAGGAAACACCAAAGGCAACCAGTTTGTTGCCAGCGTTGCCATCTACCACACCCGTTACCAGGTTCAAGTCAGCCTTCTTGATATAAGTATTTACATATTCATCTATCTGCTTCTCCGTAAGCTGCTGGAAATCATAGAGATTCTTGTAAGTCTCGTTCACGATTTCGAACACCTTCCTGCCCATTCCTCCCGAGGTCAGTTCCCTGCGGGTGAACTTATGAACATGCAGATTATATCGGCTCTCTATCATCTGGGCAGTCTTGGCAAACTTAGCCGGCGTCACTTCCGGAATCCTGATGCGGTACTCCAGCCAGTCGTTATCCTTCTCATAGAGCGGATAACTCTCCAGATGCGTCTTGTAATAAGGATAATTGTAATTGATATACATCGTAGACTTCCGGTCGAAGCCCTCGATGAGCAAGCCTTCACGGTCCATATCCGTAAATCCGAGCGGACCTACGCATTCGTTCATTCCCTTGCTCTTGCCCCAGTTTTCTACCGCGCGCAACAAGGCACAGGAAACCGCTACATTATCCACGAAATCGAACCAGCCGAAGCGAACCTGCTTCTTGTTCCACTCTTCGTTGGCACGATGGTTGATAATGGCAGCAATTCTACCTACGATACGAGCCTCGCTGTCAACCGCCAGGAAGTATTGAGCCTCGCAGAATTCGAAGGCAGGATTCTTCTTTGGGTCCAGCGTATTCATCTCGTCGAAACGCAAAAAAGGAATGGCAAACTTATGGCCTCTGTAGAGATCATAATGAAACTGAATGAAGGTTTTCAGCCCTTTTTTAGTCGTTATCGGTATGATTCTTATCTCATCATTCATTCGTATATTATTTTATGTATATATATTCAATTGCGGTGCAAAAATACAATAAATTTATGAATAATGCAACTCTTTTCTTATAAATTTATAAAAGTTTGTTCATAATTGTCCAACTTTGTGGATATTTATGTACCTTTGCAGGTTGAAATGCCCCAAAAGAGCATCATAAAGTTATGAAGAAAGAGAAAAGAGACAACTATACGTTCCTCACTCATGCCCCTGTGCATCATGTGATTTTTACGATGGCCATACCAACGATTATCAGTATGCTGTCGACGAGCATGTACAATCTCGCCGACACCTATTTCGTGGGCAGCATCAACACGCAGAGTGTGGCAGCGGTAGGCGTTTCCTTTGCAGCAATGGCTGTGATTCAGGCAATAGGTTTCTTCTTCGGTCACGGAGCGGGCAATTATGTTTCGCGACAGTTGGGCGCCAAGCATACGGAAGAGGCACAGAAGATGGCAACAACGGGCTTTGTGCTGAGTTTTCTTACCGGTCTTCTCATCGCCATTCTGGGTCATCTTTTCCTCACACCGCTCTGTCTTCTGATGGGTTCTACGCCCACCATTCTTCCTTATACAGAGCGTTATCTGGGCATTATCCTGCTGGGTGCTCCCTTTATGACCACCTCGCTTACGCTGAATAATCTGATGCGATTTCAGGGCAATACGATGTATGCGATGAAAGGTATCATGTCGGGTGTGCTGCTCAATCTGATACTGGCTCCTCTGCTCATCCTCTACTTCCAGCAGGGCATTACCGGAGCCGCCGTAGCCACCCTCATCAGCCAGTGTTTCGGCTGCGCCATGCTCTTCTGGATGACGCATAAAGGCGAGAACATCCGCATCCGTCTCAGCAATTTCACCCCTACCCGCGCCTTTGCCAAGGAGATTATCTTCGGCGGAACCCCTTCGCTGTCAAGACAGGGACTGGGAAGTATCGCTACGCTGATGCTCAATGTGGCAGCAGGTGCGTTTGGCGATGCAGCCATTGCGGGCATGAGCATCGTTACCCGCATCTCCTTCTTCACCTATGCGATGGTCATCGGTTTGGGTCAGGGATTCCAGCCGCTCTGCGGATTCTGCTACGGTGCCAAACTCTACGACCGCGTAAAGGAAGCCTTCTTTTTCTGCATTAAATGCGGCACGGTTTTCCTCAGCGTCTGTGCCCTTCTCGGCTTCATCTTCTCAACTTCCATCATCAGCATCTTCCGCGATGATGCAGCGGTTGTAGCCGTAGGTTCGGTGGCTTTGCGATGGCAGGTGCTCAGTTTTCCGCTCGTAGCCAGCATCGTACTCACCAACATGCTGATGCAGACCATCCGTAAACCGTTGAGAGCCAACATCGTAGCGGCAGCACGAAGCGGACTTTTCTTCATTCCGCTCATCTTCATCCTCCCCTATTTCTTCGGACTGCTGGGCGTGGAGATGTGTCAGATGTGGGCAGATTGCTGCTCGTTTGCCGTTGCGGTTCCGATAGCCTGGAGCGCTTTCAGGGATATGAGAAGAGAGCAGATGGAACTTGGGAAAAGCCACTAGAAGATAAGAAGATACTGGAAGATAAGAGAAAATACTTGAGATAAGAGAAATGGAGAAAACTTATTACATAGGATTGGACGTTGGCTCTACGACAGCCAAAATAGCCGTTATCGACAGCGATAACCGGGTAATTTACTCAAAATACGAACGCCACAACGCTCGTGTCAACGAACTTGTGTCGCAATATTTCGATGAGATTTTAGCCCTCACCGGCGATGCAGAGGCAAGAATCTGCGTAACGGGAAGCGTAGGAATGGCTACTGCCGAACAGCTCCAGGCGGAGTTTGTACAGGAGGTGGTGGCTGCATCGGTCTATGCCCGTACGGCTCATCCTGAGGCGAAGGCGCTCATCGATATTGGTGGCGAGGACGCGAAGGTTATCTTCTTCAAGGAAAACGGAAATATGGAACTGCGCATGAACGGCAACTGTGCCGGCGGAACGGGCGCTTTCATCGACCAGATGAGTGTGCTGATGGGCGTAGAAAACCAGAAGATGAGCGAGTTGGCGATGAAGGCAGAGCACGTTTATCCGATGGCTGCCCGCTGCGGCGTATTCGCCAAGACCGACATCCAGAACCTGATGGCGCGCAATCTGCCCGAAGCAGATATTGCAGCCAGCATCTTCCATTCCATCGCCGTACAGACGGTGGTAACGCTTTCTCACGGCATCAGCTTCGAGGCTCCTATCCTGCTCTGCGGCGGTCCGCTTACCTTTCTTCCGGCTCTCCGCAAGGCTTTCTGCGATTATCTCCATCTCTCTCCTAACGACTTCATCGTATCCGGAAACAGCAATCTCATTCCGGCTCTGGGCTGTGCTTACCGGGCTAAATCGGCAGATTCTGCAGCCTCAGTATCTGTTCTCAGAAGTCGGATGAAAAAAGAAATACAAACGGAATGGACCAGCAGTCTGCTACCTCTGTTCAAGAACGAGAAAGAGCACCAGGAATGGCTCAAATCAAAGGCAAAATTCGCTACCGAAACCCAACCGCTGAATAAAGGGAAACAGCAGGTTGTGATTGGTATTGACTCGGGCTCTACTACGACGAAGATTGTTGCAGTAAGGGTGAATGCGGAGACACCTACGGGAGATATTGTCTTTACCAATTACCGCCTGAATCTGGGAAATCCGATTAAGGCGGTAGCGGATGGACTGAACGCCCTGAAGCAGGAAGCTGCATTGCGAGGCGCTGAACTGGAAATCGTAGGTTCCTGCTCTACAGGCTACGGCGAAGAACTTATCAAGGCGGCTTTCGGCCTCGACAGCGGCATTATCGAAACAATGGCGCACGAAAGAGCAGCTGCCTCACTCATGCCTGACGTGAGTTTTATCCTGGACATCGGCGGACAGGACATGAAGGCTATCTTCGTTGAGAAAGGGGCTGTGGTGCGCATGGAACTGAACGAGGCTTGCAGTTCGGGCTGCGGAACATTCATCCAGACCTTTGCCAACAATATGGGTTATTCTGTAGGCGATTTTGCTCAACTCGCCTGCCAGTCGAAGGCTCCCTGCGACCTGGGAACCCGCTGCACCGTCTTCATGAACTCGAAGGTGAAACAGGTGCTCAGAGAGGGCGCATCTGTAGCTGATATTTCTGCCGGAATCTCTTATTCGGTCATCAAGAACTGTCTTTATAAGGTATTGAAACTCCATGGTAATGAGAACCTTGGAGGCAAAATCGTTGTACAGGGTGGTACGATGAGAAACGATGCGGTGGTAAGAGCATTTGAGTTACTCACCCATACCGAAGTGGCACGAAGCAACATGCCGGAACTGATGGGCGCCTACGGCTGTGCCCTTCATGCGGCGGCAGATTACAAGCATCGCACATCTGGAGAAGACGAGCACCCTGCCTCATCAAGATCCATCGATGATCTCCAGAATCTGGCTCATTATGAAACCAAGCAGCTGCAATGCAAAGGCTGCGAAAACCATTGTTATGTTTCCCGCTACACCTTTGCCGGCGGCAACCGATTCTACTCCGGAAACAAGTGTGAGCGTGTGTTCAACAACAAGGGAGCAAACGGGATAAAAGGCAAAAATATCTACGAATACAAATATAGTTTACTGTTTGATAGAGAGGAAGTTAACCAACCTGCTACCGCATTTCACGGTACATGGGTAGGCATTCCTCGCATCCTCAACATGTACGAGGAATATCCGTTCTGGAATGCGCTGCTCCGGGCAGCCGGATTGGGCGTGATTCTCTCTTCCGACTCCACTTTCAGCCAGTATGAAGGAGCCTTGAATACGGTGATGAGCGACAATATCTGCTTCCCGGCTAAACTGGCTCACAGTCATCTGAAGGAACTCAACGAGAACCCGAAGGTTGACCGCATCCTCATGCCATACGTAGTTTATGAACATAATGACGACCCGAAGAATACGCTGAACAGCTTCAACTGTCCGGTCGTTTCGGGCTACAGCGATGTCATCAAGTCAGTCATCAATCTGAAGAAACCGATCGATACGCCCGTCATCAACTTTGCCCAGCCTAAGGCGCTGGAAAAGCAGATTACCGATTATCTCAAGCAACTGGGAGTAAGCAAGAAGACTGCCCATAAAGCGCTGAGAGAGGCCCTCTATGCTCAGGCAGTATATGCTGCTGAAATCAAGAAACAGGGCTGGGAGATTCTGAAAAATGAAGAAACAGAGGCTCAGAAAACGGACGAAACCAAAACTCAGAAGCCGAACAAGGGACTTACGATTCTGCTGGCGGGCCGTCCTTATCATACCGACCCGCTGATTCAGCACAAGCTAAGCGAGATGATAGCCAATCTGGGAGTCAACGTCATCAGCGAAGACATCGCCCGGGGTAATCTCTTTGCAGATTTCAAAGACTTCAATCTGGAGAACCTGGCGGCAGAAAGAAATGAGGCAGCATTAGCCAGCCAGGACAACAACGAAGCATACAACTGTCAGCCAGAGACTTATCTCGTGAAGCAATGGGCGTATATGAACCGCATTCTGAAGGCAGCACAATGGGCAGCCGAACAGGGCGATGAGGTTCATTTCGTCCAGATGACCAGCTTCGGCTGCGGTCCTGACAGCTTTATCCAGGACGAGATTCGCGACATCATGAAGCGCCACAACAAGCCGTTCACGCTGCTGAAGATAGATGACGTGAGCAATATCGGCTCATTGAAACTCCGTGTCCGCTCGCTGATAGAAAGCCTGAAGGGAGTGAAGAATTCAACACTCAACATTCAACATTCAACACTCAACACTCAACATTTACAACAGACCAAGGTATTCACCAAGCAGGATATTCATCGCAAGATTCTCGCTCCTTTCATGACCGAATACCTTACCCCTATCATTCCGCCTATTCTGAAACTGATAGGCTATGATGTAGAGGTACTTCCGATGAGCAATGAGGTAAGCGCCGAACTCGGCTTGAAGTTTGCCAACAACGAAGTCTGCTATCCGGCAACCCTCATCGTCGGCGACATCATCAAAGCCTTGAAATCAGGCAGATACGACCTGAACAATACGGCAGTAGTAATGAGTCAGACGGGCGGCCAGTGTCGCGCAACCAACTACGCCGGTCTCATCAAGCGTGCGATGATTTCCAACGGATTCCAGGACATTCCGCTGCTCACACTCGGTGTAACAGCCTCTACAGGCGAAGCATCAGGCTCAACAGACGACAAGCAAGACTACAACGAGCAGGACGGCTTCAATGTGCCTTGGCTGAAATACAGTCAGATTATCGTTACCGCCATTTTCTATGGCGATGCAATCAACGAAATGTACAACGCCTGCATCGTAAGAGAGCGTAAACCGGGCATTGCCAGAGAGTTGCGCGATAAATACATGCAGCTGATAGACGGACCTATCGCCCAGAATTCAGCCAAAGGACTCATCAGACTCCTGGAACAGGCAGCCGAAGAATTCAACCAGATGACCCTCGACAGAACGTTGCCGAAGGTAGGAATCGTAGGCGAAATCTTCCTGAAGTTCAATCCTTTCGCCCACCAGTTCCTGGAGCAGAACATCATCTCGCGCGGCATTGAGGTGGTTCCGCCTCTGCTTGCCCCTTTCTTCCTGCAGGAATTTGTGAATGTGGAGATACAGAAACACATGCGGCTGAGTTGCACCAAAGTGCCCGATTTCATCATCAAGGGCGCTTATCAGGCGCTGATAGGCAGAAGATTGCGCCAAGTAAACAAGGCAGCCGGCAAGTTCCGCTACTTCCGTCCGTTCACCAATATCTATGATGATGCGAAGGACGTACAGGGACTGGTTTCGCTCGCAGCCCAGTTTGGAGAAGGCTGGCTTCTGCCAGCCGACATTGTAGGTTACATCCGTGATGGCGTGAACAACATCATCTCGCTCCAGCCTTTCGGCTGCATCGCTAACCACGTGATTTCCAAGGGCATCGAGAAACGTCTCCACGACCGTTTCCCTACGCTCAACCTCGTATCGCTCGACTTCGATTCCGGTGTTTCAGAGGTAAACGTCACCAACCGACTGCTCCTCTTTCTGGACAGCATCGCAAAATAAGACAAGCCAGACCCATGTACGGTAAAACGCCGTATATGGGTCTTTCCATTTTTCATCCCCCAAAAAATCACTCTAAAAAATACAAAAAACCGTAGCTATTTCTTTGTCATTCAAGAAAATAATCGTATCTTTGCACTCAAATTTTATTGAGACATTAAGAAAATGAGTAAAGATACATTAACTCATCAGCTGACAGAGACCATCGAGGAGCTTTCGAGCGCCGAATCTTTGAAGGGTCTCTTCCATCAGCATCGAGACGGGAATCCACTTCCTTCGGGCAAGGCGCTCGAAGAAATCATCAGTTTGTCCCGTTCTATCCTCTTTCCGGGATATTTCGGCAATTCTTCGGTAAATATCTCAACCATCAAATATCATATTGGAGTAAGAGTAGAGAAACTCTATGAGATGCTGTCAGAGCAGATTCTCGCCGGTCTCTGCTTCGCCAACGACTGCGAAACGGAAACCCAGGCAGAACTGCAGCACCAGCGTGCCAAGGCAGGCGTGATTGCAGCCAAGGTAATCATGGAATTCCCGAGACTGCGCAAGATTCTGGCTACTGATGTTGAGGCTGCCTACGAGGGCGACCCGGCTGCCATGAGCCACGGAGAAATCATCTCCTGCTACCCGGTCATCAAGGCGATTACCAACTACCGCATCGCTCACGTGCTGCACGAACTGGGAGTGCCGCTCATTCCGAGAATGATGACCGAGCTGGCTCATTCGGAAACCGGTATTGATATTAACCCGGAGGCTACCATCGGCAAGCACTTCACCATCGACCACGGTACGGGTGTGGTGATTGGAGCTACCTGCATCATCGGCGACAATGTGAAACTCTACCAGGGTGTTACCCTCGGAGCCAAGAGTTTTCCTCTCGATAAGGACGGCAATCCTATCAAGGGAATCCCTCGCCACCCTATCCTCGAAAATGATGTCATCGTCTACGCCAATGCCACCATCCTCGGTCGCATCACCATCGGAGAAGGCTGCGTAGTGGGAGCCAACGTATGGGTTACCAAGGATATGAAACCAAAAACAAAGAAATATAAAAAAGAAAAACAAAGTTTATTAGATATAGAATTCAATAATGGAACAGGAATTTGAACTCATTGCCAAGACCTTCATGGGCCTCGAGCCTGTCTTGGCTGAAGAGCTCACCCAGTTGGGTGCCAATAATGTACAGATCGGTCGCCGCATGGTGTCTTTCACTGGCGACAAGGAAATGATGTATCGTGCTAACTTCCAGTTGCACACAGCCATCCGTATCTTAAAGCCTATCAAGCACTTCAAGGCGAGAAGCGCTGAAGAGGTGTATGATCAGATCCAGAAGATCAAGTGGGATGACATCTTAGACGTGAAGAAGACTTTCTCTGTTGACTCAGTAGTCTACTCAGAGGAGTTCCGCAACTCACGCTTCGTAACCTACAAGGTAAAGGATGCGATTGTTGACTGGTTCCGCGAGAAGCAGGGTACACGTCCAAATATCAGCGTATCTAACCCGGATATCCGCCTCAACATCCACATTGCAGAAGACAATGCCACCTTGAGTCTCGATTCGAGTGGTGAGAGTCTGCACCGCCGTGGCTACCGCCAGGAGCAGGTAGAGGCTCCTCTGAACGAGGTTCTCGCTGCAGGTATGATTCTGATGACTGGCTGGAAGGGCGAATGCGATTTCATCGACCCAATGTGTGGTTCAGGTACCATCGCCATCGAAGCTGCCCTCATCGCCCGCAACATCTCTCCAGGTGTATTCCGCAAGGAGTTTGCCTTCGAGAAGTGGAACGATTTCGACCAGGATCTCTTCGATATGATTTATAACGACGACTCTCAGGAGCGTGAGTTCGAGCACCACATCTACGGATATGATGTTGATATGAAGGCTGTAAACACAGCTAATCTCAACGTACGTGCTGCCGGTCTTAGCAAGGATATCACCATCGCCCAGCAGGACTTCAAGGACTTCACCCAGCCTGCCGAGAAGAGCATCATCGTGATGAACCCTCCATACGGTGAGCGCATCTCTACCCCTAACCTCCTGAACACCTACAAGATGATAGGTGAGCGTTTCAAGAAGGCTTTTGCCGGCAACGAGGCTTGGGTATTGAGCTACCGCGAGGAGTGCTTCGAGCAGATTGGTCTGAAACCATCTATCAAGATTCCTGTATTCAACGGAAGCTTGGAGTGCGAATTCCGCAAGTATGTGATGTTCGACGGCAAGATGAAGGACTTCCGTTCTGAAGGCGGTATTGTGAAGACTGAGCGCGAGAAGAGCGAGATGGCTCAGAAGCACCGTTTCAAGAAGGAGCGTGAATTCAAGAAGCGTGTAAGCGAGGAGACTGAAAACGAGGAGGACGATATCCGTTCTTTCAAGTTCCATACTCACCGTCTGGAAGACTTCGAGAAGAAGCGTGCTGAGTTCCATAAGGGCGGCCGTTCACGTATCGGTGGCGGTCGACGCAATGATGACGACGATGACAAGCGTGGCAGCCGTAGCTTCAAGGGCGACCGCAAGGGTGGCCGTGACTTCGGTGGCAAGCGCGACGGAAAGCGTTTCGAGAAAGGCGACAAGCGTGGTGGCTTCAAGGGCGACAAACGTGGTGGCCGTGATTTCGGAGGAAAGCGCGGAGGCAAGAAGAACTTCAGCGTTGACTTCGACGACGAGGATTAAAGACATATCGACCCATACGTCGTGTTTCACGACGCATGGGTGGTAAACCCGATAAAGTAAAGAAAAGAATATAATGAATCTGAAGAATTCAATTTATAAATTATCTTTTGCTGCTATGATTATGATGGCTATGAATGCAACCGACTTACAGGCTCAGGGCGTGGTTCCTGCTCAGAAAGGCGAGAAAGCCTTTACATTGGAAGACCTGAACTTCGGCGGCAACAACTATCGTAACATGGTAGCTAAGAACCGCTGGTGCACCTGGTGGGGCAATGAACTCGTTCGCCAGGATGTGGATGCCTGCTATCTCGTCAACAAGACGACAGGCAAGGAGACCAAACTCTTCGGCATCAATGACATCAACCAGTGGATTGCTCCTACCAAGGACATCAAGGTAAGAGCCCTCTACAATGCTCTCTTCCCTTTTGCAGGCAAGAGCATCGTGATGGTAAGCAACGGCAGCAAGACTTATACCGTAGACTTCAAGAAGCATAAGCTGCTGAGCGAGATGGATTTTGCTGACGGCGAGAACCACCTGGAGGCTAACGCCCAGCAGAACGCCTTCGCCTATCTGAAGGGCAGCAACCTCTATGTGCGTACCTTCGATGTAACCAGCAACGCCCTGACAAAAGAGAAGAAATCTCACGATTTCCAGCTCTCAAAGGACGGAAGCCGCGAAATTGTTTATGGACAGAGTGTTCACCGCGATGAGTTCGGTATCAGCAAGGGAACCTTCTGGAGTCCGAACGGCGAACTGCTCGCCTTCTATCGCATGGACCAGAGTATGGTAACCGACTATCCGCAGGTCGACATCCCGGAAATCGGTTTCAACCATCCTGAAACACAGAGTTGCATTGCTACTCCTGCACCAGACAAATATCCGATGACTGGCGAGACTTCACACAAGGTAACCGTAGGCGTGTTCGACTGCATGACCGGCAAGACCGTCTATCTGAAGGCTGGCGATCCAACCGACCGCTACTTCACCAACATCGCATGGAGTCCGGACAGCAAGACCATCTATATGTTCGAACTGAACCGCGACCAGAACGACTGCCGTCTGACTGCCTACAATGCAGAAACCGGCGAGAAGACAGGCGAACTCTATCGCGAAACCGACGAGAAATACGTGGAGCCTTGCCACCCTATCCAGTTCCTGCCTTGGGACAGCAGCAGCTTTATCATGCAGAGCCGTAAGGATGGCTACAACCACCTCTATCTCTGCACCCTGGGCAAGCACGGAAGTCGCATGGCAAGCAATACAGAATCACTCGAAATCAAGCAGTTGACTTCCGGTAAATGGGAAGTGATGGAAGTGCTCGGTTTCAACAGCAAGCGCAAGAGTATCATCATCGCATCCAACGAGAAATCGCCTATCCAGAGAAACATCTTTGCCGTAGATACAAAAACCGGCAAGCGTACGCTGGTAGATGATTGCGGCAAGGGATGGCACAGCGCCACTTTGAGCGAGAACGGACAGTATGTCTTCGACAACTACTCTACTCCTACCGTTCCTCGCAAGATTGCCCTCGTAAATACCGAGAACGGCAAGCGCACCGCTTACTTCACTGCCGAGAACCCTTGGAAGGGCTACAATGTGCCTGAGTACAGCTGCGGTACCATCAAGGCAGCCGATGGCGAAACAGACCTCTACTGGAGAATGGTGAAACCGGTAAACTTCAATCCAAACAAGAAGTATCCTACCATTATATATGTATATGGTGGACCTCATGCCCACAACGTAGATGCCCGCTGGAACTACTCTAGCCGTGGTTGGGAAACCTACATGGCAGAAAAGGGCTATCTGCTCTTCATCCTCGACAACCGTGGAAGCGAGAACCGTGGCAAGGCTTTCGAGCAGGCTACCTTCCGCCAGCTCGGACAGATTGAGATGCAAGACCAGATGAAGGGCGTGGAATATCTGAAGACGCTTCCTTACGTAGATGCTGACAAGATTGGCGTTCACGGCTGGAGCTTCGGCGGATTCATGACCATCTCGCTGATGACCAACCACCCTGATGTATTCAAGGTAGGCGTAGCAGGCGGTCCGGTAATCGACTGGCACTGGTACGAGGTGATGTATGGCGAGCGCTATATGGACACCCCACAGACCAACCCAGAGGGTTACAGGAAGACCTCTCTGCTCTATCAGGCAAAGAACCTGAAGGGCAAGCTGCAGATTATCCAGGGCTTGAACGATGTGACTGTAGTGCCACAGCACTGCCTCACCTTCCTCAAGGCTTGCATCGCAGCAGGTACCCAGCCAGACTTCTTCGTCTATCCTGGCGAGCCTCACAACATGAGAGGTCATCAGAGCACTCATCTGCATGAGCGCATCAGCAATTATTTCTTCGATTATCTCAAGTAAATATCTAGGAGTAAACATCCCCCGGAAAAGGGGAGTTTACTTCTACATCAAATAACAAACAATAACTTACAGCAAATGAAAATTTTATTGTTAGGAGGCGGTGGCCGCGAGCACGCCTTAGCATGGAAAATCGCTCAGAGCGAGAAGTGTGAGAAACTCTTCATCGCTCCTGGTAATGCCGGTACTCAGAATGTCGGCGAGAACGTAGATATCAAGGCAGACGACTTTGAGGCGCTCAAGAACTTCACAGTAGAAAATGGCGTTGATATGGTGGTAGTTGGTCCGGAAGACCCATTGGTAAAGGGTGTTTACGATGACTTCAAGAACGATCCTCGCACCCAGAACATCCCTGTCATCGGTCCATCAAAGGCTGGCGCCGTATTGGAAGGCAGCAAGGACTTCGCCAAGAAGTTCATGAAGCGCCACAACATCCCTACTGCCCAGTATGAGACTTTCGACGGCGAGCACGTAGAGGAAGGCTTGAAGTTCCTGGAGACACTGAAGGCTCCATACGTACTGAAGGCTGACGGTTTGTGCGCCGGCAAGGGCGTTCTCATCCTCCCTACCCTGGAAGAGGCTAAGAAAGAGTTCAAGGAGATGCTCGGCGGTATGTTCGGCAACGCTTCTGCACGCGTAGTCATCGAGGAATTCCTCAGCGGCATTGAGTGCTCTGTATTCGTATTGACCGACGGCAAGAACTACAAGATTCTGCCTGAGGCTAAGGATTACAAGCGCATCGGCGAGCACGATACCGGTCTGAACACCGGCGGTATGGGTAGCGTTACCCCTGTACCATTCGCTACCAAGGAGTGGATGCAGAAGGTTGACGAGCGCATCATCCGTCCTACAGTAGAAGGACTTGCTGAGGAGAACATCGACTATAAGGGATTCATCTTCTTCGGTCTGATCAACGTTGAAGGCGAGCCTATGGTAATCGAGTACAACTGCCGTATGGGTGATCCAGAGACAGAGAGCGTGATGCTCCGTCTGAAGAGCGACATCGTGGATCTCTTCGAAGGTGTAGCAGCAGGCGATTTGGACAAGCGCAGCATCGAGTTTGACGAGCGTGCTGCAGTCTGCGTGATGCTCGTAAGCGGCGGTTATCCAGAGGCTTACAAGAAGGGTTATCCTATCCATGGCATCGATGACGTGGAAGGATCAGTAGTATTCCACTCCGGTACAGCCATGAAGGATGGTCAGGTAGTAACCAACGGTGGTCGTGTCATCTGCGTAAGCAGCTACGGCAAGGACAAGGAAGAAGCCCTGAAGAAGAGCTTTGCTGAGGCACAGAAGATCCAGTTCACCGACAAGTACTTCCGTTCTGATATCGGACAGGACCTTTAGTTTTTTAATGTTTAATGTTGAATGTTGAATGTTGAATTGCCTAACGGACTCAAGGGCGCTAGCCTAATTCAACATTCAACACTTAACATTCAACATTCAACATTCAACATTCAACATTGAATTAGATGTTAAGAAAGAAAACTTTTCAAAATAAAGTAGCGGCTAGCCGCTACTCTTTACCTATTACTGCAACCCTTGCCACACTGGTTTGGGTTGCAGTAGGTTTATTGGTATCCAATATTTGGGTAGAATTTGCTTTTACAGCCATGTCTACCCTGCTGATGGTGGAACTGAACAACCGTAATGCCCTGATGCGTACCTACAGCCGAATGGTATCTTGCAGTTTTCTGGCATTAATGACGATGGCAGGACTCCCCCAACTCTCTTTAAAAAGCAGTATTGTGACGATGTGTTTCATCGCCTTTTATCTCATTATCTGGAATTGCTATCAGGATAAACGCTCTACAGGCTGGACTTTCTACGCCTTTGCCTGCATCGGTCTGGCATCGATGGTTTTCATGCAGATAGGCTATTTCATGCCTATCCTGTGGATCATGATGATGGTGTTTACCCTCTCGTTTAGCGTAAAGACATTCTTTGCATCCCTGGTAGGTCTCATCGTGCCCTACTGGTTTGCAGCCGGCTATTTCTTCTATACCGACAACATACAGGGGCTGGCTGACCACTTCTGCGAATTCATCAACTACAGCGAACTCTTTGATTATTCGCAGGTTACCGACCATCAGGTACTGAACCTGAGTTTCGTTACCCTGCTCACCATCATCGGTTCCATCCACTTCATACGCACCAGCTACGGCGATAAGATACGAACCCGCATGATCTACGAAACGTTTATCATGATATCGGTTGCCTGCATCATCTTCATCGTCCTCCAGCCTCGACATATACAGGAACTGGGCGGCATCCTGATTGTGAATACAGCACCGCTTATCGCCCATTTCATCACATTCACCAGAGGTAAGTTTACCAACATCTCCTTCATCCTGCTGCTCATCATGCTGGTACTTATCATGGCTTACAACATACTCGTACCAGAGAGCATATTACTATGAGCTGGATTATCAGTTTCTTAATCGACTGGGGCTATTGGGGCATGCTTGCTGCAGCTTTTCTGGCAGGTTCTTTCTTCCCATTCAGCAGCGAGGCAGTAATGGCAGGCTTGCAGGCAGCTGGACTAGAGCCCCTCCCCCTCGTTATCTACGGTAGCATCGGCAATGTGCTTGGTTCCATGTTCAACTACGGTGTGGGCAGAATGGGTAAGATGGAATGGATAGAGAAATACCTGCATGTGAAGAAAAAAAGTCTGGATAAGGCTGAACGTTTCATGGCAGGCAGAGGCGCCTGGATGGGATTCTTCGCCTTTCTCCCACTATTGGGAAGTGCCATCACCATCGTTTTAGGCTTGACAAGAGCCAATATTCCGATTTCGATACTCAGTATCACCATCGGAAAAGTACTAAGATATGTTTTATTGGTCTATGGACTGAGTTTTATCGTTTAATTATGAAGAGATTTTTATACCTTATTATAATATGCGCCCTAATGGTTGGCTGCAAAAGCAACCAGCAAAAGGCTGGCATGGCTGAAAGTAATGCCAAGCCTACTGTAACCGTTACCATCCCTCCCTACCAATATTTCGTAGATAAGATTGCCGGAGACAAGGTAGATGTCAACGTAATGGTATCGAATGGTAACAATCCAGAGACTTACGAGCCATACGCCGAACAGATGATGGAACTTTCGAAGAGTGCTCTCTATCTGAAAGTAGGAAGCATCGGTTTTGAGCAGACCTGGATGAAGAAACTGCAGGACAACGCTCCTGACATGAAGGTGATAGATACCTCCACAGGCATCACGCCCGCCAAGACACCAGGCGGCAATACCGACCCGCATGTATGGATGAGTTGCAAAAACGCCCGCATCATCTCCAGCAACATCTTCAAGGCACTCTGCAATCTGGAGCCGAAGAACAAGGCATTCTTTGAGAAGAACTATCTGTCGCTGCTGAAGATCATCGACAAGCGAGACAGCACCATCAGAGAGGGTTTCAAGAATCATCCCGAGATGGTACGCAAGTTTGTGATCTACCACCCTATCCTCACCTACTTCGCCCGTGATTACCAGCTGGAGCAGCTTGCCATAGAGGAAGAAGGCAGGGAGCCTAGTGCCTCCCAGCTGAAGAGCCTCATAGAGAGAGCCAGAAAAGAAAAGATCAAGTTCTGCCTGATACAGGCAGAATTTGCCAACCGCAACACCACAACCTTCATCAAGGAGAGCCACACCAAGCCAATGAATATCAATCCATTGCAGGGCGACTGGAACTGGGCGATGCAGGAAGCGGCAGCAGCGGTACAAGGCAAGAAAATTGTGGTAGGAAAATAAAGAACAACAACTAATCATAAAGTTCAATGTTCAAAGTTCAAAGTTCAAAGTTAATAGAGATAGAGCATCTTTCTGCAGGCTATGAAGGCAAGGAGGTGCTCCACGATATCAACCTCACCGTCTGTAAAGACGATTATCTTGGCATCATCGGTCCCAACGGTGGTGGCAAGACAACCCTCATGCGCCTCATCCTGGGACTGATGAAACCCACAGACGGCAGCATCCGCTTTTATAAAGACGGGGAGGAAGTAAGGGAAATCAGTATGGGATATCTGCCCCAATACAACCATCTCGACAAACAGTTCCCTATCTCCGTTTATGAAGTGGTACTCTCAGGACTCAGCAAGACCAAAAGTCTCTTTTCGAGATACACCCAGGCTCAGCACCAGCAGGTTCTCGACTGTCTGGAACAGATGCAGCTCACGGAGTTGAAGGACCGCCATATCGCAGCCTTGAGCGGCGGACAGTTGCAGCGAGTACTCCTCGCCCGCGCCATTGTTTCCAAACCCGATGTAGTGATACTGGATGAGCCCAACACCTACATCGACCGCCGTTTCCAGAAGCAGATGTACGAGATGCTGGAACAGATCAACCGGGAGTGCGCCATTATCATCGTAAGCCATGATGTAGCCGAAGTGCTCAATAACGTAAAGCACATCGCCTGCGTAAATCATCATCTCCACTACCACGATACGGCAGATATGCCGAGAGAGAAACTGGAAGAGCATTTCTTAAATGTATAGGCTTATTATATAATAATGCCTAAAAAACAGGTGCAAAAATCCATATTATCTCATCTTTTTATTATCTTTGCAACTGGAATGTGCCTTTCTTGAAAGGCACAAAGAAAGCATTCAGAAACAGAGAAAGCATTCAAAAAGAAATATAATACATTAAAGTTTAAACAATAATGAAACAGTACAGATTAGTGGACAATATCTTCGGATGGGTCGCATTCATCATTGCGGCGTTCACTTATTGTTCCACAATTGAACCGACAGCCAGTTTCTGGGACTGTCCTGAGTTTATTACGACTGCTTACAAGCAGGAGATCGGTCACCCACCTGGGGCACCATTCTTCATGCTTTTAGGCAATTTCTTCACACATTTCGCCAGCGACACTACCCAGGTAGCCAAGATGGTAAATACGATGAGCGCCCTGCTGAGCGCAGTCTGTATCATGTTCCTCTTCTGGACCATCACCCACCTGGCTCGCCGACTCGTCATCAGCGACTGGAAAGAACTGACCACCAGCAAGCTGATTGCCATCGAGGCATCCGGTATGGTGGGCGCACTCATCTACACCTTCAGCGATACCTTCTGGTTCTCAGCTGTCGAGGGTGAGGTTTATGCGTTCTCTTCTGCCTTTACCGCTGTGGTATTCTGGCTCATTCTGAAGTGGGAAGACCATGCTGACGAGCCTCATAGCGACCGTTGGCTTGTGCTCATCGCCTATATGACCGGTTTGAGTATCGGTGTCCACCTGCTCAACCTGCTCTGTATCCCAGCCATCGTATTGGTTTATTACTACAAGAAGGTGCCACATGCCAACCTCAAGGGCTCGCTCCTGGCGCTGTTCCTTTCATTCCTCGTAGTGGTAGCCGTACTGTATGGTGTGGTTCCAGGTATCATCACCGTAGGCGGCTGGTTCGAGCTGTTCTTTGTCAACACCCTCGGCTGTCCGTTCAATACCGGTGAAATCGTATACATCATCTGTCTCGTAGCCTCAGTTATCTGGGGTATCTACGAAACCTGTAATGCATCAGAGAAGAACGAGAAGAAGCAGAATATCGCCTTCGTTCTCGGTTTCGGCATGCTCGGCATCCCATTCTATGGATATGGCTGGACAGCTGCCATCACCGGTATCATCGTACTGGTTATCCTCTGGTTCGTACTCGGCTACAAGCGCAAGCAGGAAGTAGTAACAGGCGTTGACGAATCTACTGGCATCGCCAAAAAGAAGATGCAGCTCCTGCCGCTCATTTCAGCACGCGTCAAGAACACAGCCTTGCTCTGCATGCTGATGCTGATGATTGGTTATTCCAGCTACGCACTCATCGTGATCCGTTCATCTGCCAACCCTCCTATGGACCAGAACTCTCCTGAGGACATCTTTACCCTGGGAAGTTATCTGAGCCGCGACCAGTATGGCGACCGTCCTCTGTTCTATGGCCAGGCTTATACATCACAGGTAGCCCTCGAAGTAGACGGCAACATGTGCAAGCCTGTCATGAAGGAAGGCGCACCGGTTTACCAGCGCAAGGAGAAGGCTTCGGCTGATGAGAAGGACTCTTACTTCGTAGTAAGTCACAAGAATAAGTATATCTATGCCCAGAACATGCTCTTCCCTCGTATGTACAGTTCGGCTCATGCCCAGGCATACGAAGACTGGATGGGCGGTGTAGAAGGCACAGAGATTCCTTACGACCGCTGCGGAGAGAGTATGATGGTAAAGATGCCGTCACAGTTTGACAACATCCGCTTCTTCCTCTCTTACCAGTGCAACTTCATGTACTGGCGCTACTTCATGTGGAACTTTGCCGGCCGTCAGAACGACATCCAGGGCAATGGTGAGCCAGAGCACGGCAACTGGATTACCGGTTTCTCATTCATCGATGATTCACTCTATGGCGACCAGAGCAAATTGCCAGACGACCTGAAGGAGAACAAGGGCCACAATGTATTCTATTGCATGCCGCTGATTCTCGGTCTCATCGGACTTTTCTGGCAGGCTTGGTATACCCGCAAGAAGAAGGTAATGAAGAACGGCAAGGAAGAGGAAGTACTCCTCCCTATCGGTATCCAGCAGTTCTGGATTGTATTCTTCCTGTTCTTCATGACAGGTCTTGCCATCGTCATCTACCTGAATCAGACACCTATGCAGCCACGTGAGCGTGACTATGCTTATGCCGGCTCATTCTATGCATACGCTATCTGGTGCGGTCTCGGCGTTCTCGCCATCATCGACATTCTGAAGCGCAAGATGAAGCTCAGCGGTACTGCCGTAACAGCTATCGTAGCTGTACTAACTCTGCTCGTACCAATCCAGATGGCATCACAGACCTGGGATGATCACGACCGCTCAAACCGTTACACCTGCCGTGACTTCGGTCAGAACTACCTGATGTCACTCCAGGAGAAGGGCAACCCTATCATCTTTACCAATGGTGATAATGATACCTTCCCACTCTGGTACAACCAGGAGGTAGAAGGCGTAGGAACAGATGCCCGCGTATGTAACCTGAGCTACCTGCAGACCGACTGGTATATCGACCAGATGATGCGTCCTGCATACAACTCACCATCTGTGCCAATCACCTGGCCACGTCTCGACTTCTGTTCAGGTACCAACGAATATGTATCTGTTGAGCCTGAGGCAAAGAAGCAGATTCTCGACTTCTACAAGCAGGATCCAGAGAATGCCAAGAAGCAGTTTGGTGACGAACCGTTCGAGCTCAAGAACATCCTGAAGAACTGGGTACGCAGCAAGAACCCTGACATGCACTTCATCCCTACAGATACCCTCTATGTCACCATCGACAAGGAGGCTGTAAAGAAGAGCGGCATGATGATGGCATCAGATTCTATTCCAGACAAGATGGTCATCTCGCTTGCCGGCAAGAGCGCACTCTACAAGGGCGACCTCATGATGCTCGAAATGCTGGCACAGTGTAACTGGACCCGTCCGCTCTACGTAGCACTCACCGTAGGCGAAGAGAACTATATGAACCTCGGTGACAACTTCGTACAGGAGGGACTTGTGAACCGTATCACTCCGTTCACCACCAACAAGCCAGGTGCCAAGAACTTCGATACAGAGAAGGCTTATCACAACATCATGACCCGATTCAAGTTCGGCAACCTGAAGCAGAAGGGACTCTACATCGACGAGACAACCATGCGTATGTGTTATACCCACCGTCGCCTGCTCGCCCAGACAGCCCTCCAGCTCATCGCCGAAGGCAAGAAACAGAAGGCTATCAACATTCTGAAGAAGGCTGATACCGAGATTCCTGCCTACAATGTTACGCTCGACTACATGAGCGGTGGCTTGGATATGGCTCGCGGCTGGCTGATGACCGGTCAGAAAGCCAAGGGCAAGGAATATATAGAAGCGGTATGGAAGAATGCTTCACAATACCTCAACTACTATCTCTCGCTGCCAAACGACCGTTTCCTCCAGGCAGAGCACGACTGCATCCGTCAGATCATGATCATGCAGAGCATCTGCGAGGCTGCCGGAATGGTGAGTCCACAGTTGGAGCAGAAGTATGAGAAGCAGCTCAACAACCTCTACCGTCTCTATCATGGCAGAGGTGGCAGAATGCCGGAAGGCAATCAGTAAACAAATAGAAAAAAGTTTGGTGTCGCGAAACACGACACCAAACTTTTCATTATTCATATAAACCTGTTTTATCCATGTTCATAGAGCAACCAGCCAAATGGCTCAGATGGTTATATCCAAAGGCCATCTGGAGAATGGACAAGAAAGACCATTCTGTCTATCTTACATTTGATGACGGTCCGATTCCAGAGTCAACTCCATTCATCTTAGAGACCCTGAGAAAGTACAATATCAAGGCTACTTTCTTTATGGTAGGCGAGAATGTATTGCGCAATCATGACCTCTACAACCAGATTGTGGCAGAGGGTCATCAGGTAGGCAATCATACATTCAATCATATCGGTGCCTTCAAGCACCGCGTCATCTCCTACGTGCTCAACACCAATAAGGCGAACGACATCATCCATGCCCATCTTTTCCGTCCACCTCACGGCTGGATGCGACCAAGTGAGTATTGGTGGCTGCACCGCACTTACAAGGTCATCATGTGGGATGTGGTGACGCGCGACTATTCCAAATGGATGACGGCAGAAGATGTGGTGAACAATGTGAAACGATATGCCCGCAATGGCAGCATCATCACCTTCCACGACTCGCTGAAGAGCATTGAAAAGCTGAAGACAGCGCTCCCTCAGGCCATAGAATGGCTCATGGAACAGGGGTATGAATTTAAGACTTTTGAATAAGAAGCTGTTATTCCCAAACAGGAACAGCCCAATAAACACAGACAAGAAATGAGCAAAAGAATCAACAGTTATCAGGCAGTAGCTGCATTTGTAAGAGGTTTCTTCGAAGCTTACGCACGTGGCATCATCGATGCTACCATCGAAGGCAATGACTTCAGCAAGAAGAACGACCCGAAACAGATCAAGCAGATGATGCTGGAGCACTATGGCGAGGTAAACCAATACTTCTTCGACATCATGTTCTCTACCCTCGTACGCCTCAACTACAAGACTGCCGAGGAAGCCAACGAGCGCATAAAGAAGAACTTCGACAGCATGAAACAGGCTGACCCGACCTTTGAGCCAACCATGCTCGACTACTTGCGCATAGCCTGCAAATCAAACCAGCTTTACAAGGCGATGGAATCAGAATACAAGCGTAACTTCACCTGGCTTCTTCAAGGCAAGTTTACCACTCTTGAAGAGCATGTACGCGATTATACCCACGGCATTCTCATCAGTCTCGCTGACGAGCCGATGGCCATCCATCTCCTGGTCCGCATCATCGTAAAGGCATACGCCGCAGGCTTGAAGTGTGGCAGCAAGGAGGGCGAACAGCACCAGCTCCACATGCCTACCCTTCACGGCATGTTGCTGAACAATGTCAACATCCTGCTCAACGAGACTCCGCTCAAGAGCAGCACCGAAGATCCTGTTGCCCTCTTCAAGGAGGCATGCAAGAATGAAGAAGAAAACATCAACGTTCTTTTCAACACATTAAACGATGCGATGAAAGAACTGGCAGAAGAATAAGAGAAAAGCATCATTGATGACGAGCACAGCACCAGATTCGAGAACCTTATCTATCGTGCCCTGCCAAGTGGCTTGATTACAGAATCCAAGGCTCATGAAAAGGGTTTGATAGAAGGCCGTGCACTACACTATACTACATCGCTAAAAGTTGCCAAAATGACTAAGCAGACAGGACACTATACAAAAGAAAATGGTCTTGCAGAAAATAGTATCCAAAAGTTATTGTTGCAATTGGCTCATAATGCAGGAAGTACGGGATTCAAACGTTAAGACGTTTATGAGGGACTACAACATGTTTTTCCATCAAGTTTAACTCTGGACGAAAAGAATCCGAATAATCGGATACCATTTCATCTTTCTTATATTTTTCGCGCACTTATAAACATTTTCTCAATTTTTATCAGAAAACTCTTGCAGGTATGAAAATAAAATTGTAACTTTGCTGATGCAATAGAAATATTAATAACATTGGGATTATGAAGCAGGTAGAAGAAAGATATATCAGTTTTGAAGCCAGCAAGATGGCATATCGTGATATCAAGAATTCGATTGATACCGCCAAGCGAGAAGGTAAAGAAGAGGGCCTGGCTGAAGGCATGGAGAAGGGGCTGGCTGAAGGCATGAAAAAAGGCATGGAGAAGGGCATGAACAAGCGAAGCCTTGAGATTGCCAGAAAGATGCTGGCAAATGGTATGGATGCTGCCACGGTGATGGAAATAACAGGATTGTCGGAGAGTCAGTTACAGCAGCTGAAAGGATAAGTTATTCAAAAGTGTACGAGTTCGTACACAATTTGAATTGGACACATATTAGGTGACTGTTGTCTGTGGTTTTTAATATTGATATCAATGTTCTGAGCCCATAGCTCATGTAGACGGTACCGCTTCCTGCGCTGTATCAGAAACCATGGTCATCGCAAAATTCGGTGATAATGCCATCAAGGTTGCCGTAAAATAAACTTCGTAGATTCTAAAATATAAAGAGTTTGGTGCCCAGGAATTGGTGCGTCAAACTCTTTTTTGAATGGTAATTCCCATTTCTTCTTTCTTGTTTTGTAAGCAGAACATGGTTTTACAGCTCGTTTTTATACTATTAAACATAAATATTCACTTTTGCGAGATTTTTCTTGCGGAAAATTTTGTGATTTCAATAATTATTCGTATCTTTGCAGTGTCAGTCCTCGCCAAGCCTCTTAACAATGCTCAAATCGTGCGAGGCGTTTTTTATTTATACACATTTGAATATGGCAAATCTTGTACCTTTTACAAAACGATTTGAATCTTCAGAAAATCTCGTTAATTTGCTTGAATCACGAGGTTTACAGATTTATGATAGGAACAAAGCCATACAGTACATTGACAATATTGGTTATTACAGATTGTCTGCTTATATGTATCCTTTGTTGAAGATGCCCAAGACAGCACATTTATACAAGGAAGGTTCATCCTTCAAGAAAGTGATGATGCTTTATCGTTTTGATAAGAAACTGAGACTACTCATGTTCAATGAGATAGAAAAGATTGAAATTGCTATCAGACGGGCAGTAATGCAAATAACAGCAGATATGACGGGCAATCCTTTTTGGCTTACTGACTCTTCTTATTTCTTGGATAGTTCCAGATTTAATGAAACAATGCGGGCTATATCCAAGGAATACAGCAAATCCAAGGAGGAGTTTGTTCTTCATTTCAAGCGAACCTATTCTGAGCCATATCCACCATCGTGGATTTTAGGCGAGTTGCTTACTATTGGAAATGTCAATGCTATTTATCGTAACATCAAACAAAATCGCATACGCAAACGCATAGCTAAACGTTTTGGTTTGCCTATCAATGTGTTTGAGTCATGGCTTACAGTTATTGCTGTTACTCGAAATGCCTGTGGTCATCATTCAAGAGTATGGAACAAACAGAATGCTATTCAGCCAGCGATTCCAAATAGTCCTGAAAGAGAATGGATAACGCTACCAACAGATTCCATGCGTGCTTACTTCGATCTGTGCATCATCAAGTACTTTCTTAATGTTATATCCCCCAATAATGATATGCAATCTAAAATAACATGGTTGTTCATTCGGTTTCCAGAAATTGACTTAAAAGCTCTCGGCTTTCCGCAGGGATGGCAAATGGAACCATTATGGAGGTAATTTCAAGTAAAATAGTCTTTTTGCCCCGATATATAAAACTATAGGCTTATGGTACATGTCGGTATTACACATTAGCAGATAAGGAAGAAATTAGACAGCACAAGCAGAATGTTAAAGATAGGCAATATAGAGCAAAGAGTTTAATAAGGCAAGGTGTTTGCCCACAATGTGGTGGTCAGTTAGTTTTACGCAATGGAAGATATGGCTCTTTTTATGGGTGTTCGAACTTTCCTAAATGCAAGTTTACACTAAATTAATGAGTGGGTAGTATATTAAGTTACACCCTCTTATGCTGTTTCCGAGTCTTTGGTTATCGCCAAGGTGGGTAAGGATTCTATCAAGATGGCGATGAAATAAGGATTGTGCATCGCTCTGCACCTACCGTAAATTTATAAAAGTAAGGGGAAGAAGGCGAGTAACGTAAATTGCTCACTTTTTCCCCTATTTTGTATACTTTTCTGAGAATCATTAAAAAAATCGTATACATTGTGAAAATTAAGTATTTTCACGACTCTTGCATATGTCGAAAATAAAGAGTAATTTAGCACTCAAAATTAAATGTACTGAGTCCACTTGAAAAAGTCCTGAATCATATTTTTGTCTTTGTAACTTATTGACAATCAATGACACGTTTCGTAAAAATGACTTTTTCAAGTGGACTCAATATATGATTCTTTGAATCTTTTGATTTTCAAATAAAAATCCCTGCCAGCTTTCACAAGCTGGCAGGGATAATTATAAGTAAAAGATGTAATTCGCTATTCTGATTTCACTTAGAAAATCATCTTATAGTCCTTGCTGCTACTATCTGTCAATTCTATGTGTATGATTTGAATGCCTGTGGCTATGCTCGCCTTTAAACACCTTGAACCATTTCCCTGTACCCTGCTGATGATTCTGCCATTCAGGTCTATGACCTTGACACTCTTGAGCAGACCGCAGGCAGATTGCACGAGGACAGAAGAACCTTCCTGAACAATACTGATGCGCTGATCAGTATCGACAGATGTCACATCTGTACTTCCATAACGGCTTCTGATAACAAATCTGCCTAACGAGGTCTCGGCATCCGCAATAATGAGAGGAGAATCAAGTGAATAATCGGCACCCGAAAGCATATCATGGAGAACATATCCGCTCATATCAACACCCTGAATAGGTTTTACCTCGATACGGATGCTATCCTTTTGCGACAGATAGATTCCTAAAGATGTAGCGCCAGTCATCGGAAGGATATCGTAAGCCTGACTCTGCTGAATACCAAATACCTTCAAAGGTGACTTCACTTCACTATCCAGAAGAGTTGGAACCCATACAGAGTTCTTGAAAGAAGAACCGGCAGAAACATCATAAGCAGTTTCTGAATTCTCCATCACCAGCATAGCTGCTGATTTGCTTCGCGTCTTCAGGCTTTCCACACACACTTTCAGTCCCTTGGCTTCAGCAGGTTTACTTTCCTCAGTAGCCTTCTTGCTTCCACCAATCATTTCTGGGGTGAGCAGCAGGGTGATTTCCGTACTCGGCTTATCATTTGTGGTAACATAGAATGCCTGCATTGGGGCGATGGTGGTGGCATTGCCCGTAGAAGCGACCTTGCTTACTGTCTGCTCTTCCATATCTCCTAATTCATTCTCTACTTCCACCTTCACACTGCTCACGTTCTCATTCACCTCCAGGAACTTCTTGATATTCAGGCGGCTCATGAATGGGTTGCCCAGCACGAAGGTCTGCGTAGGAATATCCGATTTCAGCGTAATATAATACTCGCTCTGCCCCACGAACACCGTGCGGTTCTCCGTCACTTCCTTGCCTTCCGACAGATACTTATATTCCATCGTCAAGTCGCCCTCCTGCGGAGAATCCGGTTCGTAGATGAAACGGTTTATCTTATCTGCATCTTTCGTCACTGTTTCACTAGCCACTTTCTCCTGATCGTAATCCACGAAGTAACTATATTCTTTATGCGCCTTAGGCAGGCGGATACAGAACTTATTGGTAGCCGGCAGATTGCCGTTGTCTATCCACATAGAGAAGCCTTCACCCATGCCGTAAGGCTTAGCCACGGCATTGAAGTTGTGCGACCAGGTGGCCTCTTTCACGGCGAGCGTTTTATCATCCGTCAAAACCGGATTTCCCTTGCTGTCTAGCGAATAAATCTTACCCGGATGCGCAGCCGCCCAGAGGCGCTGGTAGATGCTCGGGTTGAAGCGCTGTTCCTTCCAGTTTCCTTCGTTCAGATCCTCGAAGTATTTCGCCTTCGTGGTGTCGGCAGGCATGAACATATCGCCCGTGTACATCTGCTTGAGTGGTGCACTCAGCAGATAGTAATGGTTCGGCTTCTGCTCCAGTTCTACCCATGCCTTGCGATAGTTGAGCGATGGCACGTTATCCACCGCCGAACGGGGTTCGAAGAAGATGTCCTTGCAGCAGTAGTCGGCTGGCTTCACTGGCGTGCCCAGCATTGGGAAGTTATCGGCATCCGACGAAATGATGGCGTTGGTGCAGCAGTAAGGCGAACCGTCGCTCCAGTTGTCCCACTTGTTCCATTCATTGGTAGATGCACTCGGAAGCCATCGGGTCTGTAATGGATGAACCTGATATACTACTGAAGAGAGTGGCCTCCCGCTGCCGTCGAAGAAACTGAGCTGATATTCGCCCGGCTTCTTGGTGATATAAGAATATTTTATATTGTTCTTGGTGTCTGATGTAGAATGCAGAGACACGATGCCATTATCTCCCGCATTCTTATCACCGAAGTAAAGATGATAATCTACTCCGGTCAATCCGGTAGCAGTTACGACAATCGTATCTCCTACGCATACATTGTTGACAACGATATCGTCTACACCATCTACGCACGAGTTGTTGTCCTTACAGTCAGGAATACCATCATTATCAATATCACCACGTGTCACGAGTCCGTAGAATTTCTGCACATCCAATGCGCCTACAATTTTGCCTAAAGTAAATCGCACCTCGTCATACGCTTTCTTTGGCTGAAGGAAGAGGATATTCTTATCGCCATAACCCGCTACTTTAGCGGAAATCACGTCCCAGTCGGTAAATTTATCTCCCGTAGAATTACCTTCTTTGAAGGTTTCTACCGTTAGCCAGTCTCCTACGTTTACGGCTGCCAGGAAAGTCTTGTTGTCAATGACAATTCCCAACTGATGATGATAGTCGAGTGTTCTACCCATCTTTACGGCGAATGTTTGACCAACTCCCAGACTTACCGTATTGGCAACCGCCATATAGGTATTCAAGTCATCATCCACCAGATAACCTAAGTTATCATCTACAGTAGCCACACTCACCGCTCCGCCAAATTTGGTTTCATTAGCATTGATGGTAGTATGTGAATGATTATGCGACATCACCATACTGCTACATGCAAGTGGCGAAGAACAGTCGTCGGAAGCCTCCTCGATAAAGGCATAGTAGATACGGAGTTTAGAAACGCCCAGATTGACTGCACCCGAATACCAGAGTTGGAACTCGTCCATCTGGGTTGGCTTTCCATTCTTGTCAATGGAAGGCACCTCGATGGAATATCTCACTTTCTGCACTTTCTCAGAACCTATCAGGTCGGCACTGATGGCATTGTTCTCGTCTATCAGATGGCGATATATTTCCTCGCCGTTATGATAGCATCTTATATGCAAGAACTCCAGTGCATGCAGGTTCAGCACCGTTCCCGTGGCTTCTACCACGAATCCGATGCGCTTAGGTTGAGCTCTCTTGACGGCTTCCGGCTCTGATTCACCTTCGTGTCGGCCGGTAGCATCATATATCAGACTATTCTCCTCTATTCTTTTGATACCGATGATGCCCAGGTTGTTGCCCAGGTTGAGACCGCTGATGTATTCTGCATACGAAGTATCATCCTTGTTGAGAATATTCAGAGGATTTTGGAGGTCGGAAATGGAAATCAGCGAACCTGAGGTAGCGTGCTTGTCGGTGGAGAGAGCATAGACGGCTTTTTCAGTATCGTTGATAAGCGGTTTGCCGCACAGCGTTACACCCTTTCCGAATCCGCCCACGGTGATGGTGGTCTCGTCGCTGCATCCGTCCTTAGCCGTAGCCTTGAAGGTATATTTGCCCGGCAGCATGCCGGTTACATGGCCATCGGCAGTCACCTTCACGGGAGTGGTGTTCAGGATGACGTTGCCATTCAAATCCCAGGCACCCGTCAGCTTCCATGTTACGCTTACTTTCGGATTAGAACGGAGAGTAAACGAAGTCTGCGATGGGCAGACATTGCTGTTGATGGTAGGATTGATGGGGCACCGGTGGGATACATCTGGAGCCATTCTTACGAATCCATAGTGGATGCCGATGACGCCTGCATCTACTCCGAGAACCGTAAGGAATCTGATTTCGCATCCTGAAAACGGCACCTTTGCCTTGATGCTCACCGTTCCGTCGCCAATCTGCACCAGCGAGAGGTTGAGCACCTGGGCAGAAATCGTTTCTTCCTGCACCTTGTTTCCCTTGTGGTCGAAGAGCAGCACGTTGACCCATGTTCCTGCATTGAGGCTCAGCAGGGCATCCATCTTGTATTTGAAGCCAGCCTCCATGCCAGCCTCGAATGCTTCGCCTTGCGGGTTCTTGTCGTTCTGCATCATAAACTTGGCTCCGCCCTGGTAACCTATGTTAAGAAGAGGGACGATGGTGGCGAAATTGTCCAGATTATCATCTGTCATCTTCTTTATATCGTCGTCCAGGAAAGGCAGGGGGATGCCGAGGATAATAGGGCGCCAGCCTTTCATCTCTTTGAGCGCCACCTGCTTGTCGTCTTTGAAATATTCGTTGTATTTTTTGATGCCTCCATCGGTAATGGTAAACTCCGTAGATTCGCCCACGAAGGCATATTTGATTTTCAGAATATTCGCCACTTCTGCCTGAATGCCGCCCGAGCAGTCGAGAGTGATTTCATCGAAGAGCCAGTCGCTTTCTGCCGTCAGCATGGCGCAGATGTTGTCGGAACCCGGTATCTGGAGCAGCTTCAGCGTTACTCCCGAACCATCCTGTCCTTCTCTCACCGCCTTTACGCCCTGCAGCTTGCCGTCGCGATAGAATCCGATGGAGAAAGCCTTGATTACATCGAGGCTGAGCACGCTGCTGCCCGAACCTGCTACGATGGTATAGCCTGCCACCGTGCCCTTGGAGTAGTAATTGTCCATATCTCTTACGCTCACAATCGGGTCAACGGTTACACCTGCTCTTACCACTGAGTTTACCTGTGCATAGTTGTCGAGTGAATCGTCGGTAAGGGCGCCCATATCCTTTGCCCAGCTGCCTACGCCTACCACACCAATCAATTTGTTAATGATGCACGATTCGCCTGTAAGGGCACGGCGGTTGCGCAGCTCACGGAATGTCATGTTGTAATATTTGGGGTGATTGTTGAACTCCACAAAATGGTCTTGGTGCTTGTCGTCTGGCAGATCATCCCAGTTGTTGGTCCAGATGGGTTTCTTGCAGTTCTTGAACGAGTCTCTAACGGCAGCACTCTCGAAATAGGGACTGGTGTTGTCATCCTTGGGTTGTGCCGCCTGGATAGAGGCGGGCACAACCATCAGGAATGCCAACAAAAATGATATGAAAGTTTTGTATATAAAATGCTGTTTCATTGTCTGTTTGATTTTAAAACATAGCATAACGTCTTGATAATTCTCTTGATCTTATTCGAGCAAATGTCTGGAGTCTGTAAGTTTTCCTTGATCAGTGTATGTGAAGACATATTTATGGTTTCGTCTCAGATAGAAGAGGTTGCTGACTCCATCTACCACGATAACGCCCGTGGCTGCTTCAGAAGACATCATATCCTTTGCCTTTATCTGATAGTTGTGGGCGTGAGGATAGGCATCGAAGCCTATTCTCACGGCAAGATGGGTCTTGCCTGGCAGCACAAATGCCTTGAGCACCACTTCTTTGCCTACATCTGGGAAGGGGGCATAGGCAATGGCGGTATAGGAGCCTCCCTTTTCTGAATACTTTTTGATAGGTTCCCCACCCTGCTTAAAACCGTCGTAGCAGGTAAGAGGCATCTGGGTAAGTACGTTGTCGGCAAGTAGGCAATACCATTGCGTCTGCGCTGTAATGCTGTGATGGGCGGCATGAGTGATATGAACCTCCACTTCTGCCATGCCTCTATAGAGTGTTCCTACAAGCGGCGTAGGGGTGTTGTTCCCCAGATTTTCCTTCTGGTAATCAGCAGAAGAGATGATTGGATTTTGGGTGGCATCTCCCTTCTGGTAGAGGGTGCCATAGAAGAGCTGCGGCACCGTGATAAGCTGGCGGCTCAAGCTATCTACATGATGCAGTAAGAGAGCTTTTTTTTTCAGATAGTCAAGCCAGTTGTTGGGGGTGTCGGTTTTGCCATCATCCTTGACCAGATAACTCGCAAACGTGGCCTTGAACTCCTGAAATGTAGTACCTTTTTTTAAATTGAGCATTTCCGTGGTAACCACATTGTTTCCCTCATACTGCGGATAGGGCGATTTCTCCTGGCTATCGTAAGCGAGGGCAATGATGCGATATTCGTAACCCCTGCTGATGCCGAAGGTGTCCTTTACCACATAGTGCTTGTGGGGCTTTCCCGAAAGATAATCGTCTTCCTTGACGTCTTCTACCATGGGTTTTCCGTTAATCACCCTGTCGTTGGTAGGGTCGTACTCGAAGCCCTGGATGTCGTTGACTGCGGCATCATAGGTTGCAGTATTTTCTCCATTGTTCTGAACTCTTCGGCGAAAAGCTATCAGCCTTACGGCATTGACGTTTTCGGTCTCGGCATATCCGTAGTCCTCTTCTGTTGTGCCCGACGAGGAAGAGGATCCTGCACCAGGAGGGGCTACACGGGTGTTTCCGCCCCCCTGCCCTGCATTGCCATCGCTGCTGCTTAATCCGCCCAGGGTGATGGTGAAGGGAACAGTCGTAATCTCGTCGTCCTTTTCTGAAGGCTGATTCATGCCTGCATCTCCATTGCTGCCATCTGGATAGGGTGGCAGATCGGCATCGCTGCTGCATCCCGCGGCTAGTGCGAGGAGGAAGCAAACCCCTACCGCCATGCCTGTCCTGATGGCGTTCATCCTGATGGTGTTCATCTTGATGGAGCTTATCTTATAGATGCTAAATCTTGATTTCTGCATATTCTATTTCCGTTTTATGCTGTTTTGTAACGTTTATTCCGTTTCAAATACATGTTTTTTTTCGAAGGCTGGTTCTATCTCAATATTCACGTCGGTCATCACTGGCTCGTAATACTCCTTCAGGTCGTATGGCTGGTTCACGGTCTTGCTCTTGGCTCCCAGGCAATACAGGTGGTTTGCCTCGATAGGGAACTTGAACTTGTCGCCAGTGGCTGCTGACAACCTGATGTTGTCGTACCTGTGGTGCGTGCCATCCGTGTAATGCAGATAGAAGGTGGTCTCGTTCTCGGACAAGTTCTTGCTTTTCTGCATTTTTTCCTCTGGTGTAGGCATCATGAAGTTGCTTATCATGTAGCTGTTTGCCTTCCATCCTTTTTGGGAGTCTTCAGCTCGCTTGAATATGTTCTTTGTAGTATCTACGGACCATCCGTTTGAGGGGGTGAGGTCGATGGTGCCCAACGTCTGATAAGTCAACGAATCAGCATCTGCTGGTGCCTGCTTCTGCCTTATCAGCGTTTCGGTGGTGATGCCGGTGGCTACAACGGATAGAGAGGTGGGCGTGAAGGTAACGGTGCTCACGTCTCCTGCTGCATTCGACTCCACCTGTGCCGGGATGTTTTCTACGTAAATCATCAGGCCAGCCACGTTACGGCTGGCGGTCAGCGTGCGGTAGAAGTATTTCGTCTCTTCCGTTACGAGTACGGGGGCTTCCTCATGGGTATTCTCGTCTTGCAGAATGCCACTAAACAGCTCTGTGGTATTGAGGATACCGAGTTTGGCGCTGTTTTTTGCCTGCTCGGTGAGGGCGATTCTTGCGTCCTCCAGTTTCGTTTTGTTTTCAGTGAATTTGGGTTCTGTAAGTACTTTCTTCGTTGCGTATTTGTCATCTCTGCCTATGGCTAGGAACTGGTAGTAGTAGCCTTTCTCCAGATAGGGTTCGAAGGTGTATAGATGCTGCTCGGGCATGTTCTGGTGGTCGGCAGAATAGTAGGGTTCTGTATTGTTGAATGCGTCAACGGAATAGTAACCATTCTTGGCTGCTTCCGTTTCAATAGGGGTGCAATAGGTATATGCTTCTTCTGAGGTGCCCTTCTTTTCTACGGGGCATCTGAAGACGTAGATTCTCATATCATTCACTTGCTGTGCTCCATCCCATGTATCAAGTTCTCGTGAGCCGGTAACGACACCTGCGCTTACACCCACTCTCATGCTCAACTTCACGGCATGCGAGCCGTCGGCGAGGGTATCAGGCGCATCATTGCTTGCGCTGCAGCTCATTAGGAGACTGGCTGCGAGGATTATATTTATAGATTTTCTTATCATATTCGTCTATTCGATTTCAATGTTCGCCTATTCGATTTGAATGGGAATTACGTATAAAATGAATGATAAATTAAATATTGTGATGTTGGGATAATAAGGGATGCGAGAGCCTATAGCTGGCTCTTCGCATCCCTTGGATATATTTTTCTTAATACTGCCTATATTTATGAGCACGTAGTAAGATTAATCACCCAGCTCCATCTGGTGGATAGCCTCCCAGTTGTCGTTCACCTTCAAGATGAGGTTCTGAGATTTGCTCAAGTCTTCTGGCTTGTCAGGATCTGGTTTATCAGGATCTGGATCTGGTTTTGGATCTGGATCTGGATTACCTGGGTCTGGATCTGTCTTACCTCCATTAGAAGGCTTCACACCCAAGTTGTACATGTGGTTACGAACCACGTTGAAGATAGAAGCGCTTTCGTCTGCAACATTTCCATTTGTGGCATCACGATTTACATCTTTAGCTGGGATAGAAACGGTCCAAGTCTTGATGATATCGTCAGCAGCATCCAAGAGCTGAAGCTCCATGGTGCTCTTCTCATGTGTCAAAGCAAATGGAATGACGAAGTTGCTTCCGAATACAGAACCCTTAACAAGGGTAGTCTTCTTAAAAATGTCAGCATGGGTCCAACCATCTTCTTCTGTCAATAAGCCGTCGTGATTCGTATCACCATTTTTATACCAGTCATCCAAATTGATAGAGTAGAGCACATAACCATTGCTGCCATCTTTGAACTTTGCATCTGTAGTAAGAGCTGCACCTGTTGATGTAGAACCATTAACGCAATACTTGATAGTGCTGCCAGTTGCTCCAGCAGCTGTGAATGAGCTGTTGAAGTTGTTGAAAGTCAACTTATCATTCTTACCTCTTACTACGAGACGAAGGGTCTTGGCAGTTTTGTCACCAACTTTGGCAGGGATGTCACAGAAATAACCGAAGCTACCAGCTACCTGACGATGCAAGGTTACATCCAATCCATCCTCTTCACCAGAAGTAAGGTTGGTGATTTTCTGATCAGTTCCGATTTTAAGATCTGCATCACCTGCGAATACTTCCTCTGCATCTTTTTTGCCTTCCTTCAAGGTTGCAGTAAGGTCAGTGTAAGAACCAGTAAGGGCAGTTTCACTTGTTACATCCAAAGAATAGTTGTAGTCACTGTTAGTGCTGTAACCTACAGCCATAACCTTGTAGTTACCTTCCTCCAGTCTATTTGCTCCCTTGAAAGTAAGAGTAAGCTGGCGGCCATGATTGTCATAAGTAGAACTCTTTGTCCAGTCCTTCTTTACTTTTTTGACAATAGTCTTTGTTGCATCATCCTTGTAAATTACGACGCAAACATTCTGGATAGTCTGCAAAGCCTGTGAAGAATACAATGGGCGGCCTGCACGTGTTGTCAAGCCATCACCACTACTTGCTACCTGCAATACAATCTGCTGTACTGCCTCATTCTGACCCTCTGTGCTAACCACAGCGTCGTCACTGCTACATGCGCTGAACAGCAAGCAGCTTGCTGCAAGCGCAAAAAACATACTTTTTTTCATAAATTATAAATTTAAAAATTAAGTATAAATTAATTATCAATCCAATATCATGCCGTGAATTTCCTCCCAGTTGTCATTCACCTTCATATAGATGGTGAAGCGATTGCGTTTGGAATCGTACACATACCTCAGCACCGTAATCTTATTGCGCTCCATGCTTACCTTCACGTCATCAGGCGTCAACACAGATGAATTGCCGCCTTCGCCACTATTCTTATAGAAATTGACATCCACCACTGACTCATCCTTCTGGAAAGAAGGAGCCAGGAAAATAGAGGTCTTGGTCTTGGCGCCAGCTTTAATTTCCGATTCATGAAAGACGCTGGTCTCTTCAGAATATTGGAAACTTGGATTTACTATTCCATAGAGATCGCTTACTTCAGTATTCATCAGGTGATACCCCGCAGGAAGATTCTCTGTCCATATAACCAGTTTTCCCTTGGTGCGCTCCATCTCGCTGGTATAGCAATAATGGTTTTCATCATAGACGAGGGTATCGCAAACCTGATAAACATCATCGCCCTGACTGTGCTCCGGATGCAGTAACAGCTCGTTTTTATCCAGATTGAGTTCGCCTTGCGTCTTCATACCTCCCCATACCGTAAAGACGTATTTTCCGAAAGGCATATCGGGGTCAAAGCTTACGGGATAAGTTAATCCATCACCCTCTACTCCGAAACCTTTTTCTTCTACGATAACCTGCTGAGTGCCATCGTCGTTGAGTCGGCTCAGACGATAGGAAAGAGACGGAACAAATGATCTAAACGACTGATTCTCATCCCGTTTCTCGTCAGGAACAGTCTGATCAACATTGAAATAATTCTTGTCTTTCACCTCGATGTTGATACGCAGAGGAGGACATTGGTCCAGATCTTCACGAACGCACGAGGTGAATGACATAGCCAGTGCCATACCATATATGATAACTTTTAATCTTGTCATACGCTGTAATTTATTCTGTGAGTGCCTTCTGGCTGACCAGAGTCTCTTCTACCTTCTGGCGGTTCAATATCTCTTCAGCCACATTCACCTTGCCTTCTTTCTCGAGTAGGATGGCAAGATTGTTGGCTGCAATCTTCGACATAGGGTAATATTTCAAAGTCGTCTCATATACCTGCTTCTGCTTTTCTGCGCTCTCTGCAATCTGTGCCACATGCAGGAACTCATCTTCGCTGAAGGCATCTGGGCGGAGCTCGTACATCTGCAGCATTTCTTCATCGGTGGTGAAGTTCTTGATGATGTAGGTGTAGGTGTATTCCACGCTACGGCTCTTCTGCAGATACTTCTTCTTGATGTTGTTCCAGATAGGCAGGCGGCGGATATAGCGCTCCTGCACATCATCGTTGAAGTTGGCATATCGGGTCAGGATGTTCTTCACCATCGTGCTGTCGGCATCGCCGGCGGCCACCATCGCATCCAATACTGGCTGCCATCCTTCAGGGCGTGAACCGATACGGGCTATCTTCTTCACCTTGTCGCCATTCTCTATGTGCGCAAGCAGCCACTTCAGGGCTGAGTTGGCACGGTTGCGGGAAAGTGGGGTGTTAAACTTCAGCGGGCCGTCGGCTGACGCCAGACCATAGATGCTCACAGAAGTGAGGGTAGCGAGGCTGTCGCTGAGCACTGGAGCTATATCGCTCAGCATGTGGTCGAGCTCAGCCTGGTTGTTGCTCATCTTGAGATTGATATCATATTTATTGATAACAAACTCAAGTCGTGCCACGCCCTTTCCTTCTCTTATCTTCGGCTTGATCTCGAAGGTATGCTTCATCCAGTTGAGGTGCAGTTGCTTCTTGATTTCCGGACGGAACACATCGGCTATCTTGGTATGGCTGATGGCACGGCATTCGCCGCATCCGTCGGCAGAAGCCACTGCCACGAGGCTTCCCTTATGGAAGTTGGCAGGCAGGGTGATGGTGTCGTTATATAACACGGATAAATCTACTTTCGTGTTCGTAACTCTCTGTGCAATAGAATCGTATGGGTCAGCAATGCTGTCGAGTACCCATTTACGTTCCATCTTCCTGCTGTAGATTGGCGCATCCAGCACTATAGGCTTGTATTTAGCCACGATGCTGTCGCTGTCTGTCAATACGGGTATTACGAAGAGACGGCTTCTCTTCGAGAAATAATGCTTCGGGATATGAACCTGAAGGTTGAGTGCAGCCTGATTGCTGCTATCTGGCAGGAGCATAAAGGAATCGGGAGTACATGTAATCTTTTTGTCGCTTGCCATGCTCTGGTTGCTGCATGAAGACATAGCCGTCAGAAGAGCCAAGCCTACACCAGCTATAGCCAGATATGCTATTTTGAGTTTCATTCTATCATCCATAATGTTCTTTGTGATTAAATGATGCACTTTTTTTTAAAAGATATAGACTAATGATAGTGCAGCCTTGGTAGGACCGATATAGTTCTCGTTCTTCTTTTCCTGGCACTTGATGCAGGGCAAGTTAGGGCTTTGCTTGTACCAGAGGTGGGCGTATCCCACACCGATGGCTGCCTCAAGGTTCCAGTGAGGGGATAAAATCCAGTCGTAACCGTATGTTACGCCTCCGCCAGCCAAGTAGCCATCGTAGAGCTTGCTGCCAAAACCTCCGTAGAATTGAGCACCATGCAGGTGGATACCAACAAAATGTCCTTCGTACTTTTCGCACAGCCAGTATTTCATTTCTGGCTGCACCAAGAGAAGGTGCATCTTCTTGTCTTCCCTGAATGTCCAGGGGTTGTATGCAACATCTGCTTCCAGGGTTACCTGGTTGCTGATTGCCTTTTCTACGCCCATATTGAGTGTGGTTGTCGCCCAGTAGAGTCCGTTCGTCTTCAGGGCGAAATCTTGTGAGTAACCTACTGTCTTAATTCCCAAAATAAAAAACAGCAAAACTGCTATCCTTTTCATTTATCACTTACTATTTAACTATTTGTCCTGAATATTACTGTTGCTTTGTTGTTAACCAATATAAACCTATTATGACTTATTAAATGGTCCTCAACATTATGTCAACTAATCCCCTTGTATATTACTTGGAGACTGATTTCTGGTTGCAAAAGTATATAATTCATGTAGATTCTGCAAATCACCCCCCCATTTAAACATGTTTTAACATAAATAAATGTATTTTTAGCTAAATGACAGTTAAATTGAGGTGACGAGTGGATAAGGGACGGATGTTATCACAGAAGCAGTAGGTAGTGAACCTACTTATCAGATGGCGGTAGAGGAAGTGGCTTTTAATTATTAATAAGTTACAAAGGAAAAAAGCACCCCCTTCCAGCCAGTTTTCACCAGCAGGAAGGCGGCGCCTTAATGGTTCTGATTCAATCTAAAAAAGTGAAATAAGTATTTTCCTATCTCATCCTGGGCTTTCTTCAAAGCGCGGATTCTTTCCTCCTTCTCTACTCGCTTCTTCACTTCCTTCTCTATCATGTCCTCTAAGATCTGGTCGAGAGGACGGGAGAAAGGATGCCAACCGTAATCGGCGTTCTCCTTCGTGTGACAGAACAACACCGTGCCAATACCCATCCATACCTTCAGGCGAACCTCCTCGCTAGCATAATGGGTGAAAATCCAATTGGTAAAACGAACAAACTCGGAGAGCAACATATGCTCGCCCTTGTTCAAATGAGTAAAGAAACTGCGAGTCAGATGAAACGCTTTCTTGATGTCACTCTTCTTCAACACCCAGGCACGCATGCCTTCGGTCAACTCATGATAAGTCGCCTTCTCTGAATAAATGTGCTTGGCAGACTTCACTAACCGGTTTGACAACTTGTCGAAACGCTGCTCAGCAGTCTTCGACGAAATCTCAGCCGCGAGCTTCAACTTCTCATCGGCAGAAAGAAGGAATTTCTTTTTTCCATTTCTAAAACTTTTAAATTAAATTAACAATTAAATTATTTATTTTTACCACAATGTGGTAATTTTCGATTTCTCTATCGCCCTTTTGTCGTATCTTTGCTGACAGTTACCGATTGGTGAACAGCGGGGTGAACACTTGCCCCAAGCATTCACCTTTTCGGCTCAGGGGTGAACCCTAGTAAAAAGAACTTTGTATATACAGCGCATGCTAGAAATATAAGAGTCTCTATTATAATGGGTTATATAGTGTTTTTAACACATTATTAACGCTAAAGGTTGGCATTGGGGTTCACCCTTCACCGACTTCATCGCTAAGTGTTCACCCACACTCTTTCTTAGAGAACGTTGGAAACGACTGAATAGTATATAACAACAACAATTTTAAAACGAAATGGAAAAAGAATCAAACACCAACTGTATGAATGGGACAGCTACGATGCCATCGTACTTCCCTTGTATCAAATCTTCGGAGAGCCATCCACTCGCCGACTGGTTGTATCTCAAGAGCGTGATTACCTCTAGCCCTGAGCTTCGAATGATGACTGAGACTTACCGCAAGCGCCTCGCCATCAGCAAGCAGTTTGCCGACCAGTACAAGCCTGAGATGCCTGCCATCACGGTTTCGGCACTCATGAACGGCTACGGCAGACAACTTGCAGACTTCCTCAAACCTACCTACATGTTACAGCTCGACTTCGACCATGTGAAGAAGGAAGATATGGAGCATCTTATCCAACTGGTGAGAGGCGACAGTCATACGATGGTAGAGTATATCACCGTGAGCGGCAGGGGATTCAGAGTATTCTGTGCCTACCATCCTGTAGATGACGACGACATCAGCGTGCTCGAACTCTTCGATGCTGTGCTGCAGAAGGCGATGGCTTACTACACCCAACTCCTGGGTATCGCTCCCGACAAGCAGTGTGTAGACATCACCCGATGCGCCGGTCTTGCCTACGACCCGGATGCCTATTTCCGTTGGGATGCCGAGCCTTTTGCCTTGGGACCGAAGGATCTGAACCCCCTCTACACGAAGAAGGCGTTGCAGGCGAAGTATTCTGCCAGGCGAAACGCCAAGGGAGGAAAGCGAAGCAGCAAGGTGAAAGAGGAGGCGAAGTCAGGCGACAAGGGTGCGCCTACCATCGAGGAGGCAGCTTCCCATATCAAGGAACTGCTCGACCTGTGGGGCTATCGGTTCGAGCCTGAGCATCACAACGAGTACGTATGGCACTTTGCCGACATCTGCATCTACTATGGCATCCCGCAGGAAGAAGTTCTGACCTACGCCGACCGTGAGTTTGGCACCAGCTACGAAGATACGGCTTCTGTCATCAAGTCTCGCTACAAGCATCTGAACAAGTTTGGTATCTGGCATTTCTATCGCCATGGTGAGGGGCGCAGCGCCAAGCCATCGGTAAGGAGCATCAAGCAGTGGCTACTCACCCACTATCTGTTCCGCCGAAACGTGCTGACGGGATTTTACGAGGTGGAGAGCCGCTTCGTTTTAGACGGCAAGTATCCTGACTGGGTACGCATCGACGACAATATCGAGAACTCTATCTGGAGCGAGATGGACGAGTCGGGACTGCATCTCTCAGAGAAGACCTTGCACAACATCATCAACAGCGACTTCAGCGAGCCCTTCGACCCCTTGGACGATTACCTGCGCAGTCTGCCGAAATGGAAGAAGGGAGAGGATCCCGACTACATCGACCAGCTCGCCGACCGCATCGAGGTGGAGAACCTGCCCGACAACGAGCATACGCAGAGCCTCTTCCGCTATTTCTTCAAGAAGTGGCTGGTAGCGATGGTAGTGGCGTGGGTAACGCTGAAGGTGGTGAACCAGATGATACTCATCTTCGTGGGCAAGGGCGGCATCTTCAAGACCACGTTCTTCCACATGCTGTTGCCCCCACAGTTGCGCCAGTACTTCCTCAACGACTCGACGGGTGCCTATACCGACAAGGACTTCATGGAGGCTTTCAGCAGCAAGGCTCTGCTCTGTCTCGACGAGTTTGAGATGGTATTCGGCAAGAACCTGAGCGCCTTCAAGAGCAACATGACCAAGGTGACATTCTCCATCCGCCGGCCTTACGACAAGTACCGTTCGGAGATGCCCCACCGTGGATCGCTCTGCGGCACCACCAACAGCCAGCAGTTCATCACCGACGAGGAGAACCGCCGCTACTGTCCTTGGCTGGTTAAGAGCATCGAGAGTCCTATAGAGCACCCGATAGACTACGACCACGTGTTTGCCGAGGCAGTGGCACTGGGCCAGGAGGTGATGAGCCATCCTAAGGGCGAGCCCCTGGAGTGGACATACTGGTTGACGAGAGACGACATCGAGCTGATGCGCAGTCACAACCGCCTCTTCATGGTAGCCAACTATGCCGAGGAGCAGATACTCCGTTACTACCGGGTGCCGGAGCCAGATACGCCGCTACAGTTTATCAAGTTCCGCTACAGTGCTGAGATACTGGAGAGGATAGGTGTGAACCCTGCCCTTCGCCAGAACCTGAACAACCAGAACATCGGTAACGTGATGAAGCGTCTTGGATTCAAGAAGATTCACAAGAAGAACGGCAACGGCTGGGCTGTGATAGAGAAGGAAGGTAGCGAAATCAACAACGATTCTTTCATCGATCCTAACGATACCGTGGAGGATTAAGTATCTTGGTTACGACCGCTAAGTATCATGGTTACGATGGCTAAGTATCATATTTACGAAGCATAACCCTAATAGATATTTCTCTGCATGCGAATTACATACTGTTTTTACTGAACATGAATTTCTTATTGTTTTTTTCGGAACACGAATTACTTATTGGGTTTACTGAACACGAATTTCTTATTGTTTTTTCGGAACACGAATTAAACGAATTAAACGAATAAGTTACTTCAGAACGAAAGATTCGTGAGATTCGAGAGATTCGTGTTCAAAATTCAACATTCAACACTCAACATTCAACATTATAGAAAATGGATTTACGAAGTTACACCAAGCAGGAGTTAGCCCTGCTCTATTTTCC
>OGEC01000282.1_pt1 | contig 43751 bp, 33 predicted proteins | sample 1570551 | NCBI WGS metagenome assembly OGEC01 (sample SAMEA2582127, study PRJEB24529) | metagenome | biome: Human gut stool | place: China | collected 2011 | reverse complement strand
TTAATTTCTTTCATTTTCTCATCGGCTCTTTCCTGAATCGCACTAAGGAATACGCCATAATGAAAATGCTTGGTTCTGATTGGAAACGGCTGTTTTGCCTGTTATTAACACAGTCATTGATGATTGTATTTGCATCCTCATTTTTGGTGATATGGGGTATCGAACTAATTGGAGATAGAATGGATTTCTCTTTGCCAGGCCTCACAATGACTTTCCCTCCTGAAACACTATTAAAGCATATTCTGCAATACATTGTTTTTCTTGCATTGCTTTGCATGGCAGTCTGTCTGCTGGTATCCGTCCGTATTCGCAGGTCTTCCATACAGACAGGTATCTATGGAGGTCAAAAACGTCGCGGGAAACAGTGGGGACGTAACTTTATGCTCGGCGTCCAGTTCTTTATTTGCTGGATATTCGTAACGCTGACTGTCAGCCTGTTTTTGCAATCAGGAAAGGTGACTGAAACCTTATTTCATACGTTAAGTCAGGAAGATAAAGAAACGATTCTTAGTATTCCGCTGGACTATCCATTTCTGGAGAATAAAGAAAAACAGGAAATGGTGGAACGTTTCAGGCAGCATGTCGGTGTGAAAGATATTTTGTTATCTGATATATCTTATACTCATGGAATATCCGGAAACTTGTTAATGACGGAGAAAGGAAATGATAACTCTTGGATTGATATTAATGTAATGTGTGTACCATTGAATTTCTTCACCTTTATGAATATTCCGATAACGGAGGGCAGGACGATCCGGACAAAAAAGGATCTCGTAATGGATGAAGTCTGGCAGAAAAGACAAAAGAAAGATATCATCGGAATGAACTTTTACGACCAGACCAGTGATTTCACCGTTTGTGGAGTATGTGCCCCCTTTCAAACAGATGTACATAATCATAATGGCGGATATGCTTTCACACTTTATGATTCTTCTGAATACATAGGTCACTGCTATGTGAAATGTTACCCTGAACAGCAAAAAGAAGTCATGAAATGGATGGAAACCATCCGTCGTGAAGTGCTGCCGGAGAATATTTCTTCCCAAGTACGTACATTTCAGGATGATTTGTACGAAGTGCAGGCAGTGGAATATATTCTGAAAGATATCATCTCGTTTTTTGCAATTGTAAGCATCATCATTACCCTGTTGGGAGTGTATTCCAGCATTACGCTCGATACAGAACGCCGCCAGAAAGAGGTTGCCATTCGCAAAGTGAACGGAGCCGGAATACGTTCCATCATCTGGCTGTTTGCACGTTTGTACCTGATTTTGCTGATGGTGACTGCCGCCATCACCTTTCCGCTCATTTACGTGGTATTGCAACTGTGGAAACAAATGTACACCGTATTTTTTAATGATGGAATATTATATTGGGGAAGCATATTTTGGGGAGTAACCTTATTGACAGTAATTACCATTATCTTTAAAATACTGCGGATTGCACGTCTCAATCCCGCAGAAGTAATCAAAAACGAATAAAATTAATAATTCTAAAAACAATACAGTTATGATTAAGACCATTGACTTACAGAAGATTTTCAAAACGGAAGAAGTAGAAACTTGGGCGTTGAATAACGTCAGTATCGAAGTGAAACAAGGTGAATTTGTAGCCATCATGGGTCCCTCCGGCTGTGGCAAGTCAACATTGCTCAACATTTTGGGGCTACTTGATAACCCGACAGGAGGAGAGTATTATCTGAACGGAACGGAAGTCTCCCGGTATACCGAGTCGCAACGTACCAGTCTTCGCAAAGGCGTGATAGGCTTCGTATTTCAGAGCTTTAACCTGATAGACGAGTTGAACGTATACGAAAATATCGAACTTCCTTTGCTTTATATGGGTATTTCCGCTGCCGAACGGAAAAAGAGGGTAGAGTCAGCTATGGAGAGAATGGCCATTACTCATCGTAGTAAACACTTTCCGCAACAACTTTCCGGTGGTCAGCAGCAACGTGTGGGAGTGGCGCGCGCACTGGCTGCCGATCCGCAAGTCTTACTGATGGATGAACCTTTTGGCGCACTGGACCCGGTAACGCGCGGTGCGTTGCAACAAGAGATGACGCGCATTCACCGTTTGCTGGGGCGTACTATTGTGCTGGTCACTCATGATATTGATGAGGCGCTACGGCTGGCAGAACATCTTGTATTGATGGATCACGGTGAAGTGGTGCAGCAGGGTAATCCGCTGACGATGCTGACTCGTCCGGTGAATGATTTTGTCCGCCAGTTTTTTGGACGTAGTGAACTGGGTGTGCGCCTGCTTTCGTTACGTAGTGTGGCGGATTACGTGCGTCGCGAAGAACGGGCAGAAGGTGAGGCACTGGCAGAAGAGATGACGCTACGCGATGCGCTTTCTCTGTTTGTCGCGCGGGGATGCGAGGTGCTGCCGGTGGTGAACACGCAGGGCCAGCCTTGCGGCACGCTGCATTTTCAGGATCTGCTGGAGGAGGCGTAAGCGTATGAAGATGTTGCGCGATCCGCTGTTCTGGCTGATTGCTCTGTTTGTGGTGCTGATTTTCTGGCTACCTTACAGCCAGCCGCTGTTTGCTGCCTTGTTCCCACAACTGCCACGACCCGTTTATCAGCAAGAGAGTTTTGCAGCTCTGGCACTGGCTCATTTCTGGCTGGTGGGAATTTCGAGTTTGTTTGCGGTGATCATTGGTACTGGTGCCGGAATTGCGGTCACTCGCCCGTGGGGCGCGGAATTTCGCCCACTGGTGGAAACTATTGCCGCCGTTGGGCAGACTTTTCCGCCCGTTGCAGTGCTGGCGATTGCCGTTCCGGTGATCGGCTTTGGTCTGCAACCCGCGATTATCGCCTTGATCCTTTACGGCGTGCTGCCCGTCCTGCAGGCGACACTTGCCGGGCTGGGAGCGATTGATGCCAGCGTGACAGAAGTTGCGAAAGGTATGGGAATGAGTCGTGGTCAGCGACTGCGTAAGGTCGAGCTACCGCTGGCGGCTCCGGTGATTCTGGCGGGCGTGCGAACTTCGGTGATTATCAACATTGGTACGGCGACGATCGCCTCAACGGTAGGGGCCAGCACGCTGGGTACGCCGATCATCATCGGGCTTAGCGGATTTAATACCGCGTATGTGATCCAGGGGGCGTTACTGGTGGCACTGGCGGCGATCATCGCAGACCGCCTGTTTGAAAGGCTGGTGCAGGCACTTAGCCAGCACGCAAAATAAAGGTATAACCTGCGAGCATGACGCCACCAATTCCACCTAACGCCATAAACAGGAACAGGGCGATGACCCCAATTTTAGCTATGCGCATAATGCACTCCTTATGTTAACGAAAGGATTGTACAGTAAAGCGCATTTGTTAACGAATCATTAAATGCCGAGTGGGAAAATATCATGGCCTTGTTCCTGCCAACTGGTGAGTTGCTGCTGTTGGGCAGAGGTTCGATTTTCACCGCACCACACCAGCAATGTACGGCCTTCGAACAGTTCAGGGCGTAGTTGATTGAGCGAGTGGGCGAGGACATCAATGCGCCATCCTTGTTGACTGGCAATCCAGCCCTCCAGCCACAGACGGGTGGTATCGTGAATATTCCAGCCAACCACCAGCGCATCTTTACCCTGTTTTTTACGTGCCGAAGCCAGGCAAATGGCGATGTAGTTGATCAGTACGCCGTCGAGAATCGCCAGCAGCGCCTGGAGAGTCGGTTGTTGGCACTGAAGTCGTCGGCGCAGAGGAATAAACAGGTGCGTGGTGAGTGTCTGGGCGGGGTAATCCTGACCGCGCTCTTTGATCCACGTTCGCAGGCTATGCAGATTGCCGCTTTGCAGGTAAGTCAGTAATGTTTCTTGCTGATCGCGCCAGCCGTTCTGCACATCAACATTTTCATTACTGAGCAGCATTTTAACTTTGCTGACCTGCACGCCGTTGTCGATCCAGCGTTTGATCTCGCGGATACGGTCAATATCGGCATCATTGAACAGCCGATGACCGCCGTCTGTCCGTTGCGGTTTCAGCAATCCGTAACGCCTCTGCCACGCGCGTAACGTGACAGGGTTAATATCACAAAGCAACGCCACTTCACCAATTGTGTAAAGCGCCATCGTCTCACCCTTGCTCGCGAGGTCCCGGTTTAACTTTAGACGCAGTTTTGCGAACCAGGTAGTTTTGCCCGTTTTTTGTGCATCTATAGGGTGATTTTATTTTTGCCAGGCGATTTTGAGTGATCGTACTCACGAATTCTCATTTTTCTGCAAGAGTTCAAAGAAAGTTAAACGCAAGCAATGTATGTTACGCGTTTTAAAGGGAAGTGTGGTTTGCGGGTATGTACGATTTTAATCTGGTGTTGCTGCTGCTTCAGCAGATGTGCGTTTTTTTAGTCATTGCGTGGTTAATGAGTAAAACGCCATTATTCATACCGCTAATGCAGGTCACGGTTCGTCTGCCGCATAAATTTCTCTGCTACATCGTCTTTTCCATCTTCTGCATCATGGGCACCTGGTTTGGGTTGCACATTGACGATTCTATTGCCAATACCCGTGCGATAGGCGCGGTAATGGGCGGCTTACTCGGCGGTCCGGTCGTCGGTGGGCTGGTTGGTCTGACCGGCGGGTTACATCGATATTCGATGGGGGGCATGACCGCGCTAAGTTGCATGATCTCGACCATCGTTGAAGGATTGCTCGGCGGCCTGGTACACAGCATCCTGATCCGTCGCGGGCGCACTGATAAAGTCTTTAACCCCATTACCGCCGGTGCCGTCACGTTCGTCGCTGAAATGGTGCAAATGTTGATCATCCTGGCGATCGCCCGACCTTATGAAGATGCGGTGCGTCTGGTGAGTAATATTGCTGCGCCAATGATGGTCACCAATACCGTCGGCGCGGCACTGTTTATGCGTATATTGCTCGATAAACGCGCGATGTTTGAAAAATACACTTCGGCTTTTTCTGCCACTGCGCTGAAAGTGGCGGCCTCGACGGAAGGCATTTTGCGCCAGGGGTTTAACGAAGAGAACAGCATGAAAGTGGCACAGGTGCTGTATCAGGAGCTGGATATTGGTGCAGTCGCGATTACCGATCGAGAGAAATTGCTGGCCTTTACCGGAATTGGTGACGACCACCATTTACCCGGCAAACCGATTTCTTCAACTTATACCTTAAAAGCGATTGAAACCGGTGAAGTGGTCTACGCTGATGGCAACGAAGTGCCTTACCGTTGCTCTTTGCATCCGCAATGCAAACTGGGGTCGACGCTGGTCATTCCGTTGCGTGGTGAAAATCAGCGAGTGATGGGTACCATCAAATTGTATGAAGCCAAAAACCGTTTATTCAGTTCAATCAACCGCACGCTGGGCGAGGGGATTGCGCAACTGCTTTCGGCGCAGATCCTCGCCGGGCAATATGAGCGGCAAAAAGCGATGCTCACCCAGTCAGAGATCAAACTGCTTCACGCCCAGGTGAATCCCCATTTTTTGTTTAATGCGCTTAACACCATTAAAGCGGTGATCCGCCGCGACAGCGAACAGGCCAGCCAGCTGGTGCAGTATCTTTCCACTTTTTTCCGCAAAAACTTAAAGCGGCCTTCGGAGTTTGTTACTCTCGCCGACGAAATTGAACATGTGAACGCTTATCTGCAAATTGAAAAGGCGCGCTTCCAGTCGCGGTTGCAGGTCAACATTGCTATTCCGCAAGAATTATCCCAGCAGCAATTGCCCGCGTTTACCCTGCAACCGATAGTGGAAAACGCCATTAAACATGGGACATCACAACTGCTGGATACAGGGCGAGTGGCAATCAGCGCCCGACGTGAGGGGCAACATTTGATGCTGGAGATCGAAGACAATGCCGGTTTGTATCAACCGGTAACCAATGCCAGTGGGCTGGGGATGAATCTGGTGGATAAGCGTTTACGTGAACGGTTTGGCGATGACTATGGGATAAGCGTCGCCTGTGAGCCTGATAGTTACACCCGAATAACGTTACGACTACCATGGAGGGACGAGGCATGATTAAAGTCTTAATTGTCGATGATGAACCGTTAGCACGGGAGAACCTGCGCGTATTTTTGCAGGAGCAGAGCGATATTGAAATCGTTGGAGAGTGTTCAAACGCCGTAGAAGGGATCGGCGCGGTGCATAAACTGCGCCCGGATGTGCTGTTTCTCGATATCCAGATGCCGCGCATCAGTGGTCTGGAAATGGTGGGGATGCTCGACCCGGAACATCGCCCGTATATTGTTTTTCTCACCGCGTTTGACGAATACGCCATTAAAGCCTTTGAAGAACATGCCTTTGATTATCTGCTGAAGCCAATTGATGAAGTGCGACTGGAGAAAACGCTGGCGCGATTGCGTCAGGAGCGCAGCAAGCAGGATGTTTCGCTGTTACCGGAAAATCAACAGGCGCTGAAATTTATCCCTTGTACGGGGCATAGTCGGATTTATTTGCTGCAAATGAAAGATGTGGCATTTGTCAGCAGTCGGATGAGCGGTGTCTACGTTACCAGTCACGAAGGGAAAGAGGGCTTTACCGAACTGACATTACGTACCCTGGAAAGTCGTACACCATTACTGCGCTGCCATCGTCAGTATCTGGTTAACCTCGCGCATTTACAGGAGATTCGTCTGGAAGATAACGGCCAGGCCGAGTTGATTTTGCGTAATGGCTTAACCGTGCCGGTCAGCCGCCGTTATCTGAAAAGCTTAAAAGAGGCGATTGGCCTGTAAAAGACTGCTAAAATGGCTTTTTGCCTCATCAACACCTGAAGGCCTCATGCTAAGTAACGATATTCTGCGCAGCGTGCGCTACATTTTGAAAGCCAATAATAATGACCTGGTGCGTATTCTGGCGCTGGGTAATGTCGAAGCCACCGCGGAACAGATCGCCGTCTGGCTACGTAAAGAAGACGAAGAGGGTTTTCAGCGTTGTCCGGACATTGTTTTGTCGTCATTCCTCAATGGCCTGATTTATGAAAAACGCGGCAAGGATGAGTCTGCTCCGGCACTGGAGCCGGAACGTCGCATTAATAACAACATCGTGCTGAAAAAATTACGCATCGCGTTTTCGCTTAAAACCGATGACATTCTGGCAATCCTCACCGAACAGCAGTTCCGCGTTTCGATGCCGGAAATTACGGCGATGATGCGTGCACCGGATCATAAAAACTTCCGCGAATGCGGCGATCAATTTTTACGTTATTTTCTGCGTGGACTGGCAGCGCGCCAGCATGTGAAGAAAAGCTAAGACGGGTATGGCGGCCATGCGAAACATGGCCGCCGACAGATTATTTCACTTCTTTAAAACCAGCGGCTTTCATCACCAGTTCCATTTGCGCCATAGTGATACCTTTTTTGGCATCTTCAGCAGAAACGTTGATTCCTGAAATACCCTGCAGGGCTTTAAAATCCACTTTTTCCATATCAATAGTCACGTTTTCCTGCGCGTAGGTATCGGTATAGGTTAATTTTTCTTCAACACCCGCGATGTTTTTGTATTTGGCGCTTAACGGCTCAAGTGTCCTGGCGGCATCTTCTTTGGTGGTTGCACCAATGGAGGCAAATTGAATTTTGGTTTCAGAAGATTGCTTAAGCACCTTGTCACCTTTGTAGACATAGGTAATGGCAATTTCAGTGCCGTTCAGATTGGCGCTGAATTTCTTTGATTCTTCTTTGTCACCGCAGCCAGCAAGAGAGAAAACCAGAACAGATGCAACAACAAGGGAAAACAGCTTATTGAAAGCCTTCATGTAAAACTCCATTTTATTTAATCAAGGAACTGGTGACTCTCACCAGGGGCTATATAGGATATGCCTAATACTGTGGCGTGAGCAGTCCGGAACTGGAGTAGAACTCTTAGTAAAAAGCACTATTTCATCCTTGTTGCTGAAGCATGGGGAATAATTGTTCGCAAATCAAAACACCGTTATTCATTGCTTCTACCCGTGCCTCGCTTTCTGTATTACGAAATTGTGCCAACACATGTGCCAGCCGATAAAAACCCACCGCGGTGAGGTCATTCGCCAGCAACTCTGCCTGACCAATAGCACTCTGTTCCTGATAGCGCCAGCCGTTATGGAGCAGTTGAATAAGTAACGCCTGGCAGCGCATCAGCAACTGATGAGCGGTAGACGGCACAGGCAAAACGCTGGCAGAAGGTAGCGGTGCCACAGGCGCAGTTTCTGCGTCCAGCGCCCAGGCGCGGTTTTTTGTCATCATCACCCGTGGTTCCAGTGTCAATTGCCCCTCTACAAAGCTGACAAAGCCAGAAACCAGACTCACGGGGTCGTCTGTTTGTTGCAAAAGCGCCGCCATTCGTTCAACGGCAAAAGGAGAACAGGCAGATGCCGGAAGGGATAACGTCAGCACATTATCTTCCCCTTCGCCGCTGATTACCTGCGCATCCAGTGTCTGGCGGCTGCTATCCCAACCGAGTGAAATACACTCAGCGACTGGCAGAATAAATAAGTTATCCACCTGATTAAGAGGCCGTATGCAGGCGGGGGGACGCTGGCGTAAATATTCCCGCAAAGCCACAATGCCCGGCTGGCGCAATGGCGCGCTCAACATTTGCCAGGCGTCTGGCGACAGCGGCACAACACTACTCAAGCGGTTGCGGGTAGCTAATAGCAGTTCGCCATCGGCACTGCGTTTTGCTGCTTGTGAAACAATTTGCCCACCTGCCAGTGCGCCAGCCAGAAAACTAAACAGCCGACGCGTCGCTGCCGGTGAATTTTCCTGTTCGCTTCTCGGCCAACTACGCGAAAGATGCAAAATACTGCCGGTGTCGGGATCGGTGAACCAGATGCGTAAACCATACTGCTCAATATCCTGCCAGCAACGCATACCTAAAGACACCAGCCGCAGATGATCAAGCTTTGCTTCTCCGGCAATGCCAGCGCCAACGACCGTGCGCCACGGCACAGGAGGAACTTCACCAACACTGTCGCGCCGCGCCATCTCTTGTGCGCAATTTAATCGACTGTTTAATGCCGCAAGCTGACGTAAGCATTCTCCGGCATGATAGTGACTGGCGCGGGCGTGGAAGGCATCAACGCTTGCCCGTAGCTGTCGTAGTGATTCACTTACCCAGCGCCAGTTGCAGCGTTCCGCCGCTTGCTGCGCGCGGCTGAAAGCGGCCTCGTAATGAATAAGCGGCTGGCTGATGCCGCTCAGCCATAATGCCTGGCTTAGTTGCTGAACATATTGACGACACGCGTTGCCCTCTTCGCTGGCAAACGGATCGTCAGATGATGTGACGTGTTCGCTGCGCATCTGCCAGATTAAATGGTTAAATTCTGCTTGCTGCGCTTTGGCCTGGACAAAGGCCTGTACTGCCAGCACAACATGTTCGCAAAGTGTTCCTTCAATACAATCACAGCGTGCGAAACGAATGCTGCTGCGGGAATAAAAACGTACATCGCTCATCGGTAAGCGGGCAGAGGGAATTTCGCCCGGCGTACAGAACAACTCAATGGTGATGCCTTTAGCGACCAGCGCCTGCGCGCGTTTGCGGGTGGCATCGGGAAGGGTAGCCAGTTCTTCTAGCCAGATTGCCGGATCCCACTCTTCTTCTTTTTCCGTAGGCTGGGTGGTGGCGCAAAGTCGCTGATAACTTAAAACCAGCATCACGCGATGGCGGCACATGCCGCTGGCCCCGCAGCTGCATTGAGCCTCTTTCAGTGCCTGACCGTTCGCCAGCTGGGTACGGACACCGTCACTGAAGGTGGCGATTAAAGCGCCGTTCTTATGGCTGATTTCCGGGACGTTGCCATTTTCCAGTTCCTTAAGACTGCGTTTAACAAAACCGGCATTGCTTAACGCCGTCAGGGCCTGCGGCGTCAGTTCTAATAATTCCGGACGTAGTGAATTCATGACTGAAGATTCTCCGCAAGCCAGGCCGCCAGCTCGCCCGGTGTCATGGCGGATATTTGTGCGCCGACATTAACTAGCGCCTGGGCCGTATCGTGGTCATAGCAAGGCGTTGCGGTGCTGTCGAGCGCTGCCAGCCCCAGCACTTTGATGCCGCTCTGGACACACTTTTTCACCTGATGCGTCAGTAATGATGATGAACCCCCTTCGTAAAAATCGCTCACGAGGATGATGACGCTTTTCGCTGGTTGTTCAATAAGTTGCCGACCATATTCCATGGCACTGGCGATATTGGTTCCGCCGCCTAATTGCACTTTCATTAATAACTCTACCGGATCGGCAACGTCTGCCGTGAGATCAACCACGCTGGTGTCAAACGCCACCAGATGGGTACGAATACCGGGTAACTGCCATAAACAGGCCGCCATCACCGCTGAGTGGATCACCGAGTCCACCATTGATCCGCTTTGATCAACCAGTAAGACCAGTTGCCATTGTTCGCTTTGGCGTTTAATGCGGCTGTTAAAGCGGGGGGATTCGATATACAACTTGCCGTGTTGCGGGTGCCAGTCTTGCAGGTTGGCGCGCAGAGTACTTTTGAAATCAAAGTTTCGCGCCAGTGGAATAAATGAGCGGCGACGGCGATCGCGGACACCAGAAAAAGCCTGACGAACTTCCTTTGCCAGTCGCGCCATAATTTCTTCCACAACCTGGCGTACTATCCGGCGGGCGGCAGCCAGTACTTCGGGATTCATCAGATGTTTGGTGTGCAAAACGGCGCGTAGCAGGCTTTCCGAAGGCTGCATACGTTCCAGCACGTCGAGATTTGTCACCACATCTTCAATGCCGTAGCGCAGTACGGCATCGCTTTCCAGCCGTTCAATCACCTGTTGCGGAAACAGCGTGTGAATACTGTTGATCCACTCAGGGGTGGTGAGATTTGAGCCACCTAATCCACCGGAGCGTTCACCACGCTGGAGCCGTTCAGGATCGCGCCCGTACAGCCACTCCAGCGCGTGGTCTATCTGCCGGGCGTTGTCATCCAGCCCACAAAGCGTCGTTTCTGCCGCTTCGCCAAGAATTAATCGCCAGCGTTGTAGCTCACGGGTGGTCAGAAGATCGTTCAGTTCAGACATGGAAAACTCCCCAGTGTTGCAGCGATGCCAGTGCCTGCTGTTCGAGTTGTTGATGATGTGCAATGGCTTGCGGTGGACAATGCAACGGCATTTGCAGCGCTGAAATGGGAAGCTGTGCGAGCTGGTAATGCTCAAGCACCTGATGCGCCAGCGTCCCGCGTTCTCGTGGTGGTAGCCAGGCCATCGCCGCGCGTAAATCGGGCAGGGCGTTAATAAAATCGTCGTCACTCAGTTGATTTAAATGACTACTGAAACCGGCGATAAATGCCGGCTGACAGGCCAGTTGATGACGGGCTAATGCCAGCAAACCGTGCAGCGCCTCGCCGGATTGTGCCGGGGATAACTGCGCCAGCATCGTCAGCGCCGCTTCGGCACTGGCGTTGGGATGTTCCAGACGCATTAGTGCGCCAAGAGCCGCGCCGCGATCCAGCGCCGGGGCATGAATCGCCTGACTGCGGCGCTCCAGTAAGGCTACCGCCGCAGAAAGCGAAACGCCGGGTAAATTAACGCCGCTATGTAGATCGCGCAGGATATGGCAAAGCGCTTGCCAGCTATGCAGGTGAGCGTGAAACTCCTTTTCATCCGGTCTGCCGTTGGATTCACACAGCCAGAGTGTGCGATCGATAGCTGCGCATAACGTCGTCTGTAATATCTGCGCGCCTTGCATACCGCTAATTTCATCCAGCCGCCATAAGGCGTATAGCACTTCCAGCGCCTGGCCCATTTCGGCAAACTGATTTTCCTGGGCGATTAATAATGTAAGTTGCTCCAGTAATTGTTGACTGAAGGACGCCAGACCCGCTAACGCCGCCTGGCTAAGACATGTGGTGATACTGCCGATTCCACCCGCGTCCAGCATATCGGCTTCTAATTTATGGCGTGCGGCTTCCTGGAGTGTGGCACCAAAGCAGGCGGCCTCAATTAATGCCGCATGTTGGCTAAGCGGGCGGGTTAATTTCCAGCGTTCTTCACCGTTGCCTGCAAGTGTCAGTGTACTTCCCTGCTGGCGCACAACCCCTGGGATCTCCAGTATTGCCAACCGATGTAACACCTGACTTTGCGCCAGTCCATCGGGGGTAAAGCGATTTAAGGTAAGCTCCGCCGGAAGAGAGATTCCGGTACGTTCCAGTTCGCAGGTGACATCTTTTGGCAGAGGCGGTTGTGACGTAGAAGGGGCAAGTTTACCGAATCCGTCACCCGCTAATGTGTCTATCAACGTTAGCAGAATCGGATCGGTATCGGGATGAATAACGCCGCGATAGCTCCACGGCAACGGCGCGTTCAGGGCTTCTTTGATCAGCGAGCCGGCTATAGCATCCAGCCAGTCAGTGCGTAACGGTAGTGTATGACCGCGCAACTGTGCCAGTGCCATCGCATGCAGATGAGCGGCAGCCATATCCGCTGTTGAAGCAGGCAAGTGGTGCTGGCGCAAACGGGTAAGAACCGTTTTCAGTAGTTGTTCACCTGCCTGCTGCAAGCCCCACCGCCAGCACCAGTTTTGCCAGACCGGGGCAGGCATTCCTGAAAGGTATCCTGACAGCACATCAAGGCGCTTTTCACTGTATGGCGTGAGATAGCAACCTGTAACGGCATCTGCCAGCGACGGCAATTCTGGCTTGTTAATTTCTTGCGGGCATTCGCGCCACATTTTTGCCAGTGCCGGAGCGTGCCAGCCACCGCAGACAACTAACACGTCGCCATTATTTTGCTGCATCGCCCATGCAATCCAGCGGGCCATAAAGGCTTCGCGCTGACGATTGAGAGCATCTCCGGGGGAGTCGCCCCGCAGTTGGGCAAAATAGTGCGCCAGTGCAGAGGGTAATGCAGTTTGCTGGCTTTCATCTTCGAACAAGTGATCCCACAGGGTGTCGCTGTTATCCATGCGGGTGGCATGCAGCAGCAAGGTCTGGCTTTCCTCATGCGTATCAGGCGAATCGTCCTCTTCTTCACTCTGCGCCCAGCAAGGCAAATCGATGAAGTAAGTTTGTGCCTGAATACGACGAGCGGCTTGTAGCGCCTGCCACTCCGGCGAAAATTCAGCAAATGGCGTCCAGGCACCACGCCCGGGGGCTGCACCGTCCTGATACTGGCAATAACTGTAAATAGCTACCGGAAGCTGGTGGGCTAAAAACAGTTCGTCTACCCGGTCATTATAATCAGCCGGGCCTTCAATCAACACGTATCGTGGCCGCTGGCTTTCGATTAACGATTTCACCAGCCGGGCGCAGGCCGGGCTATGATGCCGGATGCCGACAATTAACGGCTCGCTCATGCATCTTTCCTCACGGCAGGCGGTGGCGGGCTTGATAATAAGCCTGCCAGTGAGCTTCTTTATGTGTGGCGACACGCTGTTCGAAGTAACGGCGCAGACGAGCGCGATCTTCTTCGTTATCTTTAACGATGGTTCCGGCAATACAGTCCACCAGATCGGCTGGCTCACCTGCGCGATTCGCTAAAAACCAGGCGCGGACACCCACAGCGTGGGCTACGTTCACGGCTTCAGCGGTGGACATAATCGCTGTTAGTGTATCCATTGACGTTTTCTTTTCGCCGTTGGCACGCAGATCGCGGAAGGTGCGTACCAGTAACTCCAGTACCGCGTCAGGCACTTTATGCGGAATGCCACTATGGGCCAATAAACGCGCCGAAGCACTGGCGACCAGTTCCAGTTCCTGGGCGAAATCCATAATCGGAAAGACCGTTTCAAAATCGAATCGACGCTTTAGCGCAGCGCTCATTTCATTGACGCCGCGATCGCGGGTATTGGCAGTGGCAATAATATTAAAGCCTTCTCGCGCATAGAGCTGACTGGCTTCACCAGTGAGTTCCGGCACCGTCATTACCCTGTCAGAAAGCATACCTAACAGACAGTCTTGTACTTCCAGCGGTGTACGCGTTATCTCTTCAAAACGGACGATTTTGCCGTCGCGCATTCCCTGGTAAAGCGGGGCAGGGACCAGTGCTTCCGTTGACGGACCATGGTTGATAAGCAGAGCGTAGTTCCAGCCGTACTTGATTTGATCTTCAGTGGTAGATGCGCCGCCCTGGATGGTTAACCCGGCATCGCCGCTAATAGCGGTTGCCAGTAATTCAGACAGGAGAGATTTTGCGGTGCCAGGTTCCCCCACCAACATCAAACCGCGCCCGGTGGCAAGAGTGACTAACATGCGTTCGACAGCGGAGGGACTAATCACCACTTTACGGCTAATATTTTGCGCGCTATCGCCAAGGATAAAAGCACGGGCCGCAGGCAAACTTAACTGCCAACCGGGCGGGCAAGGTGCGTGATCATTTTGTTTTAATTTTGCCAGTTCATCGGCGTATAACACAGCGACAGGCGGACGCTGCAGATGATTATTCTGCGGTGACATATATTCATCCCTGAAATGTATTAATGAAATAAACGATATTTTACGCGCAATAAATGTTTGGCGCATTAGTTGTTTGAGCGGAAAATATCTGGGAAACAGATCACAGTAAATAAAAAAACCTGCTGGTGAGGCAGGTTCTTTTATTTACTACTTTCAGGCCTAACACCACGGCCTGTGCAACATCGTGTTCCAACGAACGAATTATAACCATCGGTGGACCCCGTTGCAATTAAGATAATGAGATTTATAATCCTGACTGTTGGGACGTTGCGCCGGATCGAACCCATTTCAAGTCCTGGCTACCGGACGGGTGGTGCCGCAGGTAGTGCCCTGATCCGGAGTGCAACATCGTGGTCCAGCATACGTAAACCAGTATCGACAGGCAGTGTAAGGGTAAGATGCTGGTGTTGCGCTCCTTAATAAGGAGAGCGGATGGACACGCTGACACAAAAGTTAACCGTGCTCATTGCCGTACTGGAGCTATTAGTGGCTCTGTTACGGTTGATTGATTTGTTGAAGTAACGGGCAAATTGAAACGCATCTAAGGGGGAATACCGTTTCCCCCTTTAATAAAGCTATTTTTCTATTTCTTGGTTGAATATATTCTGTAGTTCACGATTAAAAATGGCTATTACCGTTTCTGGTGATTCGCCCCGTAATTTTCGCTCATCAATAAACTCATCTCTTATATAAATCAACGCATCATTTATTAGCGGGTCGATATCCTCTCGATCACGTTGATGAAATGTTGGATGTAGCCGGAATCGCTCCAGCCGGTAGATGGAACCTGTAAATAATTCAGAGCATTTATGGATCTCAAGTCTGAAGGAAAACGGCTCTTCAGGTACAGGGGCCTCATAATCGTAAATAGTGACCAGCTCTTTTTGCACGATCATCGCTTCCCCCGGTGGCAGGTCGTGTTAATAACGGGCAGTCGCATCACTGCCCGCTGTGTTTTAATGGAAAATGACGTCGGGTGCGCTTAACGCTTCACTCAAATCAAACACATCAAGTTCGGCAAAAGTGACAGATTTATTGTCACGGTATACATGAAGAGAACGGAAGCTCATTAGCGCTTTGCTATCAACATTGTAGTGGTTAAAACCGGATGAAAACTTAAGGACCAGCCGGTACTCGCCCAGGTCATAGACAAATGCGTTCTCATAGCCTGACTCCCAGCCTTTGTATCGCATTCCCATAAGTTGCCCAACGGTAGCAGATTTACCTTCCCAGCGATTCAAACTATTACTGGCTGACTCGTCAGGCGTGAGCAGCACTGTGCGCCGCGTCAACTGGCGAAAAGGCGGCATAATTTCGTAATCGGCAAAAAGCTGTGCAAATTCACTGCGCATTTCTGCTGTCATTTCTAACGGGGGGGCAATGCCAATCAGGGCATCGGCAGGCAGGTCAATTGGCTCATCTTGTGCGTTGCAGAATTCCCCCTCTGCGGCCACACGAAAGGCGTTGAGTAAACGACGCGGTTCATTTGCTGGATAAACCGCCCATATTAATCGCTGGGTAACCAGACGGGTAAAGGGATGATTAACAAACAGAGAATGAAAATCTGCCAGCGACCAGCGTCGGGTGGTGCGTAGGGCTGTTTCAAGACGCGGGAGCAGGTTTTTGCTCACCTGAGTGGCATCTTTTTTTAGCCCTTTAAGTCGGGCCAGAGCCTCGGGCGCTTTCAGCTGATCGTCATCGGCGCGCAACCGGGGAATGCTTTTCTGGCGAACGTTTTGCTGATCAAAGATAACCGGGTTGAGGTTTTCATCGAAGCGAACGGTAAACTGCCGGGGACCAAAATCAAATATCAACGCCTGCGGATCATCCAGGCCCAGTGTTGGGACTAATCTGTCCGCTAACTCTTCCTGGCTTAGTCCACGATTTTCTGCGACCACCTGAAGAAATTCCGCCGCGTTATCACGTAAGGGACGGGATTTCGCCCGTTGCGATATATGATGCAGCTGTATCAGCGCCATATCATTATTCATCAGGGTAAGTATGTTCAGGCCACTGACGGCACGGGCAGATTTGCCTTCCTGTGGCCAGGCGAGGATCTGTGTTGTCAGATCCCGAGCCGTGCTTTCGTCACCGAAGAGACTTAACGCCAGAAATGCCCAGTTGTCTTTTGCGGGGGCGCCAACTTGTTGCCACGCGGTAAAGAGATCCCAGGCAAAAGCGGCCAGCGTTTGTGGCTGGCAGAACGTTTTCAGTTGTTCCAGCCCACAATAAAAACGTCCGCCCTGGGTAAAGCGCAGCATTTCGCCGATAATTTCCAGAGCATCATCAGTAACAGGTTGATTATTCGTGATAAGTCTCGGTCTGGACCACATTGCCGGCTGCCAGAAATCAGGGGCTTTTGGAATGCGTGTCGGGTAAAGCTGTATTGTACTCTGTTTAAGTAATTGCTCCAGGGCAGGCCATACATCTGTACGCTGCCAGCGGTTTGCCACGGTTTGCAGTAACTCGCCATGTCCCTGTTCGTAAAGTAAACGCAGGGCAAGTAATGCAGCTTCGCTATTATCGCTGGATTTGGTGAAGACAAGAGGGATAAGTGCAGTAGCTGTATGTTCCGACCAATGTAAAATCCACTGGCGAGCCAGATCACGCTGCGCCGCGAAACGTCGCCAGACGCGGGCAACGGGCAGGGCCAGTTCTGTTGCGCCGAAATTTAAAATTAATGGAAATGTTTCTTTTGGACGATGTGAAAAAGCCAACAGCAGACCTGGTAGAGCATCCAATCCGAAGATACTGAGAAAATAGTCCTCTCCCGCAGACAGATGCTTTTTCTCATTGATACGTAGCCAGAAAGTCAAAGCCATCTCACGCGGCAACTGCGCCAATAAATACAGGTTCCAGATACTCTTTTCCCGACGATAGCGTGAGTAGCTGTCATTTTCCCATATGTTAATTAACACTTCTACGTGACCGTTGCGAAGCGCCTGTTCTGCTAATTGAGCTTCCGGGGAGCTCCAGCCATTCATGATCTCTTCAACCCGCCCTGGGTAGTAATGCCACTGAACAATGAGTGAATTGCGTGCAGCATCCAGTTTTCCGGGGAGTATATAATTCAAAAACAGCCATACATCATCTCCAAAACCCAGCTCCTGTAATACAACTCGTCCACTTTTTTGTTCCATGCGTTCCGCAAGAGATTCCGTGCTGAAATAACGGGCAGACTCAGTGGCGGCAAGCCTCTCTCGTTCGCCTGGTTGCCAGTAAACTTGCGGCGTTAATTCGAACGGTGCCAAATCAAGACGTGGAACTGTCATTTTTTTCTTACTACGCCACGGTGGTGAAACGAGGATTTCAGGCATTTGGATGTTATCGGTGCTATCAATAACCGTTTTGGGCGGTGCCGATAAATAACTATCCAGCACTGCCTGGGCTTGAGTACTTAACCACGGCATCACCTCTTCTGCCAGTTGTGGCTGCGATGCCATCAGCGTTTGTAACAGCGTACGCCAGTATTCATCTCGAGCTTTTTGCTGTGCAGGCAGCTTTTTGTCTTCGATGATTGGATAACCAGGGCGTGCAGGCGGTTCTTTTAACGCCAGAAGCTCTGCCAGTGCGGCAAGCGTCGCATGGGGGAAGTTTTTACTGTATTTAGCCACACGTTGCAGGCTGGGTTTGTTTTTATCAGCAACTAACAGCAGGGTGCGGATGACCTGCGGATGGTTAATTTTTACCAGCAGGCTACCGCAATCTTCTTTATGGGCATACATCGCGAGGCGTGGAACGGCTGCAATTCCTTGTTCGCGCAAAAGGGCGGCGCAGGCCGCGTAGCCGAAGTGGTTTTCATGCGACATGTAGCTGGCTTCGCGATCGCTAAATATATCCTGGCTCCAGTAGCGTTCGAGTTTTCCCACTGCCCTGTGGTCAGTAGCAACAACTTTTAACCACTCCTTAGAATGAAAATGAGTCCACGGGCATTCAAGGCCTACCAACTCATTGGCGATTTCTGGTTTTTCCGGGAGGATGAGTGCAATAAAAGGACGGCGAACTTGGGGTAGTCCTGGCAGTGCGGCAATGAGTTTGTCGGCGCAACGCTGCCAGCAGCTTTCCTCTGCCAGAGAGAGATGCTTACGCAGTCGGAGATCGAATTCGTTATAGGTTTCTGAGCGATAACCATAGCCATAGCCATAGCCATAGTCCTCCTTCTGATACTGCAATGTTACTACCAGAGGATCACTCTCATAACACCGTACAATAAACTGGCGTGCAATCACCACTTCAGTCGCATATTCCAGTCCCTCTTGTTGGACGATTTCGTCGAGTAACTGTTGGCTATCATTTTGCGCGATACAGGCTAGCGCCGCCATTGTCCGGGCCGGAATTGAGGGTTTGTGCTCGCCGATCAAGTTGATGGCCTGCGTGATGGCGGACTGCCATTCCAGTGAAAAATTTTCATAACGCCAGACAATGTTTTTTTTCTTCTCAGCAATGTGTAGCAATTTATCACCCAGTGTCTGGATGAGGTTTTCAGTGATAACAGGCACCGGTTCGCCCGGCCAATTGCGATGGCTGAGTGGTGTTTTGCCTTTTTTATATTTCAGTTCCAGTTGGGCGTTATCCGCCAGCCACGGTAATTCCTTGTCCATGTTCTTTCCTTATTCAAACAGGGCTTCAATATCGTTAATCAACTCGCTGGCGGTGATGTCATCGAGTGCGGAGAACTGCGCTTCCTGTGTTGAATGACTCCCCCAGCCATAGCTTTCTGCTTTGCCTTCCCATAGCCACAGCTTGCTTAAGAGTTGCTCGGCACTGAGTTCGGCTGGCGACATACCAACTGCAAATCCTTCATCGATTTCCATGATTAATGACCAGCGGCCCAGAGGTTTGATCATCCAGCCGATCCAGCCACCGTCCTGCGGTTCACCACGCACCCAGCCTTTATTCGACAGCCCCATAACCCGACCGCTCGGGCATTTTCTGCCTGCCCAGCGGGTTAGTTCGCTGGCGTTGCGTTCGACTTCAGTCAGGGCATAACTGTTGCGGTCGAGCTGACGGAACGGCGGTAAAAGTTCGTAGTCGGCAAAAAGCTGACCAAAGGCGGCGGCATCCGTCGGTGATATTTCCAGAACGTGAGGAATACCAATAGAGATATCGCCTTCCGGCAGGGTGAAAAGATCATCGTCAGCGGTGCTGTAGCTGTTATCTTCTGCCACCCGGAAACAGGCCAGTAGCTCGTTTTCGGTGCTATAAACGCCCCAAATCAGACGGCGGGTTAAGTGGCGAACCAGCGGATGCTCAACCAGGAAGAGCTGAAAGTTTTCCGGTGACCAGCGGCGACGCAGGCACATGGCGGATTCCAGCCTTGCTACCTGCTGGGCGGCAACGGTACGCGCATCTTTTTTCAACAGTTTGTAGCGGTTAACTGCATCGTTCGCTTGGGTTTCATCATCGCTTTTGTTCGGTTTAGGCAAGTCTTTCAGGCGGCTGCCGGAAGCATCACGCACAAACGGTTTTAAGGTTTCATCAAAGCTGACGGTGAACTGCCGTGGCCCGAAATCCAGCAGCAGCGAACCGTTATCATCCAGACCGAGATCCGGTGCTAACCGATCTTCAAGTTCTGCCACTGTGAGTTCGCGACTTTCGGCAATGTCGGCAATTTTTTCTTTCGCCCGCTCCTGTAAGGCTTTGAATTTCAGTTTCTGGGCGATGCCGTTAAGCTGCATCAGGGCGATATCGCTGCCGATAGCAGCGAGAATATCCAACCCAACGGTGGCACGTTTATGCTGAGATTCGCCAGGCCAGGCGCGGATTAATGGGGTCAGTTTGCGGGCGGTGTCACCGTTGCCAAGAACACCTAATGCAGTGAACGCCCAGCTCTCTTTCGACGGCACGCCAGCGGTCTGCCAGGCGGTAAACAGATCCCAGGCAAACTCAGCCAGTGAGTCGGCAGTACAGGCGTCTTTCACCTGTAATAACCCCGGATACAGCGTATCTTCCTGAGGGAAGCGGAGCATTTCACCGAGGTGGAAGAGGGCGCTATCTGGCAGTGATTGGGCGTTTGCTTTTAATACCGGGCGCGTCCAGAGCGATGGCTGATAAAAGGCCGGAAGTGTCGGGATTTTAGTCGGGTGATTATCTAAGGGATCGAGCGCAAGTAGAGCGTTCACCGCATCGGTTACTTCCGGCTGGTTATAACGCTGGGCGATTTCTTGCAGTAATGACGGATAACCATTTTCAATCAACATACGTAAAGCGGCACGGGCGTTATCCTGGGATTCACCGGCTTTGCCGAGTGCCGCAGGCAACAGGCCGGTAATGGCATGTTCCGGATATTTCAGCAGCCAGGTGCGGGCGTCTTGTCGTAGAGTTTTGAGTTTGTTAAAGGCGCGGGCGACGGCAGGAGCCAGTTCCGTTGCGGCAAAATAATTAGCAACCGCAAAACCTTCTTGAGGGTAGCGTGAAAACGAGTGTAGAAAACCACTCATACCTGCCAGTCGCAAATAAAGCATGACAGGTTTTACCGCGGTATGCGGCTCTTTGCTGAGAAATTCCCATAGTTTAATCGCTTTTTGCATAGGTAAAAAGGGAAGTGAGTTGAGATGCCACTCCCCCTGATACGGTGCATGGTGGGCTTTAAACATTTGGATGAGTGTAGCGAAGTCCTCACGTTCCCATGCGTCAATTGCCGAGTCAGAAGCGCCGATATATTTATATGTGTCAAAATCCCAGCGGCGATACCCCAGCGAGTAAAGGAAATCTTTAGCACCTTCACCTGGCTTATGCGGTTCCCAGTCCCAATGAGTTTGAAACTCTTTAGCTTCTGTGTCGGTTATTGTGCATATGGATTCGAGGTTGAGCGGTGCTAAATCAAGCACCGGAATCGGCGATTTTTTCTTTTTCGAAAGCCATGGTGGGGAGACTACTATGGCCGGCAGTAGATCGGCACTGGCATGGTTTGAGGGCTGTTTCAGTTGTTGCTGGCATGATTTCAGCACTGCAACTGCGGGTGTCGAAAGCCAGGGAATGACCTGTTCTGCTAGTGTAGGTTGCGAGATAAGCATCGTCATTAGCATAATGCGCCAACTATTCTCTTCTTTTTGCACTAGAAGTTCCGCCAGTGCTGCCAGTGCTGCGTGTGGGAACGCAGCGCAGGCTTTCGTCATTCGATCGTGACAGCGTTTAGTATGCCCGGCTACACGTATAAGCAGTGTTAATGCGAACGGATGATTGATATGACTCAACACATCGGCGCAGTAGTCACTTGCGACATAGGGTGCAAATCGGGGCAGGGCTGCAACACCTTGCTCCTGTAATACGGTGGCTGACCATATCGCACCACAATAGTAATCATCAAAAATGGCATATGGCTCGTGATATTTTTCTAATGAGGCAAGAATGTGCTCATCAGTCGCCACTATTTTTAGCCACTCAAGCGAGGGTAATTTCTTTTGCCCCAGTAGACGCTGGGCAATTTCATGTGCAATTTCTGGTTTTTCGGGTAATAACAAAGCAATTAATGGTTGCCGCCATTCTGGAATATGTGGAACTGCGGCAATAAGTTTTTGTGCACATTTTTGCCAGAGAGACTCTTCCGCCAGTGATAAATGTTTACGTAGGCGTAATTCAAAGCTGGAATATTGCTGCAAGTAATCAGGTGAAATGCCAGACGACAGGAAAACAATATTATTGTTGACATAATCCCATTCAATAGATATTTGTTGAAGATGTATTATTACATCAGTAGCATATTCCAGACCGCCTTCCTGAATAATCTGATCCATAACATCCTCACGCTCTTTATATCTCGTACAGTGCAGTTCAAGTGCCGCGAGTACAGCCATTACCGGTGATGGTAATTTTGTCGTTTTCGGGCTGTTAATCAGATCGATCGCCTGAGCGATGAAGTTTTGCCACTCTAAAGTACAGGCGCTGAAGTCAAATGTAGCTGTTTTGTTATCCCGTTGCGACACGCCACAGGCTAAGCGACGTAACTGGGTTAATTTATCTACAGGTGTAACAGGATCTCCGGGAAAGCGGCGATGGCTTAAGGTGGTGGGTACGACTTCAAGCGGAAAAACGACAGCAATATCTTTTGCCAGCCACGGTAAAATAACGTCTGTATTTTTGTCAGCCGCACGGGTTTCTGCTACGAAAGAGGGTTGTTCCTGAATAATGGTGGATAAGTCCGCTACCTTGAGAGAGTCCGTTACCGTTTGGGAAGGTTGCAAAGAATTATCCTTCGCTTGCTCCACATATCCCTTCTTCACCTTCTCCGCAATCAGCTTCAGCTCCGCTTTTTCCGCCGCCGCAGCATCCGCAAAACTTTTTACCTGGTTTTGCCCTTTGGTGCCAACTTTTCCCCAACAGATATGCAACTCGTTTCCCTGCTGCTCCACCGCCCAGAATTTATGTGATTTTTCGTCCTGATAGATAAAGTGTTTCATTCTGCATCCCTGTAATTTTATCCAGTTGAATGCTGATGCTACCAGTATTTATGCGGGTTAGAGAGAGACAAAATCGCAAGAAAACAACTTTAGGAATTTATAAAGAAAAGGCGCTGTCGATGCAGCGCCTTGAAGGGGGATTATTTCACCTGATGACCCGGTTTAGCACCAGCATCCGGGCTTAGCAGGAAGATATCTTTCCCGCCAGGACCGGCAGCCATCACCATGCCTTCGGAGATACCGAAGCGCATTTTACGTGGTGCCAGGTTAGCCACCATAATGGTGTGACGACCAATCAGTGCCTGCGGATCCGGGTAAGCAGAACGAATGCCGGAGAAGACATTGCGTTTTTCACCGCCGAGATCCAGCGTCAGGCGCAGCAGTTTGTCAGAACCTTCAACAAACTCTGCGTTTTCGATCAGCGCCACGCGCAGGTCAACTTTGGCGAAGTCGTCAAAGGTGATGGTTTCCTGAATCGGATCATCTGCCAGTGGGCCAGTAATTGGCGCGGCAGCTGCTTTCACTTCTTCTTTAGACGCTTCCACCAGTGCTTCAACCTGCTTCATATCGATGCGGTTATACAGCGCTTTGAACGGATTCACTTTGTGGCCCAGCAGCGGTTGCTGGATACCATCCCAGGTCAGTTCTGTATTGAGGAATGCTTCTGCGCGCTCGGTCAGTTTCGGCAGTACCGGCTTCAGGTAAGTCATCAGCACGCGGAACAGGTTTATGCCCATTGAGCAAATTGCCTGCAGGTCGGCATCGCGGCCTTCCTGTTTTGCCACCACCCACGGAGCCTGTTCATCGACATAGCGGTTAGCCAGATCAGCCAGCGCCATGATTTCGCGTACTGCTTTACCAAATTCGCGGCTTTCCCACGCTTCACCAATCACTTCAGCGGCATCAGTGAAGGTTTTGTACAACTGCGGGTCAGCCAGTTCGCTTGCCAGCACGCCGTCAAAACGCTTGTTGATAAAGCCCGCATTACGAGAGGCCAGGTTAACCACTTTGTTAACGATATCGGCATTCACGCGCTGAACGAAATCTTCCAGGTTGAGATCGATATCATCAATGCGCGAAGAGAGTTTCGCAGTGTAGTAGTAACGCAGGCTGTCGGCGTCAAAATGATTCAGCCAGGTGCTGGCCTTAATAAAGGTACCGCGAGACTTAGACATCTTCGCGCCGTTCACCGTCACATAGCCGTGAACAAACAGGTTGGTCGGCTTGCGGAAGTTGCTGCCTTCCAGCATTGCTGGCCAGAACAGGCTGTGGAAGTAAACAATATCTTTACCGATGAAGTGGTACAGCTCGGCGGTGGAGTCTTTCTTCCAGTATTCATCGAAGCTTACGCTGTCGCCGCGCTTGTCGCACAGATTCTTGAAAGAACCCATATAGCCAATCGGCGCATCCAGCCAGACGTAGAAATATTTACCCGGCGCGTTCGGAATTTCAAAACCGAAGTACGGCGCGTCGCGGGAGATATCCCACTGTTGCAGGCCGGATTCAAACCACTCCTGCATTTTATTTGCCACCTGCTCCTGCAACGCACCGCTGCGGGTCCATGCCTGCAACATTTCGCTGAAAGAGGGCAGATCAAAGAAGAAGTGTTCAGAATCACGCATTACCGGCGTAGCGCCAGAAACCACCGATTTCGGCTCGATCAATTCAGTCGGGCTGTAGGTCGCGCCGCAGACTTCGCAGTTATCGCCGTATTGATCCGGGGATTTACATTTCGGGCAGGTGCCTTTCACAAAACGGTCCGGCAGGAACATGCCTTTTTCCGGATCGTACAGCTGAGAAATAGTGCGGTTTTTAATAAAACCGTTTTCTTTCAGGCGAGAGTAGATAAGTTCTGACAACTGGCGGTTCTCTTCACTGTGCGTCGAGTGATAGTTGTCATAGCTGATGTTAAAGCCTGCGAAATCAGTCTGATGCTCCTGACTCATTTCGCCAATCATCTGCTCCGGGGTGATACCGAGCTGCTGAGCTTTCAGCATGATCGGTGTACCGTGGGCATCGTCGGCGCAGATGAAGTTGACCTCGTGGCCGCGCATTCGCTGGTAACGGACCCAGACATCAGCCTGGATGTGCTCCAGCATATGGCCGAGGTGGATTGAGCCGTTAGCGTACGGCAGTGCGCACGTCACCAGAATTTTCTTCGCGACTTGAGTCATAGTAGGCATTACTTCTTAATAGTGAAAAGGGGTTAGATAGTACCAAATGGGAAAATGTTAAGTAAGTACTTCTCTATATTCTTCAGGTAAACTATCAGCTGATGGTTTATCTATACAAAAAAGGAGTCGGGATGAACGAACAATCCCAGGCCAAATCACCAGAAGCCTTGCGCGCAATGGTCGCCGGGACACTGGCCAATTTTCAGCACCCAACCCTGAAGCATAACCTCACCACGCTGAAAGCGTTGCACCATGTCGCCTGGATGGACGACACGTTGCATGTGGAACTGGTTATGCCATTCGTCTGGCATAGCGCGTTCGAAGAGTTAAAAGAGCAATGTAGCGCCGAACTGCTTCGTATCACCGGGGCGAAAGCTATCGACTGGAAACTGTCGCACAATATCGCCACCTTAAAACGCGTGAAGAATCAGCCGGGTATTAATGGCGTGAAGAACATCATTGCGGTCAGTTCCGGTAAAGGCGGCGTGGGTAAATCTTCCACGGCGGTAAACCTGGCGTTGGCACTCGCGGCGGAAGGGGCGAAAGTCGGCATTCTGGACGCCGATATCTACGGCCCATCAATACCCACCATGCTGGGTGCAGAAAATCAGCGTCCAACTTCGCCGGACGGTACCCACATGGCACCGATTATGTCTCATGGCCTTGCAACCAATTCAATTGGTTATCTGGTCACTGACGACAATGCGATGGTGTGGCGTGGTCCGATGGCGAGCAAGGCGTTAATGCAAATGTTGCAGGAAACCTTGTGGCCGGATCTCGACTATCTGGTGCTTGATATGCCGCCAGGCACTGGTGACATTCAATTGACACTGGCACAAAACATTCCAGTAACTGGCGCGGTAGTGGTCACCACCCCGCAGGACATTGCGTTGATCGATGCGAAAAAAGGCATTGTGATGTTCGAGAAAGTCGAGGTTCCGGTGCTCGGTATTGTCGAGAACATGAGTGTGCATATTTGCAGTAACTGTGGTCACCATGAACCGATTTTCGGTACCGGTGGTGCAGAGAAACTGGCCGAGAAATACCACACGCAGTTGCTGGGGCAGATGCCGTTACACATCTCCTTACGTGAAGATCTCGATAAAGGCACGCCAACGGTTATCAGCCGTCCGGAGAGCGAATTTACCGCTATCTACCGCCAGCTGGCTGACCGCGTTGCAGCCCAGCTTTATTGGCAGGGAGAAGTCATTCCTGGCGAGATTTCCTTCCGCGCGGTCTAACGCGTATTAACCTTTTTGGTTGCTTTTCATACACCGCAGAGATGTTACATTGATGCGGTGTATTTGTTTTTGCCGCATTAATGAACACTTATTTAATGCTGCAAATATTCTGCGGACCTTCGTCCGAAACTCTATAAAGTCGATTGATCGTACAGGCAATGCTTCATTATCATCCTTCGTGGCTGTGTAGTGGATGTACAGCTATAGTTTGTTATGCACTCATTCTATCCAGGCATAACCTTTACTACAGGGATAACGTTCAATGAATAAGTACTGGCTGTCAGGAATTATTTTTCTTGCCTATGGAATGGCTTCTCCCGCGTTCTCTTCACAGACTGCCACATTAACGATTAATGGCAGGATCAGTCCCCCAACATGCAGTATGGCTATGGTTAATGGACAACCTCAACAGCATTGTGGTCAGTTAACGTATGATGTTGATACCCGTCATCAGGTTTCTTCGCCAGTCAAAGGTGTAACGACAGAAGTGGTTGTTGCAGGTAGCGATAGCAAACGTCGAATCGTGTTAAATCGCTACGATTAATTTGCCACCCTGGTTTTTTAATCGGATTTAGAAAGCTGAAATCATTCGTGTGAATGATTTCAGCTTTTTTATTGATATCAATAATATCATTTACAAAAATCTGCATTAATTAATAGATGTGATAAATATTTAATATGCTTAAGTATTTGTTGTATTTATATTGCAATAGTTAATTTGTTTTAAATCAATAAAACAATATGTTTACATTGCGGCAACTTTTTTGATGTGAGAAATTTGTTTCCAAGAGATACAGACTCTTAACAACCAAAAAATAAATTTTATTAAGGAACATATTATGAAACGTTCAATTATTGCTGCCGCTGTCTTTTCTTCTTTTTTTATGAGCGCTGGGGTATTTGCCGCAGACGTTGATACCGGAACATTAACCATTAAAGGGAATATTGCAGAATCTCCGTGTAAATTCGAAGCGGGTGGCGATTCAGTAAGTATTAATATGCCAACTGTACCAACCACTGTCTTTGAAGGTAAAGCTAAATACTCGACCTATGATGATGCAGTCGGTGTAACCAGCAGCATGTTAAAAATTAGCTGTCCGAAAGAAGTTGCTGGTGTAAAACTCTCGTTGATTACCAACGAGAAAATAACCGGAAACGATAAGGCGATAGCCAGTAGCAACGATACCGTGGGGTACTATCTCTATTTAGGTGATAACAGCGATGTCCTGGATGTTTCTGCACCTTTTAACATTGAGAGTTATAAAACAGCGGAAGGTCAATATGCTATTCCGTTTAAAGCAAAATACCTGAAGCTGACAGATAATTCAGTGCAATCAGGTGATGTGTTATCTTCTCTGGTTATGCGTGTGGCGCAGGATTAATAAATAAAATTTCAAGTTTCTCCAGGTAATAAACATGGCCGCTATCCCCATGGCGGCCTTTTAATTTAAGAGGCATTAAGATGAAAGGATTATTAGCTTTACTCATTTCTTCTATGGTCCTTCCTGCGCATGCCGGAATTGTTATCTATGGGACGCGCATTATTTACCCGGCAGAAAATAAAGAAGTGATGGTGCAGTTGATGAACCAGGGAAACCGTTCTTCGCTGCTGCAGGCGTGGATTGATGATGGCGATACGTCGTTACCACCAGAAAAAATTCAGGTTCCTTTCATGTTAACGCCACCAGTGGCAAAAATAGGGGCAAATTCCGGGCAGCAAGTAAAAATCAAAATTATGCCGAATAAACTGCCCACTAATAAAGAGAGCATTTTTTATCTGAATGTTCTGGATATTCCACCAAATAGTCCAGAGCAAGAGGGCAAGAATGCACTGAAATTTGCAATGCAAAACAGAATCAAATTGTTTTACCGGCCTGCGGGTATTGCACCGGTAAATAAAGCGACATTTAAAAAGTTACTGGTAAATCGCAGTGGCAATGGATTGGTGATAAAAAATGACTCAGCAAATTGGGTGACGATTTCGGATGTCAAAGCTAATAATGTCAAAGTCAATTATGAAACTATTATGATTGCCCCCTTAGAAAGTCAGAGTATTAATGTCAAAAGTAATAATGCGAATAACTGGCATCTGACCATTATCGATGACCATGGCAACTATATTAGTGACAAAATTTAATTGCAGGAGCTGCCTATGTTGAGAATGACCCCACTTGCATCAGCAATCGTAGCGTTATTGCTCGGCATTGAAGCTTATGCAGCTGAAGAAACCTTTGATACCCATTTTATGATAGGTGGAATGAAAGACCAGCAGGTTGCAAATATTCGTCTTGATGATAATCAACCCTTGCCGGGGCAGTATGACATCGATATTTATGTCAATAAGCAATGGCGCGGGAAATATGAGATTATTGTTAAAGACAACCTGCAAGAAACATGTATATCAAGGGAAATTATCAAGCGGTTAGGCATTAATACCGATAACTTTGCCAGCGGTAAGCAATGTTTAACATTTGAGCAACTTGTTCAGGGGGGGAGCTATACCTGGGATATCGGAGTTTTTCGTCTCGATTTCAGTGTCCCGCAGGCGTGGGTGGAAGAACTGGAAAGTGGCTATGTTCCACCGGAAAACTGGGAGCGGGGTATTAATGCGTTTTATACCTCTTATTATGTGAGTCAGTATTACAGCGACTATAAAGCGTCGGGTAATAGCAAGAGTACATATGTACGTTTTAACAGCGGGTTAAACTTACTGGGGTGGCAACTGCATTCTGATGCCAGTTTCAGTAAAACAAATAGCAATCCAGGGGTGTGGAAAAGCAATACCCTGTATCTGGAACGTGGATTTGCCCAACTTCTCGGCACGCTTCGCGTGGGTGATATGTACACATCAAGCGATATTTTTGATTCTGTTCGCTTCAGCGGTGTGCGGTTGTTTCGTGATATGCAGATGTTGCCTAACTCGAAACAAAATTTTACTCCACGGGTGCAGGGGATTGCTCAGAGTAACGCGCTGGTAACTATTGAACAGAACGGTTTTGTGGTTTATCAGAAAGAGGTTCCTCCTGGCCCGTTTGCGATTACAGATTTGCAGTTGGCCGGTGGTGGAGCAGATCTTGATGTCAGCGTGAAAGAGGCGGACGGTTCGGTAACCACCTATCTGGTGCCTTATGCAGCGGTGCCGAATATGCTGCAACCCGGCGTGTCGAAATATGATTTTGCGGCAGGTCGTAGCCATATTGAAGGGGCGAGCAAACAAAGTGATTTTGTTCAGGCGGGTTATCAGTATGGTTTTAATAACTTATTGACGCTGTATGGCGGATCGATGGTCGCGAATAATTATTACGCGTTCACTTTGGGGACTGGCTGGAATACACGCATTGGTGCCATTTCCGTCGATGCCACGAAGTCGCATAGTAAACAAGACAACGGCGATGTGTTTGACGGGCAAAGTTATCAAATTGCCTACAACAAATTTGTGAGCCAAACGTCGACGCGTTTTGGTCTGGCGGCCTGGCGTTATTCGTCGCGTGATTACCGGACATTTAACGATCACGTTTGGGCAAACAATAAAGATAAATATCGCCGTGATGAAAACGATATCTATGACATTGCCGATTATTACCAGAACGATTTTGGCCGTAAAAATAGCTTTTCTGCCAATATGAGCCAGTCATTGCCAGAAGGCTGGGGTTCTGTGTCCTTAAGTACGTTATGGCGAGATTACTGGGGGCGTAGCGGCAGCAGTAAGGATTATCAGTTGAGTTATTCCAACAACCTGCGACGGATAAGCTATACCCTCGCGGCAAGCCAGGCTTATGACGAGAATCATCATGAAGAGAAACGTTTTAATATTTTTATATCGATTCCCTTTGATTGGGGTGATGACGCTACGACGCCTCGTCGGCAAATATATATGTCTAACTCAACGACGTTTGATGATCAGGGTTTTGCCTCAAATAATACGGGATTATCGGGAACCGTTGGAAGCCGGGATCAATTTAACTATGGGGTCAACCTGAGTCATCAGCATCAGGGAAATGAAACGACAGCTGGAGCTAATTTAACCTGGAACGCGCCGGTGGCAACGGTGAATGGCAGTTATAGTCAGTCGAGTACTTATCGACAGGCTGGAGCCAGTGTTTCAGGGGGCATTGTCGCCTGGTCGGGTGGCGTTAATCTGGCGAACCGTCTTTCCGAAACGTTTGCTGTAATGAATGCGCCAGGAATTAAAGATGCTTATGTCAATGGGCAAAAATATCGCACAACAAACCGTAATGGAGTGGTGGTATACGACGGAATGACACCTTATCGGGAAAATCACCTGATGCTGGATGTGTCGCAAAGCGATAGCGAAGCAGAATTACGTGGCAACCGGAAAATTGCCGCCCCTTATCGCGGCGCGGTTGTACTGGTTAATTTTGATACCGATCAGCGCAAGCCATGGTTTATAAAAGCGTTAAGAGCGGATGGGCAACCATTAACGTTTGGTTATGAAGTCAATGATATCCATGGTCATAATATTGGTGTTGTCGGCCAGGGAAGCCAGTTATTTATTCGCACCAATGAAGTACCGCCATCGGTTAATGTAGCAATTGATAAGCAACAAGGACTTTCATGCACAATCACCTTCGGTAAAGAGATTGATGAAAGTAGAAATTATATCTGTCGGTGAGAGGTGGAATATGATGTTCAGAAATGGAATGTTACTAATATTTATTTTATGGGTTAATTTTACCTGGGCTGGATGTCGTACCACTGCATCATTAAATATTACTGATAGTATTAATGTGGGGGAGATTTTAGCGAATGAGGTTTCCTTTAGTAAAAATGTCGTGTTTACTGGGATATCTTGTGATACGAGCACGGATAAAATAGTTTATAAAAATATCCAAAGTGATTGGGTTGAAGTTGGACCTTTTGGTAATGGCGAAAAGTTAAAGGTTAAAATAGAGTCTTTAGGTAAAAACAGTGAAACGATTGGGAAATCCAGCAATGCGCAGGCAGAATTACCCTATGTGGTTAAAATTGCCAGAGGTACACTTGATTTTTCTGGAGAAAGAAAACCAACCTGGTTTCTTTCTGATACTGTGATTGCAAATATTGGCGGTGAGTCATCTACATCCATCGACTTTTGGTTGGGAGTTTGTAAGGCATTGAAGATTAACTGGTGTGTAAATTATCTCACCAGTAAACTGGCGGGGGATACATTTACGCTTGGGTTAAGTATTTCCTATTATCCTAAAAATACGACCTGTAAGCCTCAAAACACAATAATAAAAGTAGATGATATTGCCTTGCCCCAGCTCAGAAGTCAGGGAAAGATTACGGCGAACAGTAAGGAAGGAATAATTTCGTTGAAATGTGATAATCTTTTCGGCGACAAAAACCAAGCATCGAGGAATATGGTCGTATATCTTTCCAGCAGTGACTTAGTTACAGGAAGTAATACAATTTTGCGTGGCAACATAGATAATGGTGTAGGATTTGTGTTGGATCTAAAAGAACCATCAAAAGGAACTGAAGCTGCCATCAAAATTTCTGCTAGCGGCAATCAGGGCGCGGCGACATCATTATGGAAAACAGATAAACCAGGGGCTTCTTTAAATAGTAATATTATTAATATACCAGTTATGGCCAGTTACTACGTCTACGATACAAACAAAGTTAAATCTGGCGCACTGGAGGCAACCGCATTAATCAACGTGAAATACGACTAATAACAAGCAAGACGAGCAAGTGGCTAATAATAAAAATATTAAGGTGTCTGCATTCCCCCCTCTCTTCGAGGGGGCTTTTTTTTAGCGATGATAAAAAATCTCACCGTCGTAGGCTTTAATGATTTTACCGTCGGTGTCGCTGATCAACACGTACGCGCCACCCATATAGGTCCAGTGCGTCCCGGCATCAGGCGCGGGCAGGTTACGTAACTGCCACTGCTTAATGTTGTACTCATCGGTGCGGTACATCTCTGGGACGGTATCGCCTGGTTTGAAATGCTTAAAGTCAGCAATGAAACTGCTTAACTCATACTTAGAAATTCCCGAGGTATTGGTCGAACCCGCGGTGGCTGGTGCGGCCCAGGCGGCACTGGTAACCAGCAAAAGCGCACCCAGCAACATCTTATTTTTAATGGTCATAAACTCTCCACTTTGGGGATCTGTAATATCAGTCGCATATCTTTCCTGCCATACAATATAACTGACAAGCGATATTTTGTTAGTGATCCCATGATTTCGTAAAAAGTGTAAATGAAAGGATGCTCTAAAAGCATCCTTAGCGAGCAGAGAGTCAGCGGAAATAGCTGATTTAAGAATCATCCTGGGCTGAAGATAACATGCAAGCCTAAAGGATTGAGTTATCGCATTATGCCCATGAAGCCATGTACGCCCATATACACACCAACTAAGCCAATCAACAGACTGGAAAAATAGGGGGCGCGTTTAGCGAGAGTGTTAAATCCGCTCCAGCGTTTTGCGACCTGCTGAACGCTGATTGCTGCGCCAACGCCTACGGTGACAAGCGTTAACGCCAGGCCAATGCTAAAACTGACGACCAGTGTTGCGCCCAGTGTCAGGGCTTTCAACTGAATGCAAATCAACAGCACGGTAATTGCTGCCGGGCAGGGGATAAGGCCACCGGTTAAGCCAAATAACAAAATTTGCCAGTTGGTGACCTCTCTACCATCAAATCGTCTTTTAATGTCATTGGAATGGGCTCGTGCATGGGCATCCTGATACTCGCCATGTTCGTGATGGTGATGATGCTCATGATCATGCTCGTGCTCGTGCTCGTGCTCGTGCATATTCTCCAGCCAGTTGCGTTCGCCGCGCCAGGTACGCCAGAACATCCAGAACGCGGTGCCAATAATGATCACCGCGGAAATCAACTGGAGCCACGGTTCTGCAGATTGAGCAGTAAAACGTTTGCTGATTACCATCCCGCCAAAGGCAATCAACCAGACCACCGCGGTATGCGAAATGGTTGCTGCCAGTCCGAGCATCACCGCCTGTTTAATGGTGCCTTTGATGGCGATGATAAACGCCGCCATCATCGTTTTTGAGTGCCCTGGTTCCAGGCCATGAAGCGCACCAAGTAAGATGGCGCTGGGGATGAAGAACCAGGCATTTCCTTGCTGAAGAAGAGTGGTAAATTCGGTCATGATAATAATTCTTAGTATTAATTCGGCAATCTGATTCTACTCCCCCCCAGTACCTGATACTACCCCCCAGTAGATTAATAGTGCTATGATTTTTCATATTCTTGTTAACCAGGTGTTGCCATGTCTCATACCATCCGTGATAAACAGAAACTGAAAGCGCGTGCCAGTAAGATTCAGGGCCAGGTCGTGGCGCTCAAGAAAATGCTCGACGAGCCGCACGAATGCGCTGCAGTTTTACAACAGATTGCTGCTATCCGTGGCGCGGTAAACGGTCTGATGCGGGAAGTGATTAAAGGCCATCTGACGGAACACATCGTTCACCAGGGGGATGAGCTAAAACGTGAAGAAGATCTGGATGTCGTTCTGAAGGTGCTGGATTCTTATATCAAATAATTTCACAACGTTATTGTAATACCGCCGTTTTTCCCCGTTTACAACGCGTGCGCTGGACATTACCATCCTCCTCTGCGATTTATTATCGCAACCAAACGACTCGGGGTGCCCTTCTGCGTGAAGGCTGAGAAATACCCGTATCACCTGATCTGGATAATGCCAGCGTAGGGAAGTCACGGACCACCAGGTCATTGCTTCTTCACGTTATGGCAGGAGCAAACTATGCAAGTCGACCTGCTGAGTTCCGCGCAATCTGCGCACGCGTTACATCTTTTTCACAAACATTCCCCCCTTGTGCACTGTATGACCAATGATGTGGTGCAAACCTTTACTGCCAATACCTTACTGGCGCTCGGTGCATCGCCAGCGATGGTCATCGAAACCGAAGAGGCCAGTCAGTTTGCGGCAATCGCCAGTGCGTTGCTGATTAACGTTGGCACGCTGACGCAGCCACGCGCACAGGCGATGCGTGCCGCCGTTGAACAGGCAAAACGCTCTCAAACACCCTGGACGCTTGATCCAGTAGCGGTGGGTGCACTCGATTATCGCCGCCGTTTTTGTCTGGAACTTCTGTCTCATAAGCCAACCGCCATACGTGGTAATGCTTCGGAAATCATGGCATTAGCTGGCGTTGCTAATGGCGGACGGGGAGTGGATACCACTGATGCCGCAGCTAACGCGATACCTGCTGCACAAACACTGGCACGGGAAACTGGCGCAATCGTCGTGGTCACTGGCGAGGTGGATTATGTTACCGATGGACATCGTATCGTTGGCATTCACGGTGGCGATCCGCTAATGACCAAAGTGGTAGGAACTGGCTGTGCATTATCGGCGGTTGTCGCTGCCTGTTGTGCGCTACCAGGCGATACGTTGGAAAATATCGCATCTGCCTGTCACTGGATGAAACAAGCCGGAGAACGCGCAGTTGCCAGAAGCGAGGGGCCAGGCAGTTTTGTTCCACATTTCCTTGATGCGCTCTGGCAATTGACGCAGGAGGTGCAGGCATGAAACGAATTAACGCTCTGACGATTGCCGGTACTGATCCGAGTGGTGGTGCGGGGATTCAGGCCGATCTTAAAACCTTCTCGGCACTTGGCGCTTATGGTTGCTCAGTTATTACTGCACTGGTGGCGCAAAATACCCGTGGCGTACAGTCGGTGTATCGCATTGAGCCTGATTTTGTCGCCGCCCAGCTCGATTCGGTGTTCAGTGATGTGCGAATCGACACCACTAAAATCGGTATGTTGGCGGAAACCGATATTGTTGAAGCGGTGGCAGAACGGTTGCAACGTTATCAGATCCAAAACGTGGTACTCGACACCGTTATGCTGGCAAAAAGCGGCGACCCGCTGCTTTCACCTTCGGCGGTTGCTACGCTGCGCAGTCGATTATTGCCACAGGTTTCATTAATAACGCCAAACTTGCCCGAAGCAGCCGCCTTGCTCGACGCGCCACACGCGCGCACCGAACAGGAAATGCTGGAACAAGGGCGATCGCTGTTGGCGATGGGCTGTGGCGCAGTGCTAATGAAAGGTGGTCATCTGGATGATGGGCAAAGCCCGGACTGGCTGTTTACTCGTGAGGGGGAACAACGGTTTACCGCACCGCGCATTATGACCAAAAACACTCACGGCACTGGTTGTACGCTCTCTGCGGCGTTGGCTGCACTGCGCCCGCGCCATACAAACTGGGCTGACACCGTACAGGAGGCAAAAAGCTGGCTTTCATCGGCATTAGCCCAGGCCGACACGCTGGAAGTTGGTCACGGTATTGGTCCGGTTCACCACTTCCACGCCTGGTGGTGAGCACCGTACTATAGCTGCTTTGGTTATTGTCAGCCTTTGGCGCTGACATTCAGGGATGAAACCAATGCAGCTGAGAATCACCAGTCGAAAAAAATTCACCGCTTTATTATGCGCTCTTGGGCTAATTTCCATCGTTGCAATTTATCCGCGTCAGACGGTGAATTTTTTCTACTCGACAGCAATTCAGATTAAAGACTACATCCACTTCTACGGTTATCGTCCAGTCAAATCTTTTGCTATTCGCATTCCTGCCAGTTACACCATTCACGGAATAGATGTTTCGCGCTGGCAGGAGCGGATCGACTGGCAGCGGGTGGCAAAAATGCGCGACAACGGTATCCGCTTACAGTTTGCTTTTATTAAGGCGACGGAAGGCGAAAAGCTGGTGGACCCCTATTTTTCGCGTAACTGGCAACTAAGCCGCGAAAATGGCCTGCTGCGCGGGGCGTATCATTATTTTTCCCCGTCGGTATCCGCTTCAGTTCAGGCGAGATTATTTCTGCAAACGGTGGATTTCTCACAAGGCGATTTCCCTGCCGTGCTGGACGTAGAAGAACGGGGAAAATTATCGGCAAAAGAATTACGCAAGCGGGTAAGTCAGTGGCTAAAAATGGTCGAAAAAAGTACGGGGAAAAAGCCGATTATTTACTCAGGAGCCGTTTTTTATCACACGAATCTGGCGGGCTATTTCAATGAATATCCGTGGTGGGTGGCTCACTACTATCAACGTCGTCCGGACAATGACGGCATGGCCTGGCGCTTCTGGCAGCATTCCGACCGTGGGCAGGTAGATGGCATTAATGGTCCGGTGGATTTTAATGTGTTTAATGGCACAGAGGAGGAGTTGCAGGGATTCGTTGATGGGATTAAAGAAACGCCTTAAATAAGAAGCAGTGATATACTCCCACCAGACTCCCCGGCAGGAAAAAGACAAATGGAACAAGCGCATACCCAGCTGATTGCCCAACTGAACGAACGTATTTTAGCGGCGGATAACACGCCGCTTTATATTAAGTTTGCCGAAACGGTAAAAAATGCCGTGCGCAGCGGGGTGCTGGAGCATGGCAATATTTTGCCCGGTGAGCGTGATTTAAGTCAGTTAACCGGCGTTTCGCGCATTACGGTGCGCAAGGCGATGCAGGCGCTGGAAGAAGAGGGCGTGGTGACGCGTTCGCGTGGTTACGGTACGCAGATCAACAACATCTTCGAATACTCGTTGAAAGAAGCGCGAGGTTTTTCTCAGCAGGTGGTATTGCGCGGGAAAAAGCCCGATACGCTATGGGTTAACAAGCGTGTCGTGAAATGTCCCGAAGAAGTTGCGCAGCAGCTGGCGGTCGAAGCGGGAAGTGATGTCTTTTTGCTTAAGCGTATTCGCTATGTCGATGAAGAAGCGGTATCGATTGAGGAATCGTGGGTTCCGGCGCATTTAATTCATGATGTTGATGCCATCGGAATTTCTCTTTATGACTACTTCCGCAGCCAGCACATTTACCCACAACGTACGCGTTCCCGCGTTAGCGCCCGGATGCCGGATGCCGAGTTTCAGTCACATATTCAGTTAGATAGCAAAGTACCGGTGCTGGTGATCAAGCAAGTGGCGCTTGACCAACAGCAACGGCCTATTGAGTACAGCATCAGCCACTGTCGCAGCGATCTATACGTTTTTGTGTGCGAGGAGTAGTTCCTCGCGCGTTGGCGCACAATCACCGCCCCGATGCCCGACAACCCACGACGCCACTGCATTGCCCAGTAATACGGCATCCGCCAGTGGCAGACCAGAGGCCAGCCCGGCAAGTACGCCGCCGGCATGACTGTCGCCCGCCCCAATGGTGTCTACAACTTGCGTTGGAAATGCCGGAATGCAGCCAGAAGCGTCGTTGCTGAAATACCATGCGCCCTCTTTATCGAGACGAACGATCAACGGCGCAGCAAATTTCTCCTGCCATTGCTTGCCTAGTGTTGTTATCTCTGCGGATAAAGCAAAACGTTCGGCGGCAATCTCAGCCTCCTGACGATTGAGTGACACTAAAGGTCGACAGGCCATGATCCGCGCCAGTAATGCATCCGGGATATCGCCAATACGTGGGCCAAAATCGATAAATGGCGTCACGTCTTGCAGCTCTTCCAGCCATTCCACTAACAATTCGCCGCAGGGCGAGGCCAGTTGATAACCGGAAAAATAGAGCAGGCTGCCAGGCGCAACGGTTAATCGCGCCAGCCACTGGCGATTCCACTGATTTTCCACACCGCTGAATGACATAAAAGTGCGTTCGCCATCCGGCTCAACCAGCGCCAGACACCAGCCGTTATCACCTTCGGCGTTATCGATCAGGCTGATTAAGTCCTCTTTTGCCATCCGGTTGCGAATAATCTCCGCCCACACCCCCTGACCGAGCGGCAAGGCATTACCCGCTTCGATGCCGAGGCGCTTTAATGCCACGGCAATATTCAGTGCACAGCCGCCAACGTTAACGCTCTGCTGTTTCAGTTCGATATCGCACCCACGCCAGGGGAGGGCATAAGCGTCGGCGATCACATCAATGACCGCCGCGCCGACGACCATCACCGGCTGACGCGTGGCTAATTCAGGCAGCAGCGTGTGTAATCGAGCGCCGCTCATATCGCCTCCCGTTGTTGGCGATACTTCGCCAGCGCCGTGGCATAGCGGTTGAAATCAAGCTGATTTACTGTATCCAGTTCCGCCTTTAACGCAGGATCGATAGTATTAACGCCATGCAACGCGCCGCAAATTGCCGTCGCCATAGCACCGATGGTGTCTGTGTCGCCGCCAAGGTTAGCGCACAGGACGGCGCAACGGTTCGGGTCGGTTTGTGCCAGTTCAACCAGCGCAATGGCGCACGGAACGGACTCAATAGTACTGGTACCTGCGCCAACGACCTGGTAAAGCTGTTCGCTGGCGGATTCGGTGCCATCGGCATTGCGCACAATTTTCAGCGCAATCTCCAGACGTGCTGCCAGTGAGGCGCTGAAGGTAGTGATGCGTTTTTGTTGAGCATGTCGCGCAATTGAAGGCAGTGAATCAACAATCGCTGACCAGCTTTCTCCGTCAATGGCACGAGAAATCGCCCATGCGATGACTACCGCCCCCGCAACCGCCAGATCGGATTTATGTGTCGGGCTGGAGGCCAGCGCCACATCATCAATAAAAGAGTCAATATCGTGCGCCGGAAGCAAACAACCTAATGGCGAGACGCGCATCGCTGCGCCGTTGGTCACGCCGTTATTTTCCAGTTCAGCAACGGGTTTACCGTCGCGAATGGCGTTAAGCGCAATCTTCGAGGTCGGACCTAGTACGTTTTTGTTAAAGGCGTCGAAACGCAGCGCCCAGTCGAGAATATTACGCCCAATCAGATCCGGATCGATCTTGCCTTTACGTTCCAGTAACGCATCCGCCAGACACAGCGCCATCGAGGTATCGTCGGTGAATTCGGCGCGGTTAAAATAACAGGCCGCGTTATTCTCCTTTGGTCCAGGCAGAAAATGATCAATCCAGCCAAAGTGTGCTTTAACGCGGCTGCGTGGCCAAAGCTCGGAGGGCATCCCCATCGCATCCCCTAACGCCTGCCCATAAAGAGCACCGAGAATACGTTCTGTTTTCATTTAACTTCCCCTTGTGTCAACGCAATATCGCGATCATCGACCTTGATAGCCGTAATTTCGTTGTCGGATTCGCGGAAAAAAATCATGAACAGCACGGCGATAATGGCAATCATCACCGCGCCGAAAGTCCACATCCCGGCCCAGTTGAAAGTCAGTCCGTTTACCGGTTCCTGATAAGCGAACATCTTTTCCATCATCACACCGCCAAGACGATAGCCGAGCAAACTGCCGAAGCCCTGGCAGCAGAGCGTGATCAGCCCCTGCGCGGCGGTACGCATATGCACGGGAGCTTTTTTATCGACATAGATGTAAGCGGTAACGTAGTAAAAATCGTAACTTACGCCGTGCAGCAAAATACCGAGGAACAGTAACGCGTAGGTGAAATATTCATCCGCACTACCGTAAATAAAGAAGCCATAGCGGATCGCAGCGGTGACTAGACCAAGCAACAATACCTTTTTGATACCAAAGCGTTTAGTGAAAAACGGCAATGCCAGCATAAAGAAGATTTCAGAGAACTGGCCGAGCGTCATCCAGCCAGTGGCGTTTTTCATGCCAACTTCGGTCAGATAACCGTTGGCAAAGATGTAATAGAACGCCAGTGGCATCGCAAACAGGAATGAACAGAAGAAAAATACGAGGAAGTTCTTATCGCGCAGCAGGATCAGCGCATCCAGGCCGAGCATGACTTTAATATCCATTTTGCCGGTGCTTTTTGGTGGCGTGTCGGGCAGAAAAAACGCAAACACACCAAGCAGAGCAGAACTTCCGGCAGTAATCAGCAGCGGGATGTTCGTCGGTGAGATATCGGCATAACCCAGCATTTGCGGCAAGAATCCACATGCCAGACCAGAGGCAATCCAGCCGATAGTCCCCATCACACGAATGCGTGGGAAATCACGCTCCACATCCGGCACGTTGGCAAAAGCGATACTGTTAGTCAGCGCAATGGTCGGCATATAGGTTAGCGAGTAGGCCAGCAGTAACGGGAAGAACCCGGCAAAAGTGGTCTGTTGCGCGGCGAAATACATCAGCACCGCACCAGCGAACATCAATACCGCCAGCACTTTCTGTGCCGAGAAAAAGCGGTCAGTGATGGAGCCAACCAGAATCGGCGACAGGATCGCCGCAATGGCGGTACAGGCATACGACCAGCCAATTTCTCCGGCACTAAAACCGCTTTTACTTAACCACAACCACAATGGCACAAACCACGCGCCCCAGATAAACCATTCAACAAACATCATGAACGACAGCTTTGCTGTTGTTTTCATCTTTTAATTCCTTCATGACAGGTAATGTAAGGTACGCGATGACAATACCACTTAATAATACCTTTCAAATACCTTTGCGGTGAAAACTTGACCGCGGTAACATTTTTTCTGATGAATCGAGCCAACAGAAAACGCTGAAAAAACATCCAAAAGATGGAAAAACTCGCCCGTAACGACCAGGATTATGATTGCCCGCAAAAGGCGGGCCAGGACAATCCATAGCCGATATCCAATCGGAATTTACGGGAGCATAGTAATGACAGATATTGCGCAGTTGCTTGGCAAAGACGCCGACAACCTTTTACAGCACCGTTGTATGACTATTCCTTCTGACCAGCTTTATCTCCCCGGACATGACTACGTAGACCGCGTGATGATTGACAATAATCGCCCGCCAGCGGTGTTACGTAATATGCAGACGTTGTACAACACCGGGCGTCTGGCTGGCACAGGATATCTTTCTATTCTGCCGGTTGACCAGGGCGTTGAGCATTCTGCCGGAGCTTCATTTGCCGCTAACCCGCTCTACTTTGACCCGAAAAACATTGTTGAACTGGCGATCGAAGCGGGCTGTAACTGTGTGGCGTCAACTTACGGCGTGCTGGCATCGGTATCGCGGCGTTACGCGCATCGCATTCCATTCCTCGTCAAACTTAATCACAACGAGACGCTAAGTTACCCGAATACCTACGATCAAACGCTGTATGCCAGCGTGGAGCAGGCGTTCAATATGGGCGCGGTGGCGGTTGGGGCGACTATCTATTTTGGCTCGGAAGAGTCACGTCGCCAGATTGAAGAAATTTCTGCGGCTTTTGAACGTGCGCACGAGCTGGGCATGGTGACAGTGCTGTGGGCCTATTTGCGTAACTCCGCCTTTAAGAAAGATGGCGTTGATTACCATGTTTCCGCCGACCTGACTGGTCAGGCGAACCATCTGGCGGCAACCATAGGTGCAGATATCGTCAAACAAAAAATGGCGGAAAATAACGGCGGCTATAAAGCGATTAATTACGGTTATACCGACGATCGAGTCTACAGCAAACTGACCAGTGAAAACCCGATTGACCTGGTGCGTTATCAGTTAGCTAACTGCTATATGGGCCGGGCCGGGTTGATAAACTCCGGCGGTGCTGCAGGCGGTGAAACTGACCTCAGCGATGCAGTGCGTACTGCGGTTATCAACAAACGCGCAGGCGGAATGGGGCTGATTCTTGGACGTAAGGCCTTCAAGAAATCGATGGCTGACGGCGTGAAACTGATTAACGCCGTACAGGACGTTTATCTCGATAGCAAAATTACTATCGCCTGATGCGCCTCATATGAACAGCACCACCCCGTAGGACAGAAAAGGCGTTTACGTTGCATCCGGCATAAAAACACGCGCACTTCGTTACGGCTTCCCCCGGGAGGCCGTTTTTTTTGCCTGTCATTCTGATTAATTTTCACATTGTCGTTTTTGTGATCGTTATCTCGACATTTGAAAACAAATCATTTCATTATATTTTGAAATCGAAAACAAACGACAGGATATGAAAATGTACGTGGTATCGACAAAGCAGATGCTGAACAACGCACAGCGCGGCGGTTATGCGGTTCCGGCATTCAATATTCACAATCTCGAAACGATGCAAGTGGTGGTAGAAACCGCTGCCAACCTGCATGCGCCGGTCATCATCGCCGGAACGCCTGGCACATTTACTCATGCCGGTACAGAAAATCTGTTGGCGCTGGTCAGCGCGATGGCGAAGCAATATCACCATCCACTGGCAATTCATCTCGACCATCACACGAAATTTGACGATATCGCTCAGAAGGTTCGTTCTGGCGTGCGCTCAGTCATGATTGACGCCTCGCATTTGCCTTTTGCGCAAAATATTTCACGGGTCAAAGAGGTGGTGGATTTTTGCCATCGCTTTGATGTCAGCGTCGAAGCGGAGCTGGGGCAACTTGGCGGCCAGGAAGATGATGTGCAAGTCAATGAAGCAGATGCGTTGTACACCAACCCCGTTCAGGCGCGTGAATTTGCCGAGGCAACCGGGATTGATTCCCTGGCGGTCGCCATCGGCACGGCTCACGGTATGTATGCCAGAGCACCGGCGCTTGATTTTTCTCGACTGGAGAACATTCGTCAGTGGGTGAATTTACCGCTGGTGCTGCATGGCGCGTCAGGATTATCGACTAAGGATATTCAGCAAACCATCAAACTGGGGATATGCAAAATCAACGTTGCAACGGAGCTGAAAAATGCCTTCTCGCAGGCGTTAAAAAATTACCTGACCGAGCACCCCGAAGCGACCGATCCCCGGGATTATTTGCAGTCGGCTAAATCCGCAATGCGCGATGTGGTGAGCAAAGTGATTGCCGATTGTGGTTGCGAAGGCAGGGCATAACGCACCTGCCATTTAACAAGGAAAAAACATGAAAACGTTAATTGCCCGGCATAAAGCTGGTGAACATATCGGCATATGTTCAGTCTGTTCTGCCCATCCGTTGGTTATCGAAGCGGCGCTGGCATTTGATCGCAACAGCACGCGCAAAGTGCTGATTGAAGCAACGTCAAACCAGGTCAATCAATTTGGCGGTTATACCGGAATGACACCGGCAGACTTTCGCGAATTTGTTTTTGCGATTGCCGATAAAGTTGGGTTTGCACGCGAACGCATTATTCTCGGCGGCGATCATCTGGGGCCAAACTGCTGGCAGCAAGAAAATGCGGATGCGGCGATGGAAAAATCCGTCGAGCTGGTAAAGGCATATGTTCGTGCAGGTTTCAGTAAAATTCATCTTGATGCGTCAATGTCCTGCGCGGGGGATCCTATACCGTTAGCCCCAGAAACGGTTGCTGAACGAGCTGCTGTGCTTTGTCTGGCGGCGGAAAGTGTGGCGACAGATTGCCAGCGTGAGCAACTGAGCTATGTCATTGGCACCGAAGTTCCGGTTCCGGGTGGTGAGGCCAGCGCCATTCAGTCAGTACACATCACCCAGGTTGAAGATGCCGCCAATACTTTACGCACGCATCAAAAGGCCTTTATTGCCCGTGGTCTGGCAGAGGCGTTAACACGCGTGATTGCCATCGTGGTGCAGCCTGGTGTGGAATTTGACCATAGCAATATTATTCATTATCAGGCGCAAGAAGCTCAGGCGCTGGCGCAATGGATAGAAAAAACCAAAATGGTTTATGAAGCGCATTCCACCGATTACCAGACTCAGGCGGCCTATCGGGAATTAGTCCGCGATCACTTTGCAATATTGAAAGTCGGTCCCGCATTAACCTTTGCTTTACGTGAGGCGGTATTTGCGCTGGCACAAATTGAGCAGGAACTTATCGCACCCGAAAATCGTAGCCGTTGTCTGGCGGTAATTGAAGAACTGCTGCTC